>Ga0214165_1001312_pt1 | contig 13888 bp, 11 predicted proteins | sample TroBogypolimnion_34_FD_153004 | JGI IMG/M metagenome (GOLD analysis project Ga0214165, IMG submission 153004) | Freshwater microbial communities from Trout Bog Lake, WI - Practice 03JUN2009 hypolimnion v3 | ecosystem: Environmental > Aquatic > Freshwater > Lake > Hypolimnion/Profundal zone ... | reverse complement strand
GATAACTCGAGTGAATTCATTCAAAAAGGAATTTGGATTAATGGGTATGACGACCGCTACCTCGACCAAGTTCGGTCCATGAAGGTTGGCGACAGAATTGGAATTAAATCTACATACACTCAAATATACGATGTGCCGTTTGAAAACAACGGACTCCCCGTTTCGGTGATGGCTATCAAAGCGATAGGTACGATCACGCATAATCTCGGAGATGGTAAGAACATCCTGGTTCAGTGGGAACCGGACTTTCAAGCAAAAAAATGGTATTTCTACACTTATCGAAATACAGTATGGAAATTAGCAGGGGATGACAAAGAGTACATGAGTGACTTGATTGATTTCGTTTTTTCAGATTTGCCCCAAGACTTGCAGAAGTTTCGGAATGACCCATATTGGCGCGATCGTTTTGGCGACAAGAAATCGAAAGTGCAACAATTCGCATGGACCACTTTCTACGGCGAGATGGCCAATGCAATTCTGCAATTTAAAAATGATCGCAAAGGGCTGCTTGAGATTATGCGGCGTGCCGCAGCTCAAGTAGATGCTTTAAACATTCCGACTGATCATTACCTAGACGGAAAGACTGGACCATGGCGAGATATTTGTCCGTTTACATTTCTTGGACTCTTCAATAAGGGTTTAACTAATGGTAATAGGCACCGGATCGCTCAAGCTCTTGCGGACGAACTTGGAGTTAAAACACCAGCACCGACCGAATTTCCTGGAATCCCAGTATTAAATAATATGAAATCATGGTTCTTTAGATTTGAAAATTTACGGATTCCTGGTGATATCGACAAGCTTTGGGATCTCTTTGAATCCGCGCTTTCTTTTGCAGATGGAAAAGTAGAAGAATCCACCCAGCTCATAGAAGCATTTGATCGCGCTCAGACGGTGTCTGGAGTGAAATGGAATATCACATTTGGGATGTATTGGATTCGTCCCTGGACTTTTGTTCCGCTTGATCAAAATTCTCGGGCTTTGATTATAAATGAACTACGAATTCCCATAATTAAGAATGCTGATAATGATGCGATTTCCGGTCAAGACTACGTTAACCTCTTAGAAAGTTTGACGACTAATTTTCTAGCCCCGAATTACTTGGTGCATTCTTTTCCTGAACTTACTCTTAAAGCTTGGGGCAGTGCGGCATCCCCAACACCTGACCCTGACGAAGAGGAACCGGTCCGCAAATTCCCTCCTTCTATTCCGATAGAGCAATACGGCATCAAGGAGATCGTCGAGGATGGTTCGTTTCTCTCTTCCGAAGAGTTGGAAAGTATTTTACGAAGTTTTAGGGCGGAGAAGAACCTCATATTGCAAGGTCCTCCTGGAACAGGAAAGACTTGGCTCGCGAAGCGAATGGCCCAAGCCCTCATAGGTACGCTTACAACATCTAACATCATCTCAATGCAGTTCCACTCGAATCTCTCGTACGAGGATTTCGTAAGAGGTTGGCGCCCTGTAGGCGATGGAACGCTTGCACTGTCCGATGGCCCATTCCTGGAGTTGGTCGATCGAGCCATTCGAAATCCTGAAGCTAAGTTTGTTTTTGTAATCGAAGAGATAAATCGAGGAAATCCGGCACAAGTTTTCGGTGAGATGCTGACGCTTTTGGAAGCGGACAAGCGTGGTCCAAATGAGGCGCTGCAAATGACGTATCGAAAATCAATTGAGGAACTAATATTTATCCCAGAAAATCTCTTCGTAATTGGGACTATGAATACTGCGGATAGGTCCCTAGCTCTGCTTGATTTTGCGCTGCGTCGCAGGTTCGCTTGGGAAACCTTGAAGCCAACATTCAATAATTCTTGGAAAAGTTGGTTGCTCGAACAATTCTCAATTCCAATTTATTTTAGCACTAAACTCGGAAACGCGATCGACAGTCTAAATACCGAAATCGCAGAAGATCAAAATCTGGGATCTTCCTATCTAATCGGTCAGAGTTTTTTCACTCCCCCCAAGGGTCAAATTATTGGCGAACCAGTTCAATGGGCGATCCAGGTTATTGAGAAGAAGATCTATCCAACTCTTCGAGAATATTGGTATGACGACCTTAAGAACGCAGATGCTGCAAGGGACAATTTGATCAAGGCTCTTGTGTGAAATCGGAAACCGATTCAAGGTTCGTAGGCACTTGGAGTGAGAGCGGCATTCCAATCCGTAATATTTGGTTTTTGATGGCCTATGCAGCTGACCAGGGCGCAAAACTGACTTCCAAAAATGTGTCCATCGAATCTTTGGGAGATGATCTTCCAGACTTGGTGGCCGAATTACTCCTTCAAGAGACGCGCATCAGGATTTGGGGAAATCTCACCCTCGGGTATCGACAAGAGAAAAAGGAGTTGAGCAGACTACGAGGAACGATTTCCCATATTGAAACCGCTCGCCGCAACTCTTTTGCTCGCGGATCGGTCTACTGCCGTTATGAGGTGACCACACTCAATACGATCGAAAACCAATTAGTTAGATCTGCTCTCTTTGTGATTTCGAAACAGGTAAAAGACCGCGAATTGGCAATAAAATGCAGGACCACTGAAAAACACATGGAAGGTCTAGGCATTGATTTGCTTCCCAAATTGTGGGCATCAGCCAATTTCGGCCGCATTCCGGCTAATCCCCGTGATGGACGAATGTGCGCTTTAGCAAAACTCGCCCTCGAAATGAATGTCCCAACCCAGGAATCGGGGCCTGCCTCGCTGTACCAAACTGAGGCACAAGAAAAGTGGCTTCGTGTATTGTTCGAAAAGGCGGTTTTGGGATTCTATCGGTACCAACTTTCACACAAAGGTTGGTTGGTGCAGGGTGGTCACAACTTGAATTGGCTTGCGCGTGACTCTAGCGCAGGGTTGGGAGCGATCCTGCCTTCAATGAGAACCGATATTGAACTCACAGATGAAAAAACAAAAGTTAAAACAGTTATAGATACTAAATTTGCTAAAGTAATAAAGCAAGGCCAATTTGGTGGGGAAAGATTACCTTCGGGTTACATTTATCAACTTTACGCATATCTGCGAAGCCAAGAGGCTTTAGAGGAGGACCTATCTCGCCCTACTACTGGCATGCTCCTCCACCCAGCTATCGGATTTTCTTTATATGAAGAAACAATCATCCAGGGTCATCGATTTAGATTTGCAACTGTTGATCTGGTCGATAAGCCATCGGAAATTTCTAAGAAGTTACTTGAATTGATCTTTGAAAAAGTTTAATAGAAATTAGATGCGATTTAAAGGTAATGTGATTCGGGATTCGTGAATTTCTTAAAAACCTTCGAAATGAGACCGCTCTGGAACCTCAAATCCATAGTGAGAATCAAATCAAGGGGGCTATCGCGCCCAAAGCTTCTATTTTGCTGAGACTTCTGATTTGCCTACTCGGCCTTGATTAAATTTCCTTCACGGTCAATGTGTGTATCGATTTCAAATTTATCGTAGACATCGAGCACCGCATTTATGAAAGCTTCAAGAGTGCTTGCATCGGGATCATCAGGAGCAGATTCGACAAGCTCAAGTAATCGAATAAAACTCTTCTTCCCGGTTTCAGTCTGTGTGAAATTCTTTTTTAAGTAATTATGTTTACCGCAGAGAGTCTGTCCATTTTCGAGGACACCTTCACCGCCGGAGGACCTTGGCTTAATGTGGTCTACGTGAAGTTCCATTCCATTTTCTCTTCCTAACCCACAAACCACGCACTTATAGCCGTCTCGCTTAAATATTTCTTCCTTTTCGAGTTGTGAAAACTCAATAAATTCTTTCCTTCCTGAAGTTTCAGGGTTAAATCGATATTGGCCCTTGGCAATCTTCTCGAGAAATCCTTCACCGTAAAGCTTCCGAATTGCTCGATCAGAGTCTTCGAGCCTTTTCCCCATAACGGTAAGGTAAGCAGTCTCTAAGTCCGTCTTTGCTTTTTCGTGAGAAATTATTTCCATTGGCCGAGCGATAAAATAAGATCGAACAAATTCGATTTGAGAGATCTTTTTTCAGGCACTTTTGGTTATCTCCTCAATGACTTGGCTTTGAACCATGGTTGCTAGCATGGCTTTAGCGACCAGTTTTACAACTGGAACCGCCACCGAATTTCCCATTTGCCGATACATCTGAGTTCGAGATACGGGGATCTTAAATGATTTAGGGAAGCCCATGATTGCTTTACATTCATTATCACTTAACAGCCTCAATCCCGTTGGTCCATCGGCAACAAAAGTTCCTGTGAGCCGTTGGATCTTATGATAACTTGCTACGAGAGTTTTAACTGGGTAATCAGTTTCAGGAGTAATAATCTGCGGCCGACCGTCATCAAACTTAAAAATATAACTTTTCTGAAGATGTTTAGAAATCGATCTATCGGTAATTCCTTGCTCGATATGTTTTCCAATTCCCACTTTGTTCTTTTTCGGTTCAGGCCATGCAAATTTCGGGGTGCTCTGAAATTTAGCTAAATCAAATCCCACAATATAAATACGCTTTCTTACTTGCGGGACACCGAAATCAGATGAATCCAAAATCTGATAAAAAAGCTCGTAACCCTCTTTTCTAAGACTCTTCTGGATTATTTCAAATGTATTGCCTTTGTCGTGGCTAACAAGCCCTTTTACATTTTCTAACAAAAATGAGACAGGTCGCTTTTCCTTGATTATTCGCAGGACGTCGTAAAATAAAGTTCCTTGGGTTTCGTGCTTAAAGCCCGCGCGTTGGCCAATAGAACTAAATGGTTGGCATGGAAAACCAGCCAACAGAACATCAAAATCTGGAATGTCAGAGGCATTGATCTTTGTGATATCTCCTTTTGGGACCTCTCCGAAATTGGCTGCATAAGTTTTTTGAGAGTCCTTATCCCACTCGGAGGAAAAGACGCACTCACCACCAGCATTTTCGAAGGCTAGACGCATTCCACCGATCCCAGCAAATAAATCAATAAATTGAAAATCTGTGGGTGCCGCAGGAACAGCCCTATTCTTACCCCGCACTTTCCTGGAGCCTTGCTTCAAAACTTGATTAGACATTAATTTCCTCGTCATTAGCCAGTACGAGAAGACTACAAAGCAACGCCGACATTTAGCTCCACCAACGCGAATAAGTCGAATCCAAGATATTCCTTGTCTTGCTCGGAACTGGTTTTTTTGCATTATCCTCGCTAGGACCTGATTATTGGTCTTCAAGAATAATGATTAGGTCAGTCCTATTCTTGTTCTCCGCTCAAAACGTGCTCAGAGCTAGCTTCTGGCCATACTTGGCTTTAAGCTGCAGAAATGGCCACATACCCGGATTGGAGTTATTTCCCCCGGAGATCCGAAGCACCGCTTTGGGTGAGCGAATTCGTTGGACTGATAAATAGTTCAAAATCTGACATTGAGTCCAATATCCATACTCGCCTAGAGTCCGATGCGGTATTGGCAGCCTTACGCTCCAAATTGGTAGATATTGGATGGCAAATAGAGAGTGGCAAGAAGGCCATCGATAAAATCTCTCGCCCTGTTCTTTTTGGCGACGCCGGTGTCTCGAAGGTTAATTATGAAATTGATGGGTGGCATCCAGTTCATAAGGTGGTACTTGAAATTGAATCTGGCAGGGGATGGCAAGGAAATGCCTTTTTTAGAGACCTAATAAGAACCTCTCTGATACAGGGAGCGGATTACCTCGTAGTCGGGATGAGATCTTCATATTCATATGCAAATGTGAAGAGTCAAAATGATTTTATCAAGGCTCGTGACCAAATGGATGCGATATACGCCTCTGGTAGGTTGCAATTACCCTTTGAAGGAATTCTTCTATTTGGTTGGTAATTCTCTAAAACAAATTAATAATTTACTTCACCACGATCAAACTATTATCCCTAAAAATTGAACGATCAAAGAGTCGCAACCAGCTTTTTAAAATAGCGGGCAGTTTCTGCATCCGTGAAATAAACATAACAACCCTTCATCCCGCGCGTCATTAGGGTTCTATAAGTATTTCTGATTATTTCATCTGCCTTAAGTTCGGCTTCAATCGGACTTTCCTTCAGAGCCTTTTTGTAGCCTTTTAGAGATTTGTCAGTCTTTGCTCGATGCTCCGGCTGGGTAATCAACTCCCCGTCCTTAACCACCAAATCTTCTCCGATAATTACCCCTACATAGTCGACTTCAAGTCCCTGGCAGGTATGAATACATCCAACTTCGTTCACCGATTTGGGATCGATAATCCAAGTTTGGCCGTAACTACTTAGATTCCACTTCATTTTAAATTTCTCAGATGGGATGACTATGTCGAATTTTTCAGAGTCTTTGCTACTCAGCCAGTCCCAGCAATACCCAGCGACCAACCGAGCTTTGTTAGATTCCTTGTTTTTCTCCCTGATAGTTAATTCCAATTCCTTTACAGAATCGAAAATCTGAAAGTCAAACCGTTCGGTCGAGAAATAGTGATCGGTAGTGGCTTGAACGCCTAGCGCATCATCCAGCCAGGCGAGATAATCATCTGACCCGCCACATCGGAATTGCGATGACAAAGTTAAATGTTGAACATTCGCTCCCGCCAGTTGCGCAGCTTCTTTAATGGCATCAATTTCGCCGACATCGGCCCAAGTGACTTTCTGAGCTTCGTCTATGAAAAATACGCTGGTGCGGGCAGCGTTGATTATCTCTTTAATCTGGTTTACTCCCAGATTTTTCATGAAACCCGATTTCATTGTGAGACGATGAGATTCATCCACAATTAATGCGTCGTAAGTATCTTCATCCGAGTCCCAGAACGAACCAGATCCCGTGAAGAGATGCTTGAAGGTATCGCCGGGGATTATTCCACTGAGTTTGGATTCATAGACCTTGCGTGGTGCTCCATTAGGCGTTACATAACGGGCATTGAGCCTTGAAGAGGTGATTCGTGCCAAGGCATTTATAGAGATAACAGACTTACCTGTTCCTGGACCACCATTAATTATGAGAACCTGCTTTTGTGCGTCCTGTGCATAATTCGTTGCTTGAATAATTCGTTCTAGGGCGGTCTTTTGATCATCCAAAAGGACGAATTCATCCTTGCCTTCAAGCATTCCCCCGACCGCATCTGCCAATTGCTTTGATGGTCGAATAATTGCCCTGTCCAAGTCTTCAAATAGCTCGATACCAATGCCTTCGTGGATGACGCCGGAGACATGATCTCGAAGAGCATCAATCTCCCCTTTGATAAAGACGGGCGCTCGGGAAGTTATTTCACTAAATCTATCGTCTCTCACAACCGCATCATCAGTGCAGTTGTGTAGATAGGCGCCTGCATTGATATTGAGTTGATTCGAGTAGGCATACTCATTGAAGTCTCTCAGGTGTGTTAGGTAGCTCCAGGCTTGATAAGACGGATGCTGCTCGTCATGGATTCCGCCGCCGACAGCGGTTCGAACGTGTTCGCCTAAGTCAGAAAATTTGATATCCGTCCACTGCTTTAACTCAATGATGCTGATCGCTTCGTTGCCGAATGAATCCGTTCCGCCGATCATGAAATCTATGCGGAAACGGCGACCATTTAGGCGGTATTCGACGGCCACGGCGGCGTCATCTGGGATCGCGCTGGAATTCATAACATGAAACATGGCGTTGCCTAGGGAATTGCGCCAGGAGTTGTACTCGGCGGGGGCAACTCGGAGATTTAAATGCTTGAAAACAGCGTCCTTTACCTTGTCCTCGATGTTTGGGGCATCAATCAGGAATTGGGCCTTTGTTGCTAGGTAGGCGAGCACGACTTCAGGCTAACGCACAGCCCAAACATTGACTATATATAAAGAGTCCGTGTCAGCCCCTCGTGTTAACTTGCAATTGCTCCGGAAGGGGATCTATGGCTCCCATGGCCGATCTCCTACCAACCGCAGCTTTGCGTTTCGGTGGTTCATTGGGAAGAGCTGCTTGGGAAGCAACTTGCTCCTAGGAAGAGCGAAAGGAATAAATATGAGTACGAAACTAAAGCCGCATATGACGCTAAGTGATCGTTTCTTTACAGGGGTTCTCTATGCATCGACCATCCACCGCAACCAGACAAGGAAATCCACCGTGATTCCCTACATCTGCCACCCTTTGGGGGCGGCTGCTTCGGTGATTGAAGCCGGGGGCGATGAAGACCAAGTGATTGGCGCTCTGCTCCATGACGTTGCAGAAGACGGTGGCGGGGAACCTCGATTGGTAGAAATTACCCAGATCTTTGGTGCTCGAGTTGCTGCAATCGTGCGCGGCTGCAGTGATTCATTGGCCCCTCCAGAGGGCGAGAAGGCCCCCTGGAGGGAACGCAAGGATGCGCACCTGCAGCACCTCTACGCAGCGAGCGATGATGTCTTGATCGTCACTGCTGCTGACAAACTCAATAACGCCCGAGCAATCGCAACCGATCTGCAAACTGTTGGAGCCAAAGTCTGGGAGCGATTTAACACAGATCGCGATTCAATCCTTTGGTATTACAACACGATGCTCCAGATTCTAACGGACCGCGGGGTTACCCCCTTGCTGCTCAATCCCCTTGCCAGTGCCATCAAGATCATGGAAGGTCCGGGTGATGGCAAGTGAGCAAATCTAAGAAATTTGGAGAGGCTGGTGACAGCTCTTACACCCTCATCATCAGTGATACTGAATTGAAACTCGACTGCTATTTAATGGGGAGTATCGCGGGCGGAAGCGGAACAGAGTGCATTCATACAATTGGCGAATCCAATATTGTGAACTACTTGGCGGAAGTAGGGGTAAAAGATAGTGAGGAGCTGATGGCTCGGTTCGAAGCGTGTGACTCAATGGAGTTAGCGAAGATGCACACCACCTTTTCCAAATTTGATACGGACACATTTGTTTGGGTTGAAACGGATTGGAATGAATAGCGCCTGTCAGTCGGCACTGCTATCTTTCTGCTAGGTCAAAGAATCTAAGCGCTAAGCCCTTCGGCTTGCTTAGTACCAACCGCGCAACCGCGCACGGTGGTTCTGAAGGAAGACCTGCTGGCGATGAAAGACACCGCCAGAAGAGTCGGAGGTTAATTATGAGCACTATTCATTTACATCGTTTGTCGCGCGATCACGAAACTTTAATCAAGAAGGCTATTGCCGAGCGGTGGTCCCGCAAGAAAAGAGCGGAATACATCGCTCATGCTGCTTCGGTGCAGCGAGAGATCGACTTGATCGTCAAGTCATATCGCATTCGAGAGGAACGAGAAGCACTATCTTCTGGTTTAAATAAAGACCGAAGTCTCTTCTTTTGCGCTGATTGCGGTATCACCCATTGTTCTTCGGGTAAAGATTCCGTCGAGGATGAGTCAAAGGATTTGCAGCTCTAGGTAGCAATCAGCATCGGGGTGAGGTCTCACCAACGTCAGGATTAGCCCGCTTTTCCCTAGGTGTCGTCGTGCCATACGAAGAATACGAGTGCTCGCGTGGCTTGGCGTTGCTTGTTATCGTTATGAAAAATAATCTATAATCCTGGTTTATCGACCTGGGGAGCCTTTTATGATCATCGAATCCGTTGACCTTTTTTATGTGCGAATGCCCGAAGTTCTGGATATCGGCGATGGCAGCCAAGATGGCCTAATTTTCAGGGTTCGAGCAGGTGGGTTTGAAGGCTTTGGAGAAGCCGTTGCTTCTCCCCTGACATCAATCGCCAGTTGGATAGCACCCATGTCGCATAGCGGCTGCCACCCAGTTATCGATTCAGTGCTTGGTGCTCGGTTGGATTCAGCCGATGATATTCGGGCGATTGCCGCCAAAGTGCGCGCTCAATCATTTTACGGAATTATCCAGAGCGACTTAACTTTTTCTGGCGTTGAAATTGCACTTTGGGATTTACTGGGTCGGGCGAAAGAACAACCCATCTACGAATTATTGGGGTACAAGAGCGCAGAGAAGAAAGTTCCGTATGCCTCTGTCCTCTTTGGAGATACACCAGAAGAGACCTTGGTAAAGGCCTTGGGCATTAGGCAGCGCGGGTTTTCGGCAATTAAATTTGGCTGGGGTCCCTTTGGGCGAGGTACCGTCCAAGATGACGCCAACCATATATTCGCGGCCCGTGAAGGTATTGGTTCTGATGGACATCTAATGATCGATGCCGGAACCATATTTCGAGATGATGTCGATGCAGCAGCACTTCGATTGAAAGCGTTGCATGAGGCAAGGGTAAAATGGTACGAAGAGCCGGTCTCTGCCGCTGCGATCTCTCTTTATAAGGATCTATCAACTCGTACCCCACACGTTGCACTTGCTGGCGGTGAAGGCGCTCATAACGCCTATCAGGCAGAGCAGCTTATAGATCAAGGTGGGGTCGGATTCATCCAAATTGATACCGGCTACATCGGAGGAATTGCTCCCGCATATCGTGTGGCCCAGCATGCTGTTAAGCGAGGAATTCAGTATGTAAACCATACATTTACTTCACACTCGGCTCTTGCCGCTTCCATGCATCCCTACGCTGGCATAAAGGATTTTTGGCTAGCCGAATATCCGATGGAACCAAAGGAACTTTGCGTTGAAATAAACTCAAACAAGATTGAGATTCAATCCGATGGAATGATTGCTCTGCCATCGACCCCCGGGACGGGAATTGATTTCAACTTGAGTGCTATCAAAAAGTACGTGATAGACGTTGATATTAAGGTGGAGGGGAAGTCTCTCTACAAGACGCCTCAGGTTTAACGCTGCTTTGTGCTCGTTTTCTTAGAGAGGCGAGCTTGAACCGTTCCTAAGATATGCCACTCCAGCATTTCATCAATTTTTGCAGGGGTGCCATTCAAGAAGACATCTAGCAGCGCTTCATGTTCGGTGGCCTGCTTGCTCAAACTGGGCGTAGGGCCATACGTGTAAAACTCTAGACGAACCCGAGATAAAACACTCTGCCAAAGGTGCAAAGTCTGAGTCGAGGCGGCTACCTCCATGGTAATTGTGTGGAACTTGATATCTGCTTCGTTGACCATTTCAATGCTTTTTAACTTGGCGCCAGCGCGCATCTGCTCTATCTGTTTTTGTAACTCCTTGACGACGAACGGGGTGAATTTTAATCGTGCGCTGCGTAGCGCAAATTGCTCTAAGACGACGCGAACCGGTAGCAGCATTCCGAGAAATTCCTCATCGGTAATCGATGTCACAAAAACCCCTCGGTTGGGAATATGCTCCAACAGCCCTTCACTTTCTAAATCTCGCATCGCTTCACGGACCGGTCCTGGACTGCAATTAAAACTTTCGGCGATCTCATTTTGTTTTACCTGGGTACCAGGCTGCAGCACTCCAGAAATAATCATCTCCCGCAAATTATGCGCCACATTAGAGCGTTGAGAGATCGCAGGAGCAAAAGTTATCGGCTCCACCTTAGCCTGCGGGCTTTTTTTAATGCTGGGGGTCATGGCAAAAGTGTACTCAATGGGAACCGATGAACTCCTGGAGATTTATTCAAATCATTTAATCCAAATTAACTATCTGGGCGTATTTCTCACTCTTTGTAACGTGCGGGATCAATAATCGTTATGCCACTCACAGTTGCACCAGAAGGTTCGCCCATAGCGCGCAGAGCTGTGATCGCATCAGTAAAGTCAACGGTGCGTTCAACTAATAGATCGGGGCGCAGGATGCCCGATTCAACCATTGCAAGCATCTGCGGATAATCAACCACCGCCATTCCATGGCTGCCTAGTAAATCTAATTCGTAAGCGATCACTCGTGCCATCGGTTCTGGGGTAAGTCCGTCGGGGGTTAACAACAATCCAAGTTGCAGGTGACGGCCACGGCGGCGCAGCGACAAGATGGATTGCGATGAAGTTATCTGTGAACCCAAGGCATCGATTGAAATGTCGGCACCATCCCCGGTGATTTCGCGGATCTGGGTCAGGGCATCTGTGGTGCTGGAGTTAATGGTGATATCGGCACCGATCTGCGTTGCCTTGGTGAGGGCTGCAGGTGAGATATCAATGGCGATTACTCGTGCGCCTAAAGCTTTGGCGATCATGATGGCTGATTGGCCGACTCCCCCGCAACCAAAGATTGCGACCCATTCGCCGGGTTGAACTTTTGCGCGGGCGGTCAATCCGCGAAAGGCGGTGGCAAAGCGACAACCCAGAGCTGCGGCGGTCGAAAAGGAGATGGCATCGGGTAGCGCGATCAGGTTGAAGTCGGCGTTTTCGATCGAAACATATTGCGCATAAGAACCCCACTGCGTGAAGCCAGGTTGGGTCTGAGTCGGGCAGACCTGGGCGTTGCCGCTGGTGCAGTACTGACACTTGCCACAGCCATTGACGAAGGGGAGGGTGATGCGATCACCCACTTTGAATTGCGTTACGCCGTCGCCGATTTCGGAGATGATGCCGGCGAGTTCGTGTCCAGGAACGTGGGGCAGAACGACATCACTGTCGTGGCCCATCCAGGCATGCCAATCGCTGCGGCAAAGCCCGGTGGCTTTGACCTCGATGACGACACCGTTGGTGGGCGTTGCGGGGGTCGGGACCTCTTTGATTTCAAGATCGCCGCCGAATTGGGTGAAGTGGATGGCGCGCATAGTTGAAGGATAAGGCGTCTGGGAGATTACTCCTTGGCCCCTGCCATCAATCGACCAATCTGAGTGCGGTCTACATCGTGGGGATCCAAAATTGCGACGATCTTTCCGCCATGCATGACGGCGATGCGGTCAGCTATCGAGAGAATTTCATCGAGTTCGGCCGAGACCAAGAGGACAGCAACACCAGAATCGCGCGAAGCTAGAAGTTGATTGTGAATGAATTCGATGGAACCAATATCAATACCTCTGGTTGGTTGTGAGGCGATAATGATCTTTGATTCTTGGCTCATCTCACGAGCTATGACGACTTTCTGCTTATTGCCGCCGGAAAGTGAGTTGATTGGATACTTGCCTGAAGGCGTCCTTACATCAAACTTTTCAATCATCTTTTCCGCATAAGAATTGACCGCTGCGATGTTACGTATCCATCCCTTTGCAAAGGGAGAATTTTTATATTGATTGAGAACCAAGTTCTCATCGATGGAAAGGGTGGCGATCAAACCATCTTTTTCGCGATCCTCAGGCACATGGGAAACGCCCATAGTATGAATGGCGCGCGGGTTCTTTCCCGTGGCAACTTCTCCCAAAATCGAAAATGAACCCTTAACCGTCGGGCGCATGCCTGTCAGAGCTTCGACGAGTTCGCGCTGACCGTTACCTTCGACGCCTGCTACACCCAGGATTTCTCCAGCATGCAAGGAAAGGCTCAAGCCATTTACGGACATTAACTTGCGGTCATCCCTTACATAGAGATCATCTATTTCAAGAACAACGGCCCCAGGCTTAGCTTCCTTCTTATCGAGCCTAAAGATAACCTCACGGCCAATCATCAACTGGGCTAAGGAAGATTCGGTGCTCTCTTTCGGAGTCGCTGTGCCGACACTCTTGCCGTTACGTAAGACCACGATGCGGTCTGCGACTGCCAGAACTTCGCGCAATTTATGGGTGATGAAGATGATGCCCACGCCTTGGCTCGATAGATTGCGGATTACTTGGAGTAATTCTTCAATTTCTTGTGGAGTCAAAACAGCGGTCGGTTCATCCAAAATAAGTAGGTCAACATTCTTGCGCAGGGCTTTGAGGATTTCTACGCGCTGCTGTAAACCAACTGGAAGGTCTTCAACTATTGCATCAGGATCGATATCTAGGCCGAACTTATCTGACAGTACCTTTACCGATTCGCGAGCTTCTGCATATGAAATGAAGGCACCTTTATGAGGTTCATCGCCCAAAATAATATTTTCCGCAACTGACATAACGGGGACCAGTTGAAAATGCTGGTGCACCATTCCGATGCCATGCCTGATTGCGGCAGCGGTGTCACCAGCTTCGATGACTTCGCCCTTGATGGTGATGGTGCCCGAATCGGGTTTTACTAAACCAAAGACGCTCTTTACGAGAGTGGACTTACCA
>Ga0214165_1001307_pt1 | contig 13961 bp, 14 predicted proteins | sample TroBogypolimnion_34_FD_153004 | JGI IMG/M metagenome (GOLD analysis project Ga0214165, IMG submission 153004) | Freshwater microbial communities from Trout Bog Lake, WI - Practice 03JUN2009 hypolimnion v3 | ecosystem: Environmental > Aquatic > Freshwater > Lake > Hypolimnion/Profundal zone ... | reverse complement strand
GGTTGATCGCCTGGCAGCACATTGGGGCCATCCTCAATCAGGCGCTGGGCCGCCTGCGCCGCGCTCAGGCCTTCATCAGACGCCGGTAAAACCATTGTTTTGCTCCCTCAACCATCAGCAGATACAGCAGCAGCAGGACTACCAGCAGACCAAAGAAGGATGGCGGCAGCGGCGTGAAGCCCAAATAAGGCGCCAGTGGCGTGAATGGCAGCAGCATGGCCGCCAGCACGACGGCCAGCGAGGTCCCGATCAGCCAGCGATGCGGGTGGCTGCGCAGGGGGTTGCGCCGCGTGCGGATGACGAAGATCACCAGCACCTGGGTTGCGATCGATTCGACGAACCAGCCGGTGCGAAACAGCGTCTCGTGCGCATGGAAGAGCCGGATCAGCAGGTAAAAGGTCAGAAAGTCGAACAGCGAGCTGATCGGGCCGATGGTCAGCATGAAGTTGCGGATGAAGCTCATGTCCCAGCGTTTCGGTTGCGCCAGGTCCTCCTCGTCCACGTTGTCCAGCGGCAGCGTGACTTCCGAGACGTCGTACATCAGGTTGTTGAGCAGGATCTGCAGCGGCAGCATCGGCAGGAACGGCAGGAACAGCGTGGCCGCGGCCATGCTGAACATATTGCCGAAGTTGGAACTGGTGGCCATCATGATGTACTTCATCACGTTGCCGAAAGTGCGCCGCCCTTCCAGGATGCCCTTGTGCAGCACCATCAGGTCCTTTTCCAGCAGGATCATGGCAGCAGCCTGCTTGGCCACGTCCACTGCGCCTTCTACCGAGATGCCGACGTCGGCCGTGTGCAGCGAGGGCGCATCGTTGATGCCGTCGCCGAGGTAGCCGACCACATGGCCGCGCGCCTTGAGCGCCAGGATGATGCGATTCTTCTGCGACGGGTTGACGCGGCAGAACAGGTTCACGGCTCCGGCGCGTGCGCGCAGCGCGTCGTCGTTCATCGCCGCCACTTCGGTGCCGGTGAGCACGCCGTCGATCGGCACGCCGAGCTGCGTGCAGACATGGCGCGTCACGCGTTCGTTGTCGCCGGTCACGATCTTCACCGCCACGCCGCTGGCCGCCATCGCCTTGAGCGCTTCACCGGCGCTGGCCTTGGGCGGGTCCAGAAACGCAGCAAAGCCGGCGAACACCATCTCGCTTTCGTCCGAGATCACGGCGTGCGGGTGATCGACCGGTACATCGCGCCAGGCGATGCCCAGCGCGCGGAAACCCTCTTGGCCGAGGCTGTCGAACAGGGCGTCGATGCGTTTGCGGGCCGGCGCGTCCAGTGCCACGCTGGCACCGCTGCTGTCCTGGTATTGCGTGCACAGTCGCAGCACGTCTTCCGGCGCACCTTTGACGACCAGACGGCGCGAGTCCGTACCCTGCACCAGCACCGAGACGCGGCGCCGCTCGAAGTCGAACGGTACCTCGTCGACCTTGCGCCAGGCCGAGACATCGATCTCCTCGTGCGCCAGGATCGCGTCGTCGAGCGGGCTCTTCAGCCCGCTTTCGAAATAGCTGTTCAGGTAGGCCAGCGTCAGAACCTGCGGCCGTTCCTGGCCGCTGGCGTCCACATGGCGCTCCAGGCGGATCTTTGCTTCGGTCAGGGTGCCGGTCTTGTCCGTGCACAGCACGTCCATCGCGCCCATGTCCTGGATTGCCGAGGGGCGCTTGACAATGACCTTGAGCGCGGCCATGCGCAGTGCGCCGCGCGTCAGCGTCACCGAAACCACCATCGGCAGCAACTCCGGCGTCAGCCCGACCGCGAGCGCCACGGCAAAAAGAAAGGACTCGAGCAGCGAGCGATGGAAAGCCACGTTGACCAGCAGCGTGAAAAGCACCAGCGCCAGGGTCAGGCGCATGATCAGCATGCCAAAGCGCCGCGTGCCGATCTCGAACGCGGTGGGTGGTGCCTCCGTGGCCAGGCTGACGGCGATCTGCCCGAGTGACGTGTTGCTGCCGGTGCGGCCGATCAGCACGCGCGCCGAACCGCTGACGACCGAGCCGCCCATGAAGACGCTGTCGGCGCGGTCGAGCGACCAGTCATCAGCGGCCAGCTGTGCGGCATCGGTTGCCGGCTCGGCAGCCGCTTTCTTTTCGACAGGGAATGGCTCGCCAGTGAGTTGCGCCTGATTGACAAAGAAGTCGTTGGCCTCGATCAGCCGGGCATCGGCCGGCACCAGGTTGCCGGCGGACAGCAGCACCACATCGCCCGGCACCAGTTGCGTGACCGGCAGTTCGCGGGGCTGGCCGTCGCGCAGCACGCTGGCCGTCACCGCCACCTTGAGCGCGAGCTGTTCCGCGGCGCGCCCGGCGCGGTAGGCCTGGACAAAGTCGAGCGTCACGCTCATCAGCACGATCAGGCCGATGATCAGGGCGCCCGTGACGTCGCCGGTCAGCGCCGAAATGCCGGCGGCCACCAGCAGCACCAGTACCAACGGATTCTTGAAATGCGCGAGGAACTGCAGAACGACCCAGCGCTGCGTCGCCGGCGCGAGCCGGTTTGCGCCGTATTGCTGAAGCCTTTGCGCGGCCTCGATGCTGGTCAGTCCATTGCCCATTGTGCGTCGCAGCTTACACCGGTCGAACCCTCCCGGATGTGATCAAACGCACATAGGCCGCAAACAAAGGCTGGGTCGCAGGCCGGGGCGGGGCGTGCTACTTGGGGGTCGACATGCTGTCCCAGGCGGCTATCACCTCGGCCGCGTACATCAGGGCCGGCCCGCCGCCCATGTAGACGCAGATGGTGAGCATCTCGTCGAGCTCGGCGCGCGTGCAGCCGAGCTTGATCAGGGCCTTGACATGAAAGCCGACACAGCCCGAGCAGTGCTGCGTGACGCCGATTGCCAGCGCGATAAGCTCCTTGGTCTTGGCATCGATGGCGCCTTCGGCCAGTGAAGAACGGGCCAGTTGCCCAAACGCCTGCATCGCCTCCGGCTGCGATTTGCGCAGGGCGGCCAGGTTGTGGTTGATGTCTTGAACCAGTTTGGTGTGTTCGAAGGTGCTCATGCTTGAAGTCTTCCGTTGCTCGGTTAGTGGGATGGAAATAGAAAGGCTGATTTCTCGCTCAGATGACCGCTGGAGTCCAGCGCATCGATCTCGAAGTGGATCGGGTGCGAGCCCGGTGCCGCTGCGTCGAACGGCGCCTGCACGCGCATCGCCACCCAGCGCGCCTGCGTCGATTCGACCAGCACCTCGCTCTCGGAGCTGATCGTCAGTCCGGGCAGGCCGCTGACCGTGATCCGGTAGCGCTGCGGCTTCTCGGTTGCGTTCATGAGTTGCAGCCGGTACACGTTCTCCACCCTGCCCCCGGCCACCAGCCGCGCCGTGACGCCGCGGTCGCGCACGACGTCCACCTTGAACGGCGTGCGCAGCGACAGGCTGATCAGCATGGCCAGCACGATCGCGCCCAGGATGGTGCTGTAAATGAGCACGCGTGGACGCAGCACGTGGCGCAGCGTCTGCGATTGGCTCCAGTGCTGCGCCATGGCGTTGTCGGTCGAGTACTTGATCAGGCCGCGCGCATAGCCGAGCTTGTCCATCACGGTGTCGCAGACGTCGATGCAGACGCCGCAGCCGATGCATTCGTATTGCAGTCCCTTGCGGATGTCGATGCCGGTCGGGCAGACCTGCACGCACAGGCTGCAGTCGACACAGGCGCCCAGGTTGAGCGCCGCCGGATCGGCCTTGCGCGAGCGCGCCCCGCGCGGCTCGCCGCGCTCGGCGTCGTAGGTGACGATCAGAGTGTCCTTGTCGAACATGGCGCTCTGGAAGCGCGCGTACGGGCACATGTGCTTGCAGACCTGCTCGCGCATGAAGCCGGCGTTGCCGTAGGTGGCAAAGCCGTAGAAGAATGTCCAGAAGCCTTCCCACGAGCTCATGCTCATCTGCACGAACTCGGTGCCGAGCTCCTGGATCGGCGTGAAATAGCCGACAAAGGTGAAGCCGGTCCACAGCGCCAGCAGCAGCCACAGCAGGTGCTTGAGGCCCTTGCGCGCGAGCTTCTGCAGGCCCCAGGGCTGCTCGTCGCGGCGCATGCGCGCGCTGCGGTTGCCCTCGACCTTGTTCTCGATCCACAGGAATATCTCGGTGTAGACGGTCTGCGGGCAGGCGTAGCCGCACCACAGGCGTCCGGCCACCGCAGTGAACAGGAACAGCGACAGGGCGCTGATGACCATCAGGCCGGTCAGGTAGATGAAGTCCTGCGGGTACAGCACCAGGCCGAAGATGTAGAAGCGCCGCGCGCCGAGGTCAAACAGGACCGCCTGGCGTTGGCCCCACTGCAGCCAGGGCAGGCCGTAGAAGATGATCTGGGTGAGCCAGACCATGGCCCAGCGCCAGTTGCTGAAGAAACCCGTGGTGCTGCGCGGGTAGATCTTGCGCTGCGCGGCGTACAGGGAAACCAGTTCCCCATCAGCCGGCTGCGCGTTGATGGGGATGACCTTGCGGGGTTCGGCTGCCTTGGTGCTCAAGCCTTGTCCTTTTCCTTCAACTGAACCATTCGACCCTGGGCTGTCCGGCGCTCATGCGCCGAAGCTCTCGGGCATCTGTAGGGCGACCACTTCGCCGCGTGCGGTGGCCACGCCGTTGGCCAGCACGGTGCTTTCCACGACGACCTTGCGGCCCTTGATCTCCTTGATGCGCCCGCGTATTTCGAGTGGGCCAAGTGGCGTCGGTTTCAGAAAGTCGACATGCAGTGAGCCCGTGACGAATCGAAACGGTGGCAGCGTGTCCATCTCGCGGCCATCGGCGCGGTACATTGCCGCCGCCGCCGTGCCGGTGCCGTGGCAGTCGATCAGCGAGGCGATCAGGCCGCCGTAGACAAAGCCAGGTATCGCCGTGTGGTAGGCCTCGGGCGTGAACCAGGTGACGGTTTCGTCGCCATCCCAGACCGTCTTGATCTGGTGCCCGTGCGGGTTTCTCGAGCCGCAGCCGTAGCAATGCGACACGCTTTCGGGGTAATAGTCTTGGAAGGCCTTCATTGTTTTTCCAGGTTGTTGTTGTCGGTATCGGGGGTCAATTGGCAATCCAGCCCAGGGCGCGGGCCAGCATCAGCATGGCGATCAGGGCGCAGAACCAGGCAAAGGCCTGCTGCAGGCGCTGGGCGTCAAGCTTTTGCGCGACGGCGCGGCCCAGCAGCAAAGCCAGCACGGCGCCCGCAGCAAACGGCAGGGCCACGCTCCAGCGCACCGGCTCATGCAGGGCGGCGCTCGCGATGGCGCTGATGGAAACGAGGGCGATCACGGCCAGCGAGGTGGCCTGGATGCTGCGGATGTCCAGATCGGTGTGGCGCCTGAGCGCCGGGATAATGACAAATCCGCCGCCAACGCCGAGCAGACCGCTGAGCAGGCCTGCGATCAAGCCGGTGCCGGCTAGCGCCAGGGCGCAGGGACGGGTCCAGGTCAGGCGCTGGTCCTTGCTGTTGACGCGGCACAGCACCGCCACCGGCAACTGCGCGGCCTGGCCGGGGCGCCGCAGCATGCGCCAGGCGGTATAGATCAGAACCAGACCAAAGGCGCCCATCAGAGGACGGTTGGGCAGCCGCTGCGCCAGGTAGACGCCAAGGGGGGCAACCAGCATGCCCGCGGCGCCGATCAGCGCCGCTGCCCGGTAGCGCACGATGCCTTGGCGCAGGCCAAGCCCGGCACCGATCACGGCCGCCAGGGCGACCGCCACCAAACCGATCGGCGCAGCCTGCTGCAGCGGCAGATGCAGGCCGAACACGAGTAGAGGAATGGCCAGCACGCCGCCACCTGCACCCGTGAGCGCCATCACCAGGCCGATGAGTGCGCCCAGGACGAGCGCGAGGGAGATTGATTCCATTGGCCGGGCCTATTGCATGGATTGCCAGGCTTTGCTCGCACTGACAAAAAGCTGCACCATGATTTGCGTGTGTGCCATCAGAGCAGGTTGAGCGGAATCTTCAGGTAACTGACGCCGTTGTCTTCAGGCGCCGGCGGCTTGCCGGCCCGGATATTGACCTGCACCGCCGGCAGGAGCAGGACCGGCATGGAAAGGGTCCGGTCGCGTGCCTCGCGCAGGTGGACAAAAGCAGTTTCTTCAATGCCGTCGTGGACATGGATGTTCTTTTCGCGCTGCTCGGCCACCGTCGTCACCCAGGCCGGCGCGCGCCCCTCGGGTGGGTAATCGTGGCACAGGTGCAGCCGCGTCTCTGCCGGCAGCGCCAGAATCCGGCGGATCGATCGGTACAGTGTGGCGGCGTCGCCACCCGGAAAATCGCAGCGGGCCGAGCCGTAGTCGGGCATGAACAGGGTGTCGCCGATGAAGGCATTCGCGCCGATGACAAAGGTCAGGCAGGCAGGCGTGTGGCCCGGCGTGCGCATGACGCGAACCTCGATCTCGCCGATCCGGAAACGGTCGCCGTCGTCAAGCAACTGGTCGAAGTCTGCGCCGGTCGTGTCCTGATCCTCGACGTTGAAGATCTTCTTGAAGGTGCGCTGCACCTCGCAGATCGGACGCCCGATGGCCAGCTTGCCGCCGAGCTTTTCCTGCAGGTAAGCCGCGGCCGAAAGATGGTCGGCATGGGCGTGCGTTTCGAGCAGCCACTCCAGTTTGAGGCCCTCACGCGTCAGGTGGTCGATGAGCTTGTCGGCACTGGCGTGTGAAGTTCGGCCCGATTTCGGGTCATAGTCCAGCACGCTGTCAATGATCGCCGCCTGCAGGCTGACCGGGTCCGAGACCACGTGGCTGACGGTGAACGTTGCGGGATCGAAGAACGATGCGATGAGCGGTGTTGGCACGGCACGGACCTCGGACGCAGGAGCCTATTCAAAGGCGGGCAGGCTCGGCTTCACGACCGGCTTGCCGGCCGCGACCCAGGCATCGAAACCGCCGCAGATGGACTTGACCTGCAGGTAGCCCATGTCGTGCAGGGCGCAGGCGGCCAGGGCGGCGCGTCCGCTGGTCTTGCAGTACAGAACGATGCGCAGATCGCGCGAGCTCAGTTCCGGGCTGGCGCTGAGCTTGAACTCGAGCAGTCCGCGCGAGGCATGGATGGCTCCGCTCAGGTGTCCGGCCGCGTACTCGTCGGCCTCGCGCACATCGAGCAGGACGTCGGCGTCAAGAATCGCCTGTTCGGCCTCGGCCACCGGGATTTCCGTAATGCGCGCCTTGGCGGCGGCGACGAGATCGTGGGCTGTCTTCATCGGAGTCCTGGAAATAGTTAAGCAGAGACTGATATTATCGCTGTGTTGCGGGAATTTTTCCACGCCGTCATGGATCGGCGCAGTTGCGTGCAACGATCCTTGCTTCGCGCAGCATACGCCGCGAGTGGCCGCAAGCAATTCAAAGTGAAGAAAGTACGTTCATGATCAAGCAAGCCTGTGTTGTCGCTCTTCTGAGCCTGTGCGCCTGGGCCGCGCATGCCGAGGTGGTCAACGTCGACAACGCGGAAATGGCGCGTCTGGTCGCCCGTGGCGCGGCGGTCATCGATATCCGGACCGCGCCCGAATGGAAGGAGACGGGTGTCGTTGCGGGCAGCAAGCTGCTGACATTCTTTGATGAAAAGGGCCAGGTCGATGCGCCGGCCTGGTTGCAGCAATTGAAGACGACTACCAAACCGGGCCAGAGCGTCATCCTGATCTGCCGCAGCGGCAACCGATCACGCACGGCAGCGCAGTTTCTCGCGCAACAAGCCGGCTACAAGACCGTCTACAACGTCACCGCCGGCATGAACGGCTGGGCCAGGGAAGGCCGATCGGTGGTGCCGGTCAATGCGCTGACGGCGGCGTGCGTCGCGGGCGCCAAGTGCTGAGTTCAAATGCGTCCTTGTGAATCCGCGGCATTGGTGCGCGGCGCGCGAGTCGCGGCGCAGATCGTTGCGCTTTCGCTGACCGCGTGCGCCAGTGGCCCCGGTGCCGATCCGCGTGACCCGCTGGAGCCGTTCAACCGCAGTGTCTACCGCTTCAACGACAAACTCGATGCCGCCGTGCTCAAGCCGGTGGCGAGTGGTTATCGCGACCTCGTGCCCGAGCGCGTGCGCCAGGGCGTCGGGAATTTCTTCGGCAACCTGCAGGATGTCTGGTCGTTTGTGAATAATGCGCTGCAGTTCAAGGGGCAGGCGGCGTTCGACAGCGCCAAGCGCGTCGGCGTCAACACGGTTCTGGGCTGGGGCGGCATCTTCGATGTGGCCACCGAGATGGCCATCGAAAAGCACACGCGGGACTTCGGCCATACGCTGGGTTACTGGGGTGTGGCGCCGGGCCCGTATCTGGTTCTGCCGTTGCTCGGGGCCTCGTCCCTGGGCGATACAGCTGCGCTCCCGGCTGACTGGAAGGGTGATCTGGTCTCCAGTCTGCCTTCGGTGCCGACGCGCAACACGGCCGTCGGGCTGCGCGCGCTCGATGAGCGATCGACGCTGCTCAAGGCCAGCAGCATGCTGAAAGAAGCGGCGCTGGACCCTTACAGCTTTGTTCGCGAAGCCTACCTGCAGCGCCGGCGCAGCGTTATCTTCGACGGCAACCCGCCGGATCTGGAAGAGCCCGCTAGTTCACAGTAGCCCTGAACGCAGCTTTCAGCGCCGAGCGTTGGGGCGCTACTTCAGCGCGCGCCCCTCACCTGCTTCCTCGACCGTTCGTCCATCACGGATGTGGTAAATCCGCCTGAAGGTCGGCATGATCTTTTCGTCGTGCGTAACGACGATGATGGCGGCTTGCGACTGCTGCGCCATTTCGTTGAGCATGCGCATGACGCCCAGGGCGCGCTCGCTGTCGAGCGGTGCGGTCGGCTCATCGGCGAGGATAACCGGCGGGCGATTGGCCAGGGCGCGCGCAATCGACACACGCTGCTGTTCACCACCGGAAAGCTGTGCCGGTGCGGCCTGCGCCCGATGTGCCACATCGAGCGCCGTCAGCAGTTCCAGTGCCCGTGAACGCGCTTGCGCGTTGGACCGGCCGGCGAGCATCGGCAGCAGGGCGACGTTGTCAGTGACGTCCAGAAATGGAATCAGATACGGCGCCTGGAAAACGAAGCCGATGCTGTCGCGCCGCAGCGTGCGCAGGTCGGGAATCTTCCAGCCGCCGTCATAAATCACCTTGCGGCCCAGCACCATGCGCCCGGCGGTTGGCTCGATGATGGCGCCTAGGCATTTGAGCAGCGTGCTCTTGCCCGAGCCGGAGGGACCGACCAGCCCCACGACCTCGCCCGGACCGACAGTCATGTTGACGTCTTTCAGGGCTTCGACAGCCGTGTCGCCCTGGCCGTAGACCTTACGCAGGCCTTCGATCACGATGCCGCCCGGGCCGCTCGATGCAGAGGAATTCAATGCTGCGTTCATGCTCTGTCAGCCGCCAATCGCTTCGGCCGGATCGACCTTCAGCGCAACCCGGATCGCTAGCGTGCTGGCCAAGGCGCAGATCAACATCGTGACAACAAGACCGGTGAGCGCATCCCCGGTTTGCAGCAGCACGAATTTCGGAAAAATCGGCGCCCAGACCGTGGCCGCCAGCTTGCCGACGACAAAGCCGATCAACCCCAAACCCAGCGCCTGCTGCATGATCATCCACGCGATGGTCAGGTTGCGTGTGCCGATCAGCTTGAGCACGGCGATTTCGCGGATTTTGCCCAGCGTCATGGTGTAGATGATGAAGGCGACGATCGCCGCGCTGACCAGCGCCAGGATGACCAGAAACATGCCGATCTGCCTGGCCGAGGTCGCGATCAGCTTGGCCACCAGGATGTCTTCCATGCCATCACGGGTAAAGACTTCCAGGTGCTTCCAGCGCCGGATCGGCTGCGCCACCTGTTCTGGCAGCAATCCATCCTGGACCTGCACCAGCACCGCATTGACGTTGTGGCTGCTGGCCTGCGACGCCTGCACGGCTTCGAGCAGGCCCGGTATCCCCGGTCGGTTGAACGCCGGATTGGAGGCGGTGCGGGCGCGGTCATTGAGGATCGCGTCGTTGTCTTTGAGGAATTGCGCCTCCTGCGCGTCCTTGAGCGGAATGAAAACCATCGGGTCGCCGCCGGACGAGACCATGCGCTGCGTCAGCCCGACCACCGTGTAATCATGGCGGCGGATGCGGATGCGCTCGCCGAGTGCAAAGCCGGTCTTGACATCGGCGACCGCCTCGTAGTGGCTGCGCGTGATGTGGCGCCCCGCCACCAGATAGCCGGGGCTGCCCGGTTGGCCCGGCTCCATGCCGACCACCATGGCGCGCACATCCGTCCCGCCTTGCTGCACCTGCATCGTGAAGTAGGTGACATTGGCGGCGCGCAGCACGCCCGGCATGCCCAGCACGCCGCGCACCAGGTCGTCCCGGATGCTGGACGCTTCGGCATACGGCCCCTGAGTGTCCTTTTGCACCGCCCAGAGATCGGCGCCGCTGTTGCCGAGCAGGGCGCGCGCGTCATCGACCATGCCGCGGTAAACGCCGGCCATGCTCAGCGTGACGCCGATCAGCAAGCCCAGGCCGAGCCCGGTTAGCGCAAACTTCCGCCACGAGTGCAGGATGTCGCGCCCAGACAGACTGATCATGGTGCGGCGCCGTTTGACGTGACCAGCGCGTCCACGACCTGGATGCGGCTGTCGCTGCCCAGCGCCTTCTGGCTGTAGACGATGACCTCGTCCCCGGTTTTCAGACCTTCAAGCACCTGCACCTGGCCATCGAGGCTGCTGTTACCGAGCTTCAGCGGGACGAAGACCGGCTTGCCCGCGTCGATGCGCCAGACGCCGGCGCTGCTGCCCCGGCGCGTGATGCTCGCGCTGCTCACCAACGGAGCCTTGGATGTAGCGGGCAATTGCAGTGTGACCTCGGCCATGTCGCCGACAGAGATGCCGGCGGGCGCGGCATCGAAGCTGATCTGCGCCATGCGCTCCTCGGCTACGCTGTCACTGAGCAGTTCGACGCGCGCGACGCTGCCGGCCAAGGTGGCTTGTGGCTGCGAGCGCAGGACGATTTGCGCCTTCAGGCCAGCTTGCAGGCCAGCCGAGCGTCCCTGGTCCAGCCGAAGGCGGATCCACAGGCTGGCCGGATCGATCAGGCGCAGCACCGGCTGGCCGGCCACCACGGTCGAGCCGGCTTCGGCGTCGCGGCTGCTGACCTCGCCATCGGCCGGCGCCAGCAGGCGTACGGTGGCGCGCTGCTGCCGCAGCGCCGCGCGATCGGCCTGCAGTCGCGTCAGGTCCTGGCCGGCCCCGTTCAGATTGGCCTGAGCAGCCTCCAGCGCGGCGTCGGCCGAAGCCTTTTCCTGCAGCCGCGCTTCGAGTGCGCCGGCGCTGATGAAGTTCTGGTTCGCCAGATCCTGGTTGCGGCGGTAGTTGACGGCTGCCAGCTCGCGCCGCGCCCCTGCATCGATCAGCTGCGCCGCAGCGGCCATCCGGGCGCTGGCAGCGCGCGCCAGCGATGCGTCGAGCGAGGCGAGTCTTTGTTCCAGGTCGACCGGATCCATCTCGGCGAGCACCTGGCCCGCCTTGACGCGGTCGCCAACGTCCACGTTGACACGCAGCACACGGCCGGCAACCGTGGGGCCGAGCATCCAGTTGCGGCGCGCTTCGACCGTGCCGATGCCGAAAAGCGCCGGGTTGAAACTGCCTTCGGTGACGCGGCTGACGGTGACGCGCGTCGGCGCCAGCGGGCCGGCACGCAGCAGCACGAAGGCCAGCGCGGCAATCAATGCCAGGGCCAGCCCGGTCAGCGCCAGGCGGCGTCGCAGTGAGGGGGAATTGTTCATCTGGTTCTACCGGCAGTTGTTGTGCAGTTTCCACTTCTCTTCGTGGCCCATGGCTTTGGCGAAATCGGGCACCTTGCAGCGCTCTGCTTCTGCCGGGTCCACCGGTGTCGTCGGCGCCACATCGACGGTCTGCGTGGCCGGCGTCAATCGCGGTGAGCCCGTGCTGTAGACCCATTGCCAGACCGCGACCAACAGCGCGAAGAACAGCAGCACAACGAACACCTGGTCAAGGCTGGTGCGGCTGCGCTGCGCCGGCGCGAGCTCGCAACTGCCACCAGGGCACAACTTCGCCGCCTCCTTGTTGAACCAGTTGTAAACCTTGCAGCCAATGCAGATGCCGAATGCCGCTTCGAAGAACAAAAGCAGCAGGCAGATTGAGCAGACGATCATGTTGATCGGGCCGATCACCTGGTGGATCACCATCAGGTACAGCATGGCCAGGGCCAGCACAAAACCGATGGCCCAGGCAAAGCGCTTTTGCGGCGCGCCGACGTACTCGGGCTGCTGTTTGCGCACCACCCACTGGCCGATGATCAGGCTTGGCGCGTAGCGCGGATTGATGAACAGGCGCAACGTGAAGTCAATCAGAAAAACCAGCACGAAGACGCGGGTCGGCTGGTAGTTTCCCACCAGCCAGGCGTTCATGAAGGCAATGAATGCAAAGAAAAACAGGATGCCGGCACCGGCGCGCACCGCGCGTTCGTTGAGAACCGCGATTTCGTACTCAGGAAGGAGCTGTCCGAATTCAAAGATGGAAGAGGTCATGCGAGTCGGCTCTATTCGTAATGGCGCAAGTATGAATGGAAACGGCCGTCGCCTGACACGATCAGGCGACTGCAGCCTCACCTTTACGCAACTTGACCAGAAACTGGCAGACCTCGTCGCGGGCCAGGTGGCTATTCCTTGATGACGGCTTCGTTGCCCGCAAGGAATTCAACATTGGCGCGCAGGTAGCGGGCCTTGATGCCTTTTTCCTTGAGGATGTCATAGGCCAGTTCGGAACGCGTGCCGGTCGAGCAGTGCAGCGCAACCGGCTTGTCCGCCGGAATCTCCGCGTAACGCCGGGCCATTTCCTCTGCCGGGATATTCACAGCGCCCGGGAAGCGGCCCTTGGCGAATTCCTCCGGCGTCCTGGTATCAAGAATCAATTGGGAGCCGGTCTTAACGATTTCCTGGAAGTCCTTGATTGACACTTCGCCGTCCGCGAGCTTGCGGGCGTAACTAATCTTTGTCGGTGCCGGTCCGCTCAGCAACGGGTTTCCTGCCGCCAGCCAGGCCCGGGCGCCGCCCGCGAACAGCGTGGCATTGGGGTACTCCCATTCGCGCGTCCATTCGAGCGCCTCGATGGCTTGCGCGTCCTGGTCGGAGTAGAAAACAATCGCCGCGCCGCGAAATTCAGGGAACTGCTTCTCGGAATTCTTCAGCAGTGCAAACGGGATATTCACCGCGCGCGGAATATGGCCGGTAGCCGCCTTGTCGGCCGACCTGAGGTCGATCAGGACGATGTTGCCGCCCTTGACGAACGACAGGCTTGATTCGGTGGCGTAGTCAAGCTTCTTCCAGCCCGGCTCGCCTTCGGGAAACATGCGGACATCCTTGAAGCCGAGCTTGACCGCGATCGTGGCCGATTTGGGGCTGAGCATGCAGGACAGCCCTCCGCAATAGAACACCAGCGTCTTGTTCAGGTCGGCTGGCAGGAGTTTGGCCCCGTCCTTTTCGAGTTCGTTGAGCGGAATCGAAATCGCGCCCGGCAGGTGACCCTGGACATAGCGCCCGGCAGGACGGGAGTCGATCAGGACGAAGCTCTCGCCACCCAATTGCAGCAGGTCTTTCAGGGCCGAGGCGTCAATGCGTTTCACGCCGGCTGGCAGCGGTGCGATCACCTTGGTAACGAATCTCGCACGGCTCTCCGACCCGGCCTGTGCAAAGTCGATCGTGATGACCTCGTCCGGGATGATGTCGGCTGCAGATGCCGTGTTCCTGAACTGGGTCTGTGCGTCAAACTTGAAGACATGCACGCCCTTGTTCGCGACCTCGACCGCGATGGTCCGGGCCGTATTGGATACGTTCTTGACACTGCCAGTCATTTCGTCGGCCATTGCCGCCGTGACCAGCCCCAAGCCCAGTGCCAGGGTGATTGTGGATAAGCCAAATGTTGTCATGTTGATCCTTCGTCAGACTTACTCATAAGTCAGTAATTTAGCGGACATTTATTGCCAATTTGAAATTTTTGCTTTATGCTATGCGGCATGAAGCGAGACGGACGTACTTTGGCTC
>Ga0214165_1001305_pt1 | contig 13973 bp, 28 predicted proteins | sample TroBogypolimnion_34_FD_153004 | JGI IMG/M metagenome (GOLD analysis project Ga0214165, IMG submission 153004) | Freshwater microbial communities from Trout Bog Lake, WI - Practice 03JUN2009 hypolimnion v3 | ecosystem: Environmental > Aquatic > Freshwater > Lake > Hypolimnion/Profundal zone ... | reverse complement strand
GTTCAGTGACTTTGTAACTAAGTTAGGCTATGAGTTTGCAGTTGAGAACTTCATCGCTCACTTTGGTGCAGAGGAGCAAGCATCTGTGCGTCTGGTATTTCAGACTCACGAGTACAACATCCAAGATGACTTTGGTATTGCACCAGAGATCAATCACGAGGAAGCACAAGCAGAACCTACGCTTGATGAACAACTCAAGTCTTGGGTAGCACAATCACAAGCAACAGTCTAAGGAGGCGATAAGTGTTCGACGAAGACTTAAATGATAGATACCAATCAGAGCGTACGGAAGAAGATCAAGTACGTTCTGTGAGGCTCAATGCTCTATGCCGTGTGTATGAACAAGCGGACAGAGTAATCACCGGTGATCCTGTATTGGTTCACGTAATGCCTGACGGCCCCGCACCTGCGTGGTCTGATGGTGCAGCTATCTACATCAATGCTTCAGAGATTGAAGAGATAGACCTGGAGGCATTGGCTCAAGTTAATGGCCTCAACTTCCACGAGCTAGCCCACCACCTGTACACGCCTCGCAAAGGCACAGTGTTCATGAAGTGGGTGCTTGAGAATGACATGATGCAAGCAGCCAACATGCTGGAGGATCAACGCATTGAGACTCTGCTTGTAGGTAGGTATCCATCTATTGCACCGTTCTTAACTGCAACAGTGGCTAGGTGGCTTGCCCGCACACCCCAGGATGCTGTAGGTAACTACATGCTGGTGCGTGGTCGCAGATATCTACCTATTGAAGTGCGTGATGCATTCAGAGATATGTTTGCTCAACAGGAACTTATCCCTGTGATTGCTGACATCGTGGATGAGTATCGTACGCTTGCCTTTCCTCGTGACTACGACAGGGGCAAGAAACTCATCCAACGCTTCAATAATGAAGTCCTTAATAAGTGGACTGACAAAATGCCTGAAGGTATGAATGGCTGTACTAGTCGTGACCCAGTAAGCAAGGGTCGTCCCGAGCCTGGCAAAGCACAGGAGCGTGACGCTAAGCGTGGTGGTAACGTAGGCAAGCCTGACTCAGGTAAGCCTGCCAACACAAACAGTCCAGCCAACAATGCACCTCAAACAATCCAAGATGCGTTAGACATGGCCAACAGCCAGCCTGACAAACAGAGTGAAGACTACACACCAGGTGAACCAATCGCTGGTGCAGGTCATCATGAGAGTCTTGGTGGTATACCAGATAGCGTAAAAACTATGCTTGAGGATGTTATTGACGATGTGCTATCCCGCAAGGATGTACAAGCCGATATCAAAACTAAGCAGAAGGTAATAGTTGGTGGTGATGGTAAGCACAACGATACTATCAAGAAAGGCAGGTTCGATATGACTAGAGTACCTGCTGACGCAATGCTGACCTACCGAAAGTTTGCACGTGAACTAGAACGTCTGCGTGATGAATGCGAGCCAGCATGGCACAAGGAAGAAGCAAGCGGTAGGCTCAATGTCCAACGTGTAATCAGAGGCTGTGAGATTGACGAAGCCTTTGATCGTTGGGATGAAGGTACTGATGGTGCTGACATTGAGGCCGTTATCCTCGTAGACCGTTCTGGCTCTATGAGTGGTGGCAATGATGCTCAAGCCTCAATTGCTTCTTGGACTATCAAGCGTGCTCTTGAGAGCATCGGCGGTCTAGTCACAGTCTATGCATTTGATGATGAGACTGAGATGGCTTACCGTCGTGAGGAGCATGCAGATAGGACAAACTACAAGTTCATCTATGGCAATGGTGGAACTAATCCATATGCATCATTACTGGCTTCCGAGCAGCTGCTAATGTCTTCACGTAAAAAGAATAAGATGCTGTTCATGATTACCGATGGTGTCTTTGAGGAATATAAGAATGATGAAGTCATCAATCGTATCTCCAAGCGTGGAATCCTAACAACCATGACTCTAATCATGGCTGATAGGGAAATGGACTGGTACAAAGAACGCTATGGGTATACAGACGATAAGTTCAGTCATGGCGTAGATATCTTTGGCCGTGTACAAAATGGTCGTGATCTACTCCCGTTTGCCAAGGCGGTAGTTACGGGTGCAATCAGAAAGAGAGGAAGATAATGTTCGTTGTATTTGACAGCCTTACTGAGTCTTTAATAGGTCCATTCAATGACTATGAAAGTGCACAGATGTTCCTGCTACATGCATCAGATGAAGTACCTGATGGTGGATCTAATCTAACCATTGAGGCTATCTCTGAGCCATTGGAGTGGGCGCAGGACAACTCAATCACACTGAGTGCAGTAGTATGACTACAGACAAACTAAGGCAAGCAGACCCTGCTCAATGGCTTAGCGAGATGCTTAGGCAACGTGAGATTGAGCAGCTCAACACAAACAAAACAATCGTACGCAATCTACTAATCAAGCACGGGGCTGAGGATCTTATCCCTATGCTATTGGAGGACGAATGATTACATGCAGCCTATGTAAAGATGTATTAGGCCAAGACGACTCATATGTTGTACACAGTCAAAGAGTTACTTGCTGGGACTGTTACTTTGGAGATGAGGAGGAGGATACATGGTAAATACATTTCTGCCCTATGCAGACTTCAAGCAAGTAGCTCAATCCCTAGACGATAGGAGACTCGGCAAGCAGCGTGTAGAAGCGTTGCAGATTCTGAGGGCCAACCTGGGTCTAACTGTGGGGTGGCGTAATCACCCCGCTGCTGTAATGTGGCGGGGTCACGAAGGTCTGCTAGCCAAGTACACCGTCACAATCTGTGATGAGTGGGTCAAGCGTGGCTATGTAGATAACACCAAGCAACAGGTAATAGAACTCGTGAAGCAATACAAGCTCAAGCCAGTCAAGAAACCTTGGTGGTTGGGTGCAGATAAGTTTCATGAGAGCCATCAATCTAACTTAAAGCGTAAGCTCCCTGAGCATTATGACTTTGATGTGGCTGATGACATGCCATACCAATGGCCAACACCAGAAGGTACGTTCCGTACAACTGAGAAAAAGGATAAAAAATGATAACTACAACACGCAAGGAAGCAGTAACTCTCATTGCAGAGAGCATCAATAACGTAATACCTCTTGAAGATGAGAGACTTGAAAAGGTTATCTTTGCAGTAAACAATGACCTAAGCGTACGTGACTGGGTTATGGGTATGCCGGCTAGGTTTACCATGGAAGAATCCATTGAGTTCGTACGCTACATGGCCATCCATACTACACAGCAAGACGGCGTGCCATTTATCACAATCAATGCCGTGTTTGAATATGAACGTGGCAATGTGGACTCAGCAGTTAAGATGATTGAGTACGCCCTAGATGTATACAAGGAATACCCACTAGCGCAGCTTGTTGATCGCATGCTAGACGTAGTACCGGCAGAAGCCCTACCTATGATGAGAGAACAGGTAGATGCTAAAGTTGTGGCAGATTGCATGGAAGAGTTCGTAATCACAGAGGGAGAGGAAAAATAACTATGGCTAAATACAGGGTAACTATCCATGAGCATGTTATTAATGATCTTTGGGTAGAAGCAAACAGCAAGAACGAAGCTATATCTATAGCTGAGGATCACATAACCGAAGGCTATAACGGCTGGGTTGTAGATGAAATGGCATGTTGGACTGAGGTAGGTGATGTCTACAACCAGGATGGAGAGGACGTTTGACCAACACAAACAAATCGGTTAAACTGATGTCAGGAGGATAAATGAGTGATGATGATGATCTGTACGAGGTACGTGTAACCTTCAGAGTAAAGCTGAAGAAGTGGCGTATTGATAACCCAAAAGATCCTAACGGTAGTGACTGGTGTCTTAAGGTCTACGACCGCAACATAGGAGAATGGGTAGTAACAACTAAGTCAGGCCTGGATAGACCTGGCGAAGAAGCATACATAGAAAAGCTAGAAACTATAAGGGGGTAGTGATGACATGTCTCTTAATATAAAAACAAAGGAGATACGGAAGCTGGTAGGTGCACTGGAAACTGCTGGCTATCAAGTTAGAAAGACGGGTAAACAACACATTAAGGTTGTTAATCCTAATACAGGTAAATCGGTATTCTTTGGGGCACAAAGCCTTAGGGATCCACGAGCAGGCAAGAACATCATGCGTGATCTAAAGCACGTAGGATTTAATCAAAAAGTCAAACTATAAGGAGAGCAACATGGCTAAAGTAACAAAGACACTAAAGGCAACATTAACTAAGAACACAACAGTAGAAAAGGGTGGAGCTTGGCTCCTACTCATCGAAGATGGTATGGGACGCATGCACTCAGCATGGTCTAACCCTTCTGCTGCTAAGCGCTATCTCAAGTCCTATGTGCTTGACAATACCCCACGCAAATCAATCAAGATGGTAGTTGGTGCTACCAATGATCTTGGTAAGCCAACCCATCTATCAGGTGAACTAACATGGAAGGCAGACGCATGATGGAAATGACTAAGTTATACCCCCGTACTTGCCAAATGTGTTATGGCACCGGGGTTGCTAAATGGTTTATGGACGATGACACATACGAAGTAAGAGAATGTGAATGCCAATACGAGGAGGAAAGCAATGGCTAAGTTCCGAGTACAGTTCGACAGTACACGTCAAGGCACTTTGATCTTCGAAGCTGAAGATACAGCGCATGCTCGTGAGATCTATGATGATCTTATCAATGGTCAGACATACCCCGATGAGATTGAGGGCTATGAGGATACAGAAGTCTCAGAGGTTAACTACTTTGAGCTTACCGATAACTCAGGCAAGTTCATTGCGGAATAAGCATCATAAACCGCTTCTACCTCAAAGCCCTGAAACAATTGGGGAAGAACGAAAACAATTAGAATCTTGGTTAGCTGCTTATGGAGAGCCTACATACCTAAAGGTTAAAAAGATAAATGACCCTCTGGACATTGGTTGGAGGGTTATGTGGCGTCCAACACCAACAAGCTACACAGTAGTATTTATCTTCGGAAGAATAACTGAAGGTGCCGTTTACATGGGAAACGGTATGGGAGATAAATACGAGTTACTTAATATAACCAAGTAAGCAAGCAAAAGCCCCGGCTCTTAATTGAGTCGGGGCTAATGTTTGTGTTGGCCGTTTTACTCGGTGTCCGTGAGGCCATCCTCTAGTTCTTCTAGGTCATCCTCATCGAAGTCGAAGTCGTCGAATCCGTCTTCAAAGTCATCTTCAAAGTCTTCATCAAATAGGTCTGGGTTGAGTTCGTCTGACATGTTTCTCCTTAGGCGTTGTCTTTGATTAGTTTTACTTCACATGCGTCTGTAGTACAGTAAGCCTCGCCTACGGCATCCAGACCCATACCTTCATAGATTCCCTTGAAGTCAATCGGGAACAGAGTCATTCTACCCTCTTCATACTCATCCGCATTACTATTAGTGTACGGCATCTGAGCGTATGAACCATTGTCCATAGGTAGGAATGAAACAGTCTTAAGCTGACCATCGTACATATGCAAGGCAGTTCCGATAGCCTTTGCTTCTGTCTTAGGATCAAAGCTAATTGTTACCGATACTGAGTTATCAGACCAATAACGCTGCGCTGTAGCTGCCAAAGCCATCTTCTCATAGATAGAGACATCCTGCTCTGAGCGTTCAGCACCACTTTTAATAGGGAAGTAAACAACTGAGGTGCCTGTTGGGTCGCTCTCAGCAACTTCAACCCGATAGTTAGCCATCTTAAATAGGCTGAGCATTGGATCATTCTTACTAAAGCGCATAGTACGCAAGAAGTACTTTCCACCCGGTGTCCAGTGAACTCCTGGAGACTCACCGGCTAGAATAGAAACTGTGCCTGAAGGCTTGACCGTTGTAGTCTTGATTGACTCACGGATACCCAACCACTCAGAGTAGCTCTTATCATAGGCTTGAACGATCTGATATCCCTCGTCCATCCACTTACGGAGTAGAGGCAAGCCCTTTGTGTCAGCGAAGTTGGCAATACCGGAGATTGATGTTCCGATACGGCGGTTACGCTGCATGATGGCGTTAGTCTCTTCCCAGTGGGTAGGGATAAGAGTTACAGTCTTGGCGTAGAGATAGGCGAACTTAAGCGTGCGCTTGAAGTCTTCTAGGCTGTCATGGCGGTTGATGTAGGTTTCTACCAATGTACAGCACTCCATTGATTCCAATGATTGTTCAGCACATGGGTTATATCCTGCAGCACGCCAGTCCTTGTTATTCTCTGGATCAGCTAGGCGGCCGTACTTACGAGTTACATCCATCCAGATAACGCCAGGCTCACCATTGCGGGCAATGCCATCAATGATAGGAGATAGGTCTTGACCTACATAGGCTTCTACTGAGTTGTTAGACATCCAACCCCAACCGTTATTTTCACCTGTTGGATCGTAAGCATTACGCTCAGGGAATACTTCGTGGTTCTTAAGATTCAGGAACTCTTCATCGTCAATACGACCAATGAGTAGCTCAGCTGAACGGCGAACGTTTCCAGAAACTACACATACACCCATCATGTTACCGATGTCTGCGATATCTCTGCGAGTAAGCTTCTCACCAGCTCTGTTATTAAAGAGCTTAGCAATATGCTTATGAAGTTTAATTAGAGGTTCTGGTCCTGAGGCTTTTCCTCCAAAAGTTTTGATTGGCGTGCCTGCTGGTCTAATTTCATCGTAACTATACGCTGAAGCCTTTGTATCTGGTCGGAGGTAAGCATTGATGAGAGCGGATGTGGATTCAACCCATCCTTCTCTGGTGTCTGGAATGACATAGGGATCTCCCGTTTCTGGTGCGTAGATTGTGAAGTCTTTATCTGCGCCCTTGTCGTCAAATCCAACGCCTACACCCAACATTGATGCTTCCATGAGAAAGGCAAATGGCTTAGCCGGGTTGAGCTTAGTCATTGAATCTGTAGATACAAAGGAGCAGTTCTGCAACGCTGCAGAGTTCTTATGAACATTAACCAGTGGAGTACCCATCATCCATAGGCCACGTCCAGGTGGGGTCCACTTAAGATTGAATAGGCGATCAAACGCCTCTTTGGCTGACGTGGCAGCCTTGATATCCGACCATGGGAGTCGGTTCTGCTTTGCGTGATCCTTTTGAAGGGAGTACATGCCATTGATGACACGCTCACATACATCTACCCAAGTTTCCTTGGTTCCATCTTCCTTCAGACGAGAGTACGTCCTGAGAAAGGTAATCTCCCCGAGAGAGTTTCCGGCAGCATCTTGGTAACCCCATGGAACCTTCTTTGAGCGGTAGGAAGTTACAAAATCATCTGCGAGTTTAAAGGAAAACACACATCACCCATTTCTTGTAGTATTTGGACTGTTATCAGGTACTAGCCGTTTAGGCCTTGGTCAATAATCTTACTAACTTCACCATCACTTATGGCGCCACCGGGGATCTCTTTAAGTACATTGGCCCGGTCTCCAAAGAGAGCCGATAGCATACCGCCAGAGGATTGACGCTGAGCTGTGATCTGGATGAATTCTTTATTCTCTTCTAACTTCTTGACTTCACCTACCAATTTAAATAGGCGGTCAATCTCTTGTCCGGTATTTGGATCAGGGTATCCACCGTTCAATTCTTCAGCAAAACGTGCAAAAGCGACCCTAGCGCCCTGCATTTCAATAACTGCGTTCAATAATCCTTTGAGTTGATCCTTGGTCTTGACCTCAACTGGAAGGCTGAATTTGCAACTGCTATTCGGTTCGAAGGCCGGACAGTTAGCTGCAACAAAGCAACTATTGCATTGGCGGAAAGAAGTCTGGGTGCTGTTGAGCACTGGAACGTCTGAGATTACGTCTCTTCCGTTCTCGTCTTTCTCCAAAATTGTCTTGGTCTTAACGCCAAAAACGGGCAATGTAATGGTGTCTTCAGGAGCTTTGGGGGCAGAATGTTTCCGCACCTCAACCCCTCTGTTATCAGGGTCCAGACCCCTAGTTTCCGCTAAACCTGGATCATCCATTTCACCGCTGTTATCAGATAACTTACTGTTCAAAGACTTCTCCAACTGAAGGTAGGACCAAATAGCGAGGCGGGTTACCTCATTACTATCATCATTCATAATCTTGTCGAAGTCTAGGCCAGCTCGCTCAATGATCGCCTTGTAACGGGGACGAGCTTGATCTTTCTGCTTCTTTTGATAGCGGACTAGTCTAGTGCCGTCCCACACAATTGTCTCGCCTCTCATCATTGGACTTAGCCATGAAAGAGTACTAGCCGTGGTTAGCGGGACCTGACGTAGGTTGTCGGGCTTGGCACAGGCAATTCCGTGGAACTCAAGGTCAGGGAACTGACTTAGAAGGGCCCTAGAACGTGCTGACAGGCTCGTGTCGTCCTCCAAGGACTCACCGAGCAGTGCGACGTTAGGGAACTGAGATGCTAGGCTGTAAAGGCCTGTGTGGCCCGTTTCCTGGTGCCATACAACAGCATACTTGTCCAGACCAAACTCCTCACCAAAGGTCTTTCTCTGGTAATTGATCCAGTTCTGTCCAAGGGCTTTGGCATCCAGCTCGGTAGCCATGGTGATCCTATCGGCATTGATAGCCAGGAAATCCTGGTAGTCAGCCGCATAGTCTTCTAGCTCACGCTCTGTCATGTTGAGGTCATTGATGTTATGACCGCCGCCATCCAGATAGATCTTTACATCTTCAGGAAAGCGCTCAGCTAGGATGTAATCCTTGGTCTTAGGCAAGCCACGTTTGACTAACCTATGATAATTGATGCTTATGTGTTTAGCCCCGACACCGGTCAGGAGAGTTCTATGACTGGGTACTTCTCCGCCCATGAAGACAATGTTCATTCAAACCGTTTGGTACTACTACCTAGGTGGGCGTCAAGAAGGGCAAGCCTTTGGCGTTCTACTTCAGAGCGTAGATCTTCCCAAGGCTTTACAGGGCGCTTGCTCCTAACGAATTTAGGATTAGCAAACATGAGTGATGGGATGCCCTTGGATAGGGCATAGGCGCAGTAATCTGCATCTGCATCAATAAATAGCTCTACCTTGCCCTGGGCCATGGCGTAGTCAATTTGGCGATGACGTAGGTCTTGTCCTTCAAAGAAATACCTATCATCATAGATGTCAGCATAGCCAAAAATCATATTGCTGCGAAGCCAGTGATCTGTCTTCTGGACCGACATGTCAGATGTAAGGACAGTTCGGTAGTGCTCCGCTATAACACGGTAAAGTCTTACACCATCAGGGATTGGGTCCCCGACCTCCGTCATTAGTACCCCTTCTAGAGATACCAGTGCTGTTGCCATTTTTGTCCTCTTCTTCAACCAAATGCTTCTGCTCGCAATGTCTTGCTAGGGAAGCAACCACGTATACTTTGTCACATAACACACACTGCCATGGATTAGCCATAGGCTAATTATAGTTACTTATACTTGTTTTCGCTCTTTAACTTCTTAGCTTCACGCTTCTCTTTAAGAGAGAGTTTTGCTTCTTTCTTAGTATTTGCGTTGCCCTTTTGCTCTTTATTTGCCACGAAGTGACCTCCTAATCAGTACATCAGTATTTGGTAGCTCTATGCCGTAGAGCTCTTTCTGTTTACCGGCATTAAAGTTTGTTAAGTTATCTTTAATAGCTCTCAAAGCCTGGACTGCACCAGAACGTTTTCCTGCCTGCCAACGATAGTTGTTGTAGTCAGCGTAACCTGAACCAGTTTTGCTGAATGCGTTCTTACGGCTTAAATGAATGTCATCATAAAATGCTGCAGCTTGCTCCATAGCTAATCTTAGCTTACGCTCCGCATTAACTCTGTATGCAGGGTTAGAAGTATTCCTAACTTCATTGAGAGCATCTTTGTAGCGGTTAACCATCTCTACAGCTGTGTCGTGGTCACGCTGTGCGTAGTTTTCCCAAGCACGACTATAGGGAGGTTGTGGGTTAGTATCAGGTTTTACTGTCCATAGGTCAGCAATAAGATCATAGGCAGCATAAGGATTAATATCCCTAATGTCAGACTGTGGGTTTACATAGTATGTAAGCTCATAGCCTTCCCAATTAGAAGTATTAGGCATAAGCTCTGCATTGAATCCCTCATTGAGTTCTTTTGCAATCTCTACGTCAGAGAACCCAACATATTCTGGGTTGTTCTCACGGAGTTTAACGTAATCAATTCCAACTAAGCAATCTAGATCTCCTGGAGTTCTTGATGCTTCCCACTGGTAAGAGACACCAGAGCCGGCTAGCCAAGCTCTGGTCCACTTATGCGGTGCAGTGAAGTTTCTACCTAGGTATTCAAATAGCATTGATAGGATGCCTGTTCGTACCCAGTTCTTTAGCTCTTCACCTTGGAAGAGAGTGGGGTCTAAGACTAAGGACGGCGCACTGAAATAGGAAGTAGACCCCGGTGTAATCACCGGAGCCTCTCCTAAGAAGTCTCCATATTCCATACGCGTATTCTCCACCCACATCGTCATTACGTCACGGCTTGAGTAGAAAAATTATGCGTTAGGTTGAACTGCCATCTTCAAAGAAACGTATTCCGCAGCTGATTGAGCCTGCAAATCCATAAGAATCTCAGATGTATATCGGCGCACCTCAAGAAGGCTAGCTTCACGTGATACATCCAGGTTAAATACTTCTGGCTTACGCTCCACAAATACATCACCCTCTTCTGTGATTAGTACTGCGAATCCGTAAGCAATTTTAGGACCTGTAGGTGCCGCTGCTTCAGGAGTATCGTGTGTGTGGTCTGCTGTCTCTTCTGACATTTTGTATCCTATTCGTATAGTCCGGCTTTTTTACGGTTTTGTTCAACTACAAAGGTCTTAGCAGGACAGAAGTCGCATAGGTACACGGTTGTACTTGCTGACTTAGCTGCGCTTTCAAGACCAATCTCTTTACGAAGTTCATCTGTTCCCTTAGGAACTAGACGCTTGTTCTTAGTCTTCCAGTCATAGCAACCCTCTACTGGGCGTAGATGAAGATTAAAACACTTCATGGCATCTTCATAGAAGGTTGCCTTAGTAGTGTAGTAGTCTGGGTCAATATCGGCAAGTCCTCCACCGACTTTATCACGAAGGTTCTTAAGTACTTGTTTACGAACCTCTGGACGTGAATAGGTTTTGATACCGATCTTTGATAGAAAACCTGAATGTGGAATGCCAGCAGACTCGTGCTTTTCAATCATAACTTGTAACAGGACATCATCATCTGGGTGTCCTTCAAAGTCAGGCAGTTCTTCAATAGTCTTGCAGTTATAGCAATAGAGCAGGCGAATATAAGGACCTTCGTCCTTGATGTTCGTCCAGGTCTTGCCTTGATCAGCGGGGTTAGCTCCTCCGCCTAAAATAGGTAGTGACATTGCGCCTCCTTCTGCCTTTAGTATATCCGATAATCTGGTCTATGCCAAATCCTAATCAGCGTATGGAGACTCTGTCCTTCCACCACGCCTAGCGGCTTCATCAATTACGCCGCTTACATGATCAATCCCTAAATCATTGCCGTATTTACGGACAATAAGCTCATCAGTTTTCTTGTCACTATCTGGCTTAGGGCGTCCAGAAGTCTGAACTACGGGTACAGGTCTAGCTGGGCTATCAGGAGTATTCCTATTATCGTTGTGAATTGCTTCGGCTAAATCATTTCGGGCGTTAAATTTACGGATGTAGGCACGCCTACGAATATCGTTATTAGCTTTTTCTGAAACACCAAGCTTTTCAATAAGTCCGCTATCTGGGTGATCCTTAAGCTGATCTAAGTGGAAGTCGCACACTGGGATGGTATCGTTACCAAATCTAATAGTGTGAGTAGCAGGAGGGTGTGGACGATCAGAGGCCTCGCACTTAGGGCGCTTGCCATTATTGATCTTTTGATTTACACTTGCCTCACGAGTAGGATCGGCCGGGGTAAACTCATAGGTCTCACTATTGCTAGTTGACTTATAGCCCTTGTTGCTATTTTTTCCACCTACAGAAAATCCGCTATTTTTGCCCTCTAGATTACTAAGATCTTCTGAACCTAATACGCTTTCATCGCTCATAGGTTATTCCTTAGATGATTCAATAGCCTCGTTAGCTGTAGCGGCACGACCCTTGTCTGTAAGGGTGTAACGGTTATTTGCTGCTGGTTCTCCATCCCAAGATTTTTCATTAGCCCAGAACTCACCAAGTGTCATCTTCTTCTTAGGAAGGGAACGGTTAGGTACGATCTCCATTAGTAGTTTGCACCCATCTGATCATTCATGATATGTGCAACTGGTGTTGGAGTGCGTGGCTTAGATGAAGCTGTGATATCAGTAGGAGCAACCATTGTTGCTGCTTCTTGATCAATAAAATCATAGTTCCAATAAGGATGTAGTCCACGACGATTAGCTAGAGTGATATCGTCACCGGTACCTTTAGCAACCTCAGTATTAGGACGAACCTTACGGTACTTGCCGTCAGTTGATCCCTCTTCAAGTGAAGAGTTATTTGAACGTGAGTTATTTACGGCCATTATTTTCATCCTTTGCTGGTCTTTTATTATTATTAATTAATGCTCTTTCTTCTTCAGTTTTGTTGCTGTATGTATGACTTCCAGGTTTAGACAATGATTTAATTCTTTTTGAACCAAACAATTCGTCAGGAATTACTACAACAGAAGGGGTGACAGACCCGCCGTTAGCACTCAATGCTTTCATAGCAGCTTGATGGCCAGCAATGCCTCGCTCGGTAGCACGTGCTGCCACAACCTTCTTACGGTTGCGAATCGGACGAATCATAGGGTGCTCCTAATTACTTAGATATCTAGTAGGAATACTACCATTTCCATGTACTGATGGGTCCTCAATCATTACATTTCTTGTGGACTCTACTGGAGGAGCTACGGTAGTAGCTGGATTTGCTCCTCTAGGGTTGGGAAAGTTTGGGTTTCCCATAGCCTGTAGATCTCTACCCTGCTGGGCAGCCATAGCTATATCCCTGAATGCTGGGTTGGTGTTCACTTACCGCTAGCCTTTTTCTTAGCAGGAGCTTCCTTCTTAGCTTTAAGGCTGCTCTTTGCCATCTCAGACTTAGCTACATCCGATGCTGTAAGGACCTTGAGCTGCTTAACCTTGTAACCCTTGTAAGCGGCACCATCTGGGCCCTGAATCTTAGGCTTCTTTTCTTTCATTTCTCACTCATTCCTTGTTTAACATGGGATTGCATTTTAGCGTTACGGCATGTAGGACAAGTTCTTCCATCATAGCTGTAAAGAACTTCCATAGGAGTCATAATAGCACCGCAACGGCGGCACAAAGAGCTACCATCATAGATAGTTTCAGTAGAGATAGGATCCATCAGAACATATTCCCGTTTGTATTTCGTGAAGTTCCTTCAAAGCCTGCAGGATCACGAGTATAGTCAACACGATTTGGCTCTTCAAATGCCTCATTGACATCCATTACGTCCAGGATGCCTAGCTCACGTGTACGGTAGCCGTAGCGTGGTGGGAACAAATTTACTTGTGGCAAAGGTGGGCGAACAATATCCTGCAGCAATGCTGGTGGCATAGTTACTGAATAAAGCGCACGGGTCATAAGACCTTCTTGCATAGAAGAAAATGGGCCCATATAGTCATAGCGAAGAAGCGATGGCTCTGGCTCATCTCCTACAATAGGGCGACCCTTGCTATGATCATAAACTCCGTCTTGATCCATTACATTCCCCCTCTTTTAATAGATCTGAATTGACCTTGCTTAATAGCTTTCTTTAAATCATGTGTAGGGATGGTATCACCTGTGGAATCTGTAAAGATTCTAGGGCCACGGAAAGTTCTGTCTTCAAAGCCAGCATTTCCTCTATCTGGTTGGTTATGTGTATCAAATACAGCATTACCATTTTTAATAGCAGACTGCCTAGCAGCTTGAGCGTTAGAAAGCTTACGCTTTAAGTCATTGTTATGTTGACCCCAAAGCATGTCACGCTCTTCTTTAGACATGTTGGCTGTAGCTGGATGACTACCTGTCTGCAATGAGTTGATGTGTTGCTGTACATCACGTGTACTGAACCAAACTCTGTGCTTATCTCCTTGGCCCTGGTACTCAAT
>Ga0214165_1001293_pt1 | contig 14051 bp, 7 predicted proteins | sample TroBogypolimnion_34_FD_153004 | JGI IMG/M metagenome (GOLD analysis project Ga0214165, IMG submission 153004) | Freshwater microbial communities from Trout Bog Lake, WI - Practice 03JUN2009 hypolimnion v3 | ecosystem: Environmental > Aquatic > Freshwater > Lake > Hypolimnion/Profundal zone ... | reverse complement strand
GATATTGCCGCAGGTAATGAATTAGTTGAGCGCATCAAGCCTATTGCCGCAAGAACAAGAACCGCAGGCGTTATGGCCGGCTTAGGTGGCTTCGGTTCAATGTTCGAATTACCCTTAGATCGTTATAAGCAACCCATTTTAGTTTCAGGTACTGATGGTGTTGGTACAAAGTTAAAGCTAGCCATCGATTTAGACATACATAATACCGTAGGTATTGATTTAGTTGCCATGTGCGTTAATGACATTATTGTGCAAGGTGCGGAGCCTTTATTCTTTCTGGATTATTTCGCTACCGGACATTTAGATGTTGATACAGCGGCAGCGGTTATTGAAGGTATAGGTAAAGGTTGTGAATTAGCCGGTGCTGCTTTAGTCGGTGGTGAAACTGCAGAAATGCCAGGTATGTATGCTGATGGTGAATATGATTTGGCCGGTTTTTGCGTCGGTATCGTAGAAAAAACTAAAGTGCTAGACGGTAGCAAAGTACAGGTTGGTGACAAGCTAATAGGTATTGCCTCTTCTGGCCCCCATTCAAATGGTTATTCTCTAGTCCGTAAGATCATAGAACATAGTCAGGCGACACTGAGTCATGACTTTAACGGTCAAACTTTGGGTGAGACGTTATTAACGCCGACTAAAATTTATGTTAAATCTTTATTAGCTTTATTAGAAAAAGTTCCTGTTCATGCCTTTGCTCATATTACCGGCGGCGGTTTAACAGAAAATCTACCGCGTGTATTGCCTACAGGCATTAATGCGGCCATTGATTTATCATCATGGACTTTTCCTGATATTTTTGTCTGGCTACAAGAGCAAGGTAATGTTAGCTTGGCAGATATGTTGACCACCTTTAATTGCGGCATAGGCATGATTGTTTGTGTAGCAGCCGAACATGAAGCCGAAACGCTAGCAACGCTACAAAATTTAGGTGAAACGGTTTATGTTATAGGTGAACTGATAGCCGCTGAAGGTCAACCTATTGTTGTTTATAGCTAAATATTAAATAATGTCTAGTTGATATCGTAGTTTTTTTGTTGTGGGCATAGGTCTCTATACAAAAAATAAATATTCCCACCCAAGAACGATAATATTGTGGTGAACATCGTAGGGACAGGTCGCGACCTGTCCTTGTCTCTAAATATGATCTCATAATCAGTTTCTAGCTTACTTCCCCGTTATTCTTTGCTTTTGCATAGGTATTGGATAGCCCAATATCTATGCAAACTTTCCGTTTAGCTAGCTTATGGCTGTTAAATTAGGTGTTGCGTCATATAGTTTAGGTATTGTGATGTCTAATGAAGCTATCAGTATAATTAGCGTAGGTGTTGCAATTCAAAATCTAAGTATTGGCATTGCCAGCAGAGGTGCGGTGGTTCTCTACACCTCTAATGTGATGGTTAATTAAGGTATTGAAGTTGTTAATACCTTAATTCTAGTTCGCTAGTAATGGTGGCGTAGTTATTTATGCTCAAGTTCAGATTATAAATCAGGCAAATAATGCGGTTTATAGGCAGTGGTAGTTCTAAAGTTCAAAAGTCTATTAGCCTTTAGCGTATTTCGGGTTGGTGGCTTTATATAAGGAATGCGCTAGCTTAAACTTTAGGTGATATGCGCATGATTAAGTAACGACTCATAACCAGCGGCAGTTGGTTCTCTCGTAATTTGTTTTGTAAGCCGCAGAACGACTGCGTAACATCAGTTATTACGCTAGCATAGTTGGCGTCTAATAACTCGGTTCGTTTAAGAGCTTTAAGATATTAATCGTTGCATAAGTTTTTGCAGTTATTTATATAGAGCTGAAACCTAAGTTTGTCAATGTAGCTCCGATTGCTGGGATTCGTACCTCATCCCAGCCTACGTATAATGTAGGCTGGGATTTAGAAAACGGAATCCTAGCCATCGGCGCGGCAATCGAGAGCAAAAGCTCTTTACTGCCTAATATCAAATCCTAATTATGTCAAACTTACTTAGATTCAAGTTTATCCATCCGAACCGCGAGATTGTCTATTTTCTCGTTCAGCAAAGTCACACTGGTTCTTGCTTCAATGGCTGTTTTTGCAGTGAGTACGAGATCAGCGTTTTTAAAAGGTTTGTCGATGAAGCGATAGAGGTTGGCTTCGTTGATCACTCTTATTACTGCAGAAAAATCACCTTGTCCCGTTAGCATGATTTTGATCATATTAGGGTATTTGATGTGCAGGCGCACCAGCAGCTCGTCGCCGCGCATACCTGGCATGATGAAGTCAGAGATGACTATTTTAGGTTCATTGCCTTCATTGGCTAGTTCTTCGCAAATTTCGAGTGCTTCTATGGCGCTCTCGGCAATCTCGATACGGCAAGTCTTGCCAAGGGTCGAAACTAGCAGATTTCGCATCGCTATTAAAATAGTTTTGTCGTCATCGACGCAGAGGATAATACTTGGCATAAATGATTTTATCGGATTTGATGGCTTAACTAATGTTGTATTCTAAGTGCCTATATCTCTGGATTCAAGCCATTTAGCAGCTGTAGGCCGGAATAAGACTTTTCTAGCGTAAGCGATTAAAGCGTTTTAGGCATAATCACTGCTCCTGTGCCAGAAAAGCCGCCACGCGCTACTCTTGGGTGGTTTTATTTCGGCCTACAAAAGTTGGATGTGTTTAGTAATCCAAGGCCTCGGCTTAACGATTAATACACTACGCTAACTGTGCAATGTTACTGAACAAAATATCATGATGGGTCAAATAAATATTCCTCTAAACTCAATTTATCCATCATAGAATTGGGTAATATTTCTAACAAACGGTCAGTCGATAAAATAACTAAAATAGGCTCATTGACTGAGTCAGTCTTAGGTTTAACTAGACCTTCTACCACTGATTTATTTCCTCCTAAATCAGGGATGGCTTCAATATTTGACAGAGCTATTTCTGGTATTTCACCGAGCTCATCAATTAAAATCCCATAGCGATTATTGGAGTTTGTTACGCTAACAACAATAATTTGCTTGGAGTCACTTGGCTTATTATCGCGTTGTAATAAGCCATTTAAATCAAATACTGGGATGCTTTGATCAGCATAAATTAAATAGCCTCGAACGTATTCTGGCATACTGGGTAATTCAACTATACTTGTTGTATCAACACTTTCTAATACACAACTTGAGCGAATACCATACCAACCTTTGCAGATATAAAAAGAGGCAATTTCTACAGTATTATCTAGTCCAGTTTGACGTGCGGCGTAACTTTCAGACTGCCTAGTCTTGTTGATATTTAATTCTTCAGCATTAATAGTATGATCTGAAAGTGGCGTCATAACTAAAGCCAGTATGTCGTTACGATATAAATCATTGGGGTCTTTATATTCTCGATAACCTGCTGACATACAAGAGCCAACAGAATAATAGCGCCCCTTTAAGCTGACAATATTAGTGTAGACTTCAGCAGGTTCTAACTCAAAGAACTCCCGACTTAGTTCCAATACGTGATCAATCTTGTAGTCGGGGTGGGTGCTGGAAATTATTCGGCCTGTTTGCTCAGCGTATACAGCAAATGCACCATCAACAACTGAGCCATCTTCCTTACGAGGCAGTGTTTCGTTAAGCATCGTCTCAAGTTGAGGCAGGGTATCAAATACTATGGCGATACCACCAATAGGGTTATTGCCATCTGGCTGACGGATAGCCGCTGAATAGATATAAGCCGACTGGTTGTCATAGAGTGTCGACACTGTAAAAGGCGATACGCAGTAGTTTTGAGTATCTGCAAGCCCCAGTGTTTGGCGCACCCAATTACCTTGCAAGTTTTCTCCAGCCAAATAAGTATAAGTAGGGTTCGATACGGCTAGTACGCAGGCATTTTTATCAAATATTAATAAATTACTGTAGACGGTATAAAGGTTATTAATAGTCCGGAGTATGTCAGTGAGTCGTTTTTGCTGATTTTCATCACTTGATGATCCTTTAGCCAATTCTGTTCTAAATACACTATTCAATGCCCACCAGCGGCAATCATTAGCGCGTTCATAGAGATTGCGATCCATAATATCAATGGCTAACGCAGCTTGTGTGCCACAGTTATAGAGCGCTGAAGAGATCATGGTTTCATAGAGATTGTTAGTGGAGTCACTAAAGACCTGACTGGTACTAATACCGGTATTTCTAATTTCCCATAATAAAACTTTTGCAAATGATCCATTGACCGACAGTGTGTTACGAGAGATAGATAAATTTCCATTCCATACGGCTCTATTTAATTCACGCTGAATAGTTGTGGCTTTGATAGGGATATTTCGAGATTCTTCGCTAAATAAGGTTGATGTTTCTAACACGCATTTTAAAAGTGTTTTGGGTACGCGCTCTAATTCAAGAGCGGCAGCCATTTCAAAAGCATGATTCAGCGGTGATAAGGCATGGCCCAGCCAACCTGGTCCTAAATAACCTTGATATCCTGAAGAGATGGTTGAAGTTGCCAAGTATTCGCGCCCACCAAAACGAACAATCTTACAATCATCTTTGATTACAGTTTCAAGTTTAGCAGCGATTGGGAATTGATATTCATCGCTACTGGCAATCACATAGCCTCTTGGATCTAAGATAGTGATGACGGTCCAATCATCATCTGTAATCAGATTGCTGAAAATTCGTTGGCATTCATCCTGAAAACGAAAGCAAAGACAGAGCACACCGACAACTTGAGTTTCATCTTCTGACATGACTCTGTAGGAATAGATCAGTGATGATTTAACTTTAGGCTGCAAATCTGTGGCTCTAAATGTTTCTACATAAGCTTGCTGGGTCGTTAGAGTCTCTTGAATTAAAGCATCCGTTGAAGTGCTTACTAAGTTGTTTTTATCTAGTTGAGCGAGAACTCTGCCATCAGTTGAGAGTAAGATAATATTTTGGTATACAGAATATTTTTTAACATATTCATCGAACCGCCTAGTAATCAAATCAATATTGACACTGTTTGTTGGCGGCGATTGTAATGTCATCGCTTCGGCAAAAGCACGAATGTCATTGTCAGTAGAAAGGAAGCCTATGTCTGCAGTTCGTTCAAATAAATTTCTAACTAAAATATCAATAGCGACACGCGCTTTATAGCCAAGACTCAGTATGGCTTTTTTACGAAGTTCAAGGGCTAATTGATTGATTAATGTTTCTGCTAAAGTATTAAAGTCATTACGCATACTGGTAATGTCAGTCCCAGCACAAAGAAGTTGACCTAATAACGTTAAGTTATCATAAACACTTTGAATTTCGCGTAGCTTAGCCTGATCAGTATGAAGACTATCCATGAAGCGCGATAGATAAGATATATCCTTTGATTTTTGAATAGCAGTTAAGTGTTTCATAGAAATCCCCAGTAAAATAGTTTGTTATTTATAATGCAAAATACAGGCCATGTGGACTTTATTAGATTAAAAAGTTTACAAAGTGATATAAGCAATGCTTACATGAGCAAAGATTATCTTCGAGGCTTGTTTAAAGTAGCTTTATCTCAAGCGTCATCTAGGAAGCTTGTCTGAATGGCGAAGCGATTTAAGTTGTTTGTCTATAAATTCATAGTTTAGTTGAGCTTGCATCATAAACGGGCGCTTTGCTCTAAAATGGTGCGCTAGGAGAAGTATACGCTGCCGCCAATGCGTAACTTTAATGTCTGTTGTAGTGCTTTATAAACTTAGAATGTAGGTCGGGTTACGCTATCGCTAACCCAACCACAAAATCTACAAATGCTTCCAGTTTCCCCGCTGACTCTAGGAGAATTGGTAGGAGCTTATCAAAGACTAGGCATGAATACTTGCTTAACTCAGTCAGTGTTATGAGATGATTAATATAAAATTATGAAAGAGAAGTTAAGCTAAAAGATTGTAGACCGCATGATCTAGCGCTTTCTTAACGCTAGATCATGCAGTGTTAAGGCAGGGTTGTATGCTTTAGTTAACGCGGGCTGTCGCTGAGTTCTGTTGGTCTGCCCATACATAAGCGTAAAAATACCCGTGCAGCGGCGATACCGTTAATGACAAAGGTAATGGTTAAAGGCAGTGCAAACCAGGGGCCAAAGTCACTGGCATCTGAGAGTAGTAAATCTTCACCTAAAAATGCGGGTGAAATAGGGAAGCCAACTAAGCCTAAAAAGCTAATAAATAATAGCACTGATAGTGTAGGTTGAGTTTCTGCAAAGGCTCTATAAGTAAAAGGGCTGTCAGCAAAGGCAATGTTTTTGAGTAGTTTTGATAGCACTATGATGCCTAAAACCCAAGCTGGAATAATGCCGCTGGCAAATACTATGATATCAGCCCAGGCGTCTGGATTTAAAAAACATACAGCAACACCCGATAATATGGCGCTAATACCGATTGCATTCCAAACTTTGTAAGGGTTGCGTTTTTCACTAAAAGCGCTTAATGAGCTAAGTACCATAAGCATCGAAAGCGGTAAGGCAACATAGTCTTGATCTAAACCGAAGCTCATTAACAAGGCTTCAACCATGGCAAGGCACGCTATGCCGTAAAGTAATTTGATGGTTATAGATCTACGGTTAATGTTTGAGCCTAGTCTTTTAAGGGGGGACCATAAGGCTCCTCGAACTAGCATTTCTAAATGACCTTCTTGTAAAGAAAATACATACAGAGTGTTTTGTAAAACTTCAGGCAAGATGTTGCGTAAGGAGGCAGGTAAAGATTCAAATATCGAGCTTTTTGTGATGTTAAAGTCGGCATCGGTCGCACTTTCTACGCGCAGTAAATGTACTACGATAGACGGTGAAACTAGCAGTTGATAGCAGCGTAAAAAGGCGTTACCAAAGAAATGCACGAGTACTAAATATTCTAAACCTAATGCTAATTCCATAAACATAAAGCCTACTTGTGTAATCGAGGCATAAGCAATTTGACCTTTAATATTAGACTGAGTTTTTTCAGAAATACTAGCCACGATGACCGTCAATAAGCCGATGGTAAGCATGATAAAGCGCGGTAAATAATAGTATGACCATATTGGTAGTGTTCTCAGTAATAAAAACACACCCAAATGTACTGATAAAGCACCATAAAAAATAGCACTAGAGGGCGTAGGCCCTTCCATAGCTCTAGGTAACCAAAAGCAGAATGGAAATTGCGCAGATTTTCCCATAGCCGCAATCAAAATAAGGATTGATATTAATAATAAAGCGGCATAGTCCGCTGGAGGTACGGCAGGATTACTAAATAACTCAGCGAATTGGCTAAAGCGTTGGTTTTCATGAAATAACAGATGGCATAGCCATGCACCTAACAATAGGCCGATGTCACAGAAGCGATAAATAGTGTAAGCGCGCAAGGCATTGCGTACCGGTTGAACACGATGCCTATAAAAAGCAATTAACAAAAACGAAGAGATACCGACTATTTCCCAGCCGGCAAATAATATGTCGATAGAGCCAGACAAAATAACGACATTTAGACCAAATACAAAACTAAAAATAGTCATGAAGAAGCGTTGATAGCCTTCTTCGCGGTGTAAATAGACTCGGCAATATTTGACGATAATTGAGAAAATGGCCCAGATGCAAAATAGATAAACGGCGCCTACTTTGTCCAAATAAAATAAAATTGGAAAGCGATAGTCGCTAGTTTCATATAAAGTAAACCAAGGGTATTCATGATTAGGGAAGCCGGCATTAGCCCAAGTCAGTAATAGACTGACTAAACTAAGCCCCATGGCATGGGTACACCAAAAACTAATACGGGCAATGCGTTGCTCGTTGTGATCCGATAAGAAAATCAAAATAAAGCCCAGCAAAGGCAGGGCTAAGCTGGTTAAGATTAAGCCGTTCATGCTGGACTCCGAGTCAATTGATGTACTGGTATGGTTTTAGTTTGACCAGCCAAAATAGTTGCAGATAATTCTGAAAACGGCGCTAGCGCATCGCTATTAAGCTCAATGGCTTCCCAACCTTGAGCGGAATATAAAAACTGCTGATGGCTATCAGGGTGGCAAGCCACTAATCTCACCCATTCGTTATCTAACCATTCTTTAAGCGCATCTAATCTAGCAATGGCTTTATCCATGATGTGGGTTGATTGTTCGACTACAATCATTAGCCTAGCGGGTTGATGAACTTCGATCATTTGTTGTGGCAGGCCAGTGCGCAAATCACCTTCAACACCGTTTGCAACACCCAATAGACCGATGACATTATGCGGTAGCTTAGTGCCTGCGCCATAGACTGAGTTATCGATGCGCGAAAATAAATATTCTAAATTAATGCCTCCGCACACAGGAATGACCGCGGATAAAATGCGTGCCATGACTTCACCCACAGTATCTGTATTGGGATCATAAGAATGCAAAAAGGCGCGTCTATCCATGAATAAGTCGCGTGTTAATTGCCGTCTGCCAACGATTGCATACAGATTATTGGAATGATTGTATTCTGGACGCGGTTCAAAGATCGATGTGGTGCGTTCTTTGACATGATCATGAGCAATTTTATTGCTTTGCTGAGTCGGCGCTAATTCAAACCAGCGGCAGCGTTCTGCAGCATTGCGCTCTAGGGCTTCGGTCATGGCGGTTTGAAAATTCACTAAGCCAGTAGCAGGATGTTGTTCTAGTAAATGAGTATCAAAATAAGTGATTTCATCACGGCTGGTATTGTGCATAGCCGCTATAAAACGAGTGCTGTTAGGAATGTCAATGCCACGTTCGCGTAATATGGCGCGAACTTCTTCATTGTTGGCCATCCAAGCAAAGGCTCTAGCATTGGGTGCGCCAGGTTTTCCAGAACAAGCGCCGCAATCATAAGCTGCGAAGTGTGGATTATTTACGCTACTGGAACCATGAGCGACTACAACGACTAAAGGTGCAAAGTTTTTGCTTAAGCCAATATTTTTTAATAGTCCACTTAAACGATCGGCCATTTCGCTTAGCGAAAAGCCCAGTAAATGGCCGTCTTCATTGGGTAGGTCAGATTTTCTTAGTAAATGTAGTTGCGAGTGAGCGTCAATTTCGCTCAAGGCGCGAACATTAGGTAATTTTGCACCTGGACGAAATACATCCCAAGCCATGCGAGCTGCAAAACCCAAGCCTAAGGTTTGGGTATATAACCAGCCTCTAAATAAAGTGTGGGCGGTAAAGTGGCTGTGACGAGTTTTGCTGATTTTAGTCGTGGGTGCATCATCAGTTGATTCTTTAATCAAATGCTTAGGCGTGATGATATTAGGACATTGAGCGACGGGATAAGCGTCATCTAAACCTTGATAAAAGAAGTCAATGCCAAAAAAACCAGCCGCACCAAAAGTTTCTACTTGAGGATAGACTTCTTCTAGGTTACGTCTTAATGAGCACTCGCGATCATCAATGCAAAATAAGGCTTGGGCGGCCGGCATTGTCGGAGTGGATTTTGAGCTACTAGGTTTTAGAGCTAACAATAGTTCACTATGCAAAGACCATTCCATGGCTTCATGCCAGACTTTTAATCGTAAAGGCACTTTAGGACTGAGTGCGCCGTCTTTCAGTAGAGGTGTACCTTTTGGGTGCGGCAATTCAGCAATAGAGGCAAAATGAGCGCCTTTTTTCTTAAGTAAAGAAGCCCATTCCATCAATAACTCTATGGCGATTAATTGTTTGAGCGAGATGTCACGTCTGGCGAGTAAGGCTTTGGGATTTTGGGCTATGACCCCAACCATCCCTGACCAGCCGGGGTGAGCTAAGAGCATTTCTATGAGATATTGTTCGTAAAGTGTTGCATCGCCTACTATTTTTTTCAGGCAATGGGCAATTACTTCATCTGGTGTTTGTATGAGTAAGTCTTGTACTTGAGCTTCATTAAGTGGATATAGCGGAATTAAGCTATTTCTGGCCAAGCGCACGATGCAATCCCAGAATGATTCGTTATCATTGGGTAGGCTCCAGCGACTAATGCCTTGATCAAGGTAGTTACTGAGCAAGCGGAATAAAATAGGATGAACTAGAGAGTTAAGATCAACTTCTAGCTGGGTTAGCCAGGCATTGCGTATGCCATTATTAGCCAGTGAAATCGGTGGATAGTGACCAATATTATCTTTTTCGAATAAAGTTTTGCGTAACTGCTCTTGTTGCTCGGGGCTACAGTTTGTATGATCTAAAGCCCAGCTAATTCCATCATTATTAATACGTCTTTCTAGGTATAGGTTTTGATAATACGCTAACGGCAAATAACTGCGAGCACCAAATAGTTTGGCTGCAATGGCAACGCCTTCATGAAAGGGATGGTGCTGAAAGGCATGTAAGGTATTGTGGTGTATAAAGTCTTTAATAGGGCCTTGTGCAGGGAGCCAGTGAGCAATATGGGCTATGCAGGCATCCAAATTAAAATCAGTAGTTGTAAAACTATCGGATGCTGTTTCGGGGGGGTGTTGATTATGAGCCATGTTGTTATTCGTTAACCTCGGCATTGTTTTATTTTAAAGATCTTGCTTAACATTCATGCATGATTTATGCCAGAGCGTGAAGGGTATAAGAATAAGTACGGAGATATAGGCGAGCTATTTTGATAAGCAATTGATTGTATGAGTTGATAACTTAAATAATCAGAGAGAGATTTCTGCTTTGCTTAAGTTGCCTTAATTTTATATTGTTGAAGATAGTTGCTAGTTCTTTGTTGTTGTTTAAATAAACCATATCAATATGGTTTAAATGCCCCACTTTTGGCAAAGTGAGCTTAAGATGGTAACTTAGTGTTACGAATAATGATAAAGGCTTAGTTACTAAAGAGCCTTTTATCGCGGGTTGGCTCCTCGCAAACCCTTAAATTAAATAGATTCCTTATTCTCCAGACTTGGAGGGCACGCTTGTTGCTTTAGTTAATTAGGCTAGCAATTTAAGTTAAAACAGACACTAGGATTAACTCTTCGCCTTTAACCTTTCGCCCTTTGTCTGCCCTTAAGAGAGTCTTGTCTTAAGTTGCTAGCCATTTGTTATCTCCTAGGTTCACCTTAATGAAATTAATGACGCTATGAATACCGTTTTTTACCATCCGGCAAAGTTACGTGCCTTATCGTTCTTAGGCCTACTATTATTGGCGCTGGCTATATTGGGCGGTATGATCTGGCGCAATTTTCATCATTTTGAAACAGTCGTATCTTATGTGAATTATTCTCATCGTATACAAAATGTATCCGTTAATTTACAGCAGTCCTTGATGGACTATGTGACGGAAACTGTACCCGAATCTCAACCTTCAGATTTGGCTAGAGCATTAGCTGAAATGAAAATGTTGATGGCGGATAGTCGCTATTTATCTCCACCTAAAAATCTTGCCGAATTAGAAGAGGTAGCTCGGTTACTCGCTGATGTAAACAGCTTAGATAAGGCTCAGAAACATGTTCATTTGAAGCAGGCACTAGATGTGATGAGCAAAATGCTAGAAGAAGAAGGTCTGCGCAGAGAAACCTTATTAGAAGATATTAATTTGGACACACAAACCGAGTTGTATATCGCCTCAATTACCTTCACGTTGCTTTTATTGGGTGCGTTGTTATTTTTATACCGACGTATCTTACATCCTTTAAATGATCTTAGGCAGTTGTTAGAGCGTTTAACCGATGAAAACTATACCCCGATTACAACCTATCATTTGGATCCATTGTTGGTTCCGGTTTTTAATAGTTACAATGAAATGGTCGTGCATTTGGCTGAACTTGAAGAAGCTAAACGCTTATATGCCCAGTCTTTACAGCGCGAAGTCAGGCTGGCCACGCAAGCTCTATTAGAACAGCAAAATAGTTTAGCTAGAGCTGAACGTTTAGCGGCTATCGGTGAAGTCGCTGCAGAGTTAGCTCATGAAATACGTAATCCGCTGGCAGGCATACAAATGGCCTTTAATAACTTACGCCGTGAAATTAAGGATGTGAATCAGTGCGAGCGTATGGATTTAATTAGCGATGAATTGAAGCGCTTGGCTAGATTACTTAACGATATGCTTAATCAAAGTAAGCACACTCCAGAAATAGCGAGTCATTTTGATATGGTGAAATTGATTGGGGATTTATTGACCTTAACGCGCTATCAGATTGCTGAAACTATCGTGTTGACTAGTGATACACCTGAACACTTAATAGTCGATTTACCTCAGAGTGGTATGCGTCAGGCTTTATTAAATTTGATATTGAATGCGGCAGATGCTTTAGATAATGAGTTGGGATCAATATGTATTAAAGTCAGTCACTCCCCTCAAGGTTTAGCGATTGAGGTTTATGATGATGGACACGGTTTTTCTCAAGATATGCTGAGTTATGGTATCCGGCCGTTCCGAACTAGCCGTGTTAGAGGCACTGGCTTAGGATTGGCTATGGTGCAGCGCTTTGTTAAAGATTGTGGCGGAACTATAAAACTCAGTAATCATCTGCCTCGTGGTGCTTGTGTCACGGTATTATTGCCTAAAGAATGTCTTGTTAAGGACTCATTATGATAGAAACATTGCTCATCATTGAAGATGAAAAATTATTGGGCTCAGAGTTGTCTAGGCATTATCGAGCCTTGGGGTGGGAAGTGGTGTTAGCAGACAGTTTGGAGGCTGCAAAGACTTTATTACTTAATACGCGCATCGAGCCCTTGCTTATCTTGTCGGATATGAATTTGCCGGATGGCAATGCTCTGGATTTTATGGAGGAGGTCAAACCGCAAGTCAATTTTGCTGAATGGTTGTTTCTAACAGGGTATGGCAGTGTACCCGATTCGGTAAGAGCTCTGCGGCTGGGGGCTTATGATTTTTTAGAAAAACCCTGTGATTTAGAGCGCTTAGATTTAGTCGTAGCGAGTGCTGCGCGCAGTGCTTCAATACAGCGCCGTGTGATTGATCAAACTAAGCAAAGTTATCGACGTTACTCTCCTGAGGCTTATGTAGGGCAAAGTCAGCAAGCCCAAGGTATACGACAGTTATTGGCGAAACTGACCCAAGTCCCGTTTAGCGCTCTAATTATCGGAGGCGAAAGTGGAACAGGTAAAGGTTTAGCGGCGCGTATTTTACATTACGGTGGTCCACGCGCTCTACAGCCCATGATAGAAGTTAATTGCGCGGCTTTACCACGAGAAATACTGGAATCAGAGTTATTCGGTCATGAGTCGGGGGCTTTTACAGGCGCTTCAGGTCGTCATCGTGGCTTGTTAGAGCAGGCCGATGGCGGTACTTTGTTTATGGATGAAATCGGCGAAATGCCTTTAGATTTACAAGCTAAGTTGTTGAAAGCCATCGAAGATCATAAAGTGCGGCGTTTAGGTGGCGAAAAAGAAATCAGCGTCGATGTTCAGATCGTTGCCGCCAGCAATCGTGATTTGGAACAAATGTCTCAAGACGGTAGCTTTCGAATGGATTTATATCATCGCTTAAGCGTATTTAAGGTTATTTTGCCACCGTTACGCGAAGCAGTTGAGGATCTGGATGAGCTAGTGCCATTATTTGTTGCTGAATACAATGCTAAAGCCGGTCGGCAGGTCAAAGATATTCCTTTAGAGGTCTGGAATAAGCTTAAAGCACATCATTGGCCGGGTAATGTAAGAGAGTTACGTAATGTGATTGAACGTTGTGTATTATTTTCTGATGGTTCTATATTTCCTGGGCAATGGTTACAATTACCTGGCTTGCATACTGCCAGCAATGCCATAGATACTGTAGCTACGGCAGACCATACTCAAGCAGAAGTCAGTGCTGGTGGGATTTATCTACCATTAGATGGCAACATGGCTTTAGATGATATGGATAAATTCATTATTAAAACCGCTTTAGAACGCGCAAATAATAATTTAACTGCAGCCGCTAGAGCCCTAGGTGCAACTAGAGAAACCCTACGTTATAGAGTTCGTAAATATAATCTTAAGACTGAGGATTAAATTTTGTAGGGGCGAATTCATTCGCCCAGTATTTTATCCTGTACGTACTTGGCGAATGAATTCTGCCTGACGGACTGGGGTTGTATATAAGGCATAGTTATCGTCTCCCTGCTCCGATTGCTGGGATTCCGCTGTCGCTACATCCCGGATATTTAATTCGTTTGCGACCATCTCAATAGTTTGGTCATTGTTACGATTGTAGACCTTCACTAACGCTTGTTCT
>Ga0214165_1001290_pt1 | contig 14072 bp, 3 predicted proteins | sample TroBogypolimnion_34_FD_153004 | JGI IMG/M metagenome (GOLD analysis project Ga0214165, IMG submission 153004) | Freshwater microbial communities from Trout Bog Lake, WI - Practice 03JUN2009 hypolimnion v3 | ecosystem: Environmental > Aquatic > Freshwater > Lake > Hypolimnion/Profundal zone ... | reverse complement strand
CAAAGAATATAAAGTAACCTTATTTACAAGAGAGGCAATCTTGTAATTCCTTTGAATAGACTTCAACAAAGTTACAAGGAAAAAATTTAGTAAACAAATATCATTTAAACTAATTAAAATGAAGATTCAAATAGTTTCAACACCTAAAATGAAAAATGGTGGCAATGCAGATGTAAGACCACCAAAGTCTTCAGGATATGCTGACCAAACTTCAACTTATAGTCTTAATACAGGTTCAAGGATTTTTGATCCAACCTTCTCTGTAAAAGAACCTTTTCGTGCTTCAGAATCTATTCAAGAAGTTCCTCGTGAATTTGCAAATTTGGAAGCTGAAAAGGGCGAGGTGCTAACTCGTCAAGAACAAGACGGATCCTTGTCTAAGTTTAATATAGGTGGAAAAAAACACTATAACGGTGGTACTCCATTACAAGGGGAGCCTGGAGATTTTATATTTTCAGACTTTAAGAAGTTAGCTATTGGAGGCCCTATTTTAGAACAATTTGGTAAATCTGTTGGAACTAAAAAGTTTACACCTGCAGAAATAGCTAAACAATATGATATAAATAAGTATAAATCAATACTTGATAATCCTGATTCTGATAGTTTACAAAAATCTACTGCCGCTAGAATGGTTGCAGGATTCACACAAAAATTAGGGGGGTTAGCTGTAATACAGGAAGCAAAAAAAGGATTTCCACAGGGTATTCCCGAGTTATTAGGAAATAACCAACAAGGTATTGCACAAGCAAAATTTGGGGGGAATTTTCAACAAGGGGGCACACCATTTAATTTTATGCTAGACCCTTCACAAAATTCATATGATAATTCAATGCCTTATGTAGGAGATGCTAATTTTGGTACAACAGGAACAAGACAAGTACAAATATTAGGTGTTCCTTATACAAATCAACCGCCATATAATGGGCCAGCAACATATGATAATCCTAATAAATCTTTAGATGTTAATGCTCCAGCAAGTAATATAGAGACAGAGCAGGCAAATTACCGTGCTAAAATTAGTACACCTGATAGAATTAGACAATTTGCAGATGCAATAGTTCCACCACATATGGGACAACCTGTTAGATCACAGGTTAGATTTCCTACCCTACAAGTCGCAACCCCTGATAATAGAGCAGAATTAGCAGCATTACAGTCTTCAGCTTTATCTGCAATAGATGCAAATAATTTAGGTGCAGACCAACAGAGAGCAAGAAGTGCTAACTCAGATATATATGGTAGAGAACTACAAGGTGTTGCAAACTCTTTTGGAAAAAATGCTACAGATACAGCAAATATAATGAATAAAGCTTATATGGATCAAGCGCAACTTTCCAAAGAGCAATCTTTAACAAATGCGGGGTATAACCAAAAATACTCAGAAGAATCAGATAGAGCAAGGTTTAATTATGATCAATCTTTAACCAACTACTTTAAGACTATAGGACAAGATGATGCACAAGCAAGATTAAATGCAGCAAAGGTTCAGCAACTAAATATGTTAAATGCAAAAGATCCTTTCTATGCAGATCCAAGAAATCTATCTTTACAATGGAGAAAAGGTTATACAGGAAATGTAAATGGTCAAGGAAGTAGTCAAGAAGATTTTCCTTCAGAAGTTGCAAAAGTAAAAGCACAATTAGTAGCAAAAGGTATAACTGATGCTGAAGCTGAAAGACAAGCTTATGGTTATGTAATGCAAAGTAAAGTAAGAACTACTACTCAAATGGGACAACCACAGAAATCAAGAACTACAACTATGAACAATCAATATGGAGATAATGATTATTATGACCAGAACTATAATGTTGGCCAGTGGAATGGGTTGCCCTCAAATTATTAATAAACTAAAATAGTTTAGTTTTTTAAATCAAATAAGTTTAGTTATATTATATTATAAGAAAATATTAAAATTATGGCAGGGTTTGGACAAGGCGAAATAAATACTTATGGTGCATCGGTTAACCCCGTTGATACCAGCTTTTTGCAATATGCACTGCAGTCAAAAAATCAACAATATGAACAAGGCCTGAATCAGGTAAAATCAATTTATTCCTCAGTTCTCAATAGCCCATTGTCTAATCCTGAAAATCAACAGGCAAGAGATCAATATATTGCAGAAGCACAAGATAATATAAAAACTCTTTCTAAGGCAGATCTTTCTTTACCTAATAATGTTTCACAAGCTGGCAAGATCTTCGCACCTTTTTATTCAGATCCTGATATTGTAGCAGACATAAATAAAACAAAACAAATACAAAATCAAGTACAAACAGGTTACGCAGACAGAGATTCTAAAGATTCTAAAATAAATTCTACTTTTAATCAGGCATCAATAACAAGATTAGGTTGGGCTAAAAAAGATCTGCAAGAAGCAAAAAGAGGTGATGGATCTATACAATCTATTGAGATACCTAACTATCTGCCACATACTGATCCTAATCAGATGATGATAGATTATAATACAGCAGCAGGGTTTAAAGGGAATAAATATACAACTCATAGAGAGGGTTATCTGTTAACTACAACTAATGGGGTACAAGCAATTCCTGATTTTGAAACTCGTGCCGCAGGTGTATTAGGGTCTAAATTAAATCCGCAATTTGCACAAGAGGGTTATAATAAGATGCGTTCTGATATGGAAGTAATTAAAAAAGCTAATCCAAATTTTGACCAGACGCAAATTATTCAGAATCTTGCTAATACCTGTTATGATGAATATAGAGGAAGTATTACAGGAGAAATTGCTGGGCACCAAGATTTTATTAATACTTTAACAAATCATATAAAAGATATTGATGATAATGGTTCAAAACTTACGCCTAAACAAATGCAGGATAAGCGAAACCTACAAACACAAATAGATGAACATAATACTTATTTACAAGCTTTACAAGATAAATTAACTACATTTGATAACAAATATAAAGATAGTAAAGATTTGTATCCTGAATTAGTTAAAAATCCAGAGGAATACTATGGTCAATCAGTAAGAAGTTCTACTATACATAATATGGCAGAAACACTTGCATCTAATAGATCTATTGAAGAAGACCAAGATAAAACATGGGAGTTTAAACAAAATCAAAATCAATTAAATAGAGATTATAATTTAAGGGTTGCACAGTTTAAATATGAACAAAAGCATGATAAAACTACCGATGCAATAGCCATGGCAAAAATAAATGCCGAATTAGCAAAAAAAGGTATGTCAATGGGGGCAGATGGCAAAATAAATATTGCACAAACTTCTTCTGTTACAGAAGGTATGCATAATGCGGGGGCAGCAAGTACCTCATTGCAAAATATGGGAAGTATAGGGTCTATAATAGAAGACCAAAAAAATACCTATATGGCATCTGCAATAAACTCTTTAACTAACCCAGACCCACAAACAGGGTACAGTACTATTGGTATTTTATCGAGATTGGGTGTTACTGATGGGGAAATAGCAGATTTAAATACTTTTATTAAAAGACGCTATTCTTCTGAAAACTATAATTCATCAATTAATTTTGCAGGTAACGAACAAAAATCTTACGAAAAAGTAAAACAACTTTTAGAAAATAAACTAAAAATTAAAATAAACTATTCTGACGATTTAATAAACGGAATAGGAAAATATATTATAAATGAATTACAGAATTCTAACGTAATAAACCAACCTGCAAAATTCGATAGTCAGTTAACTTCCGCATTCTCTGGTTGGACAGATGTAAAAGACGCAAAAGATAACTACGATAAAATTAATAGGGAGCAACAAGAGCTAGTAAATAGAGAAGCTATCTCACCTGAAAATAAAGAAGTCTACAAAAAAATACTTTCAGATGATAAAGCAAGAATAGCTGATGAATCAGATATGGTTAATCGTATGCCAACTTTACAAGTTAGGGATGCACAAAACAATATTAAAACAATCACTCCCGACCAATTAGCACAAGGTTACAAAAATAAAACTGCAGAGTTAAAAGATGATTTGCTATCTCTTAATGGTAGGAATTATACCATAGACAAAGTAAATGGGCAAAATAATTATAATAGTGCTTCAGATGTTGTAGTCGGTGTAGAAAAATGGAATGCAAATAATGCCTGGAGAAATGTAATGAATCGTTTTGGTACTTATGAAGAACGAGATAATCTGTACAATAAATTATATTCAAAAGCAGATGAAAATTTTTCTAAATATAAAAATAAAACAGGTAGAGAAGGTAGAAAAATTTATTATGACATGGCTAAAACAGGAGAAGAAGCTGGGAATAATGAACAACTTGGTATAGAAGCTATGAATCCTGCAAACCAATTAACATTGCCTCAAGTAAATGGTGTGCCAATTAAATTAAATAGTGACGAGTATAAATACTTAGAGGGCGCAACACGTTCAACAGATGCCATAATAAAAAATCAATTGCAGTTTAAATATAATACTATTTCAGGAACTTCTCCGAGATCTGTTGAAGTAACAATACCCGATGATGACGCAGCTAAAGGATTAAAAGGGCAAACTGTTGTAATCCCAATTTCACCAAATGCATCTGGTTCATTTTTATCTAAGATTCCTATTAATTCAGGAATTTATGTTTGGGATAAAATGAATAACGGTGATGATATAAATGCTACTTTAACCGATAAATCTATGGGATTTGATTATGGTCTTACACCTGATGATAGAAATCACCCATCTATTTATAATCTCAGATGGTCTTATACCAAGTTTGATCCGACTGCAGATATAAAAACATACCCCAATCATTTAATTAAAGTAGAACAACCTCCTTTACCAATAAAATTAGCAAATACAACTCCTGATGAAATCAGAGAAAAAATTAAAGATTTGCGCACACAATCTGTAAATTATTTAATTCAATCTCGTGCACAATACAATAAGAAAAATACACAATAATGCCAGCAGATACACTATCCATACCAAATTTACAATTAAATCCTGACCCACAACATCAGGATTCTTATTATAATAATGTACCTGTAGTACCAACTACAACACCTAGTCTTATTGCAGATTCTCAAGATAACCCTATACAACCACCAAGTATATCGTTTAATGATCAACCTTCTTTAGATAAACAATTAGAACCTTCTTTTTTTAATTGGCAAAAAACAAATGCAGATTTATATACAAAAGATAAATATTATAACCAATTAGGATTTGACCCTCAAGCAGGACAAATAAATGATGAAAAATATTCGCAAGCACATACTTGGGTAGATAATTTTCGTGATTCTTTTGCAGGAGTATTACCGGAAGCATGGAGTTCAGCAAAAAATCAACTGTATTCCTGGAAGGATACTTTATCAGTATTTCAAGACCCTACACTCAGAAGCGCATTCAAGGCTGATGAGATGGACGAGTTAAATCAAAAAAATCAAGAATTTCAAGATAAATACCATATTTTTAAAACTGAAGGAGATAATAATTCATTTTTTTCGTGGGATAACTTTTTTGCTAAAGTTCAAGGTATTGGGCCTATAGTAGGTTCAATAGCTGAATTAGCAGCAGAGGAAGCAGCAACGCAATTAATAGTTGGTGCAACTATGGGTGGTGCTTTACCTGCCGAAGCTGCAGAACAAGTAAGAGCAGGTAATATAATTAGTAAAACTCTTGATACAGGTAAACAATTATTATATGGTGATTTAGTTGCTAAAGGAGCAAGAACTGGTGAACAATTAGCTCAAGATTTACAACCTATATCTAATTTAAATAAATTTTTTGATGGTTTTGGTAACACTTTAGCTAATGTTTTACCCGCATCTAATACAGCAAAATTTTTAATAAATGATGCTCGTGCTGCACAAACTGCAGGGATGGCTAGAACTGCAATAAAAGGATTTGGTTCTTTCTTTTCAGATATGCGCCATTTAAATTTGGCGGTATCAATGTCAAGTTCTAACGCTGCAGGTATTTATCAAGAAACTCAGAATAAATTATCAGATGAGTTTGCTAAGAAAAATGGTAGAGACCCAAATGATTTAGAATCACAAAGTATTCAAGATATTGCTTTAAAAGCTGCAAAAACAGATGGAGCGTTAAATTCTTTAGCTATTCTTTATACAAATAAACTTGCATTTGGAAATATTTTAAAACCAAATAAAGCTATACAAGAAACTCTACAACAACAAGGAGAAGGAATATTTGAACATATAAATTATAATTCCGAAGCACCAGAACCATTTACAGTAAAAACAAATAACTGGCTATCCTTTAAAGCAAATACTTACGCTTTACCTTTAGAAATGGCTAAGACAGGTGCGGGATTTGGTGCAACAATGTCTGTTATGGAAGGTATTGATAGAGGAGTAAAATCCTATTATCAAGCAATGTACGATGATAATCATTTACGTGGCTGGGATGTAATAAAAGATTCAATAGATAAACAGTTTTCAAAAGAAGGAGCACAATCATTTATATCTGCCTTTTTGACAGGTACAATTTCTATTGGATTAGGGGGGCATGTAATAAATGAAGTACGTAATAATCCAGATAGATTTACTAATCCAACAAAATTTGCAGCACGGGAACAGGAAGCAATGTATGGTGATCCTAAAAAAAATACTATGGGTGCAGAAGGCGTTGCTTCTACTTTAAATGATGCTTGGAAAAATTGGAATAATCCTATTAAGGAAGACATTCATAATTTTGTTTTGCAAGCTACAATGGATGCAGAAAAGAAACAAGCTGCACAATCACAAGATAATCAAGGATTACATGATGCTCAAGATAATGCAAGTAGACAGTTCATTATCATGGCTGCAAAACATGGTTATTCTGATTTATATTTAAAAAGAGTTCAAGATCAAGCACAAAACCTTAATCCAAAAGATTTATGTGCCGCATTTGATTTAGAATATTCTCCTGAAAATTATAAAGAGTTAAAAGCACAATTAGACGGATTTCAATCAAGATCTAAAGATATAACAGATGTTTATACACAGTTACGTAGAAAATATCCTGCAAAAGTAAATCCAAATATTTATAATAAAGATACACCTGAATATAATGATGCCCTAGCAAAATTTAATTATCACTACGATGCTTTAAATTACTTAACTTGGGTAAAAGATATTGCACGCAGAGGTATTGAAAGACAAAATGCAGTTTTATATGGAGATCCAAAAGACTCAACTTCTACAGGATTAAATTCAATTCCTGGATTTAAAGATGTAGGAGAATCGTTTCTTTATACATTAGTAAATAAAGATTTTCTTAAAAATGAAATTACATCCTCTAGAACTGAACATAGTTCTTTAACAGGATTAGATGATAAAGAATCTGCAAAACAAAAAAATTATTTATCAGGTAAAATAAATCTTTTAGAAACTTGGCAAAAACATTTAGAAGGTTATTCTTCTAGAGTTGCAGAAGCATTATCTAATTCAGATGCAGTTGCGCAATCACAAATGCTTGATAAAGCACGAAAAGATTTTCAACCAATATTTGATACACATTTAGCTAATGTAATCGACCACGAATTAGTACATATAGATAAACCTATATTAGAAGTTGATGATTTAATTTCAGGAACTAAACGTATGTTAGATTATACTGATTTATCAGTAAAATCTGGTAATGCCTTAAAATCTGCGAATGTAATTTTACATCCTGAAATTATTAACAGGTTCTTTGATTCTTTTCAAAAAAATGGTGCAGAAGCTCGTTCAAGGGCACAACAAGAGGCTGCAAATGCAACTGCAAGAAAAGCACAAGCAGAAGATATAACTCCTGAAGAAACTACCCCAAATCCAACAGAACCTATTATAGGACAAAAACAAATTGGTGCAGAAACTCAATTAGGAACACCTTCTCCTGAAGTTACTGCAGAAGATTTAGCTAAACAAAAAGCAGCAGAATTAAAAGCTAAACAAGCACAAGACTTACAAGAATCTAAAAAAGAATTTCAACAAACCAGACTTAGAAATGTTTATAATGAAATTATAGATCATTTACAAGTAGAAAAAGCAAATTTAGAACAAAAGCAAACTGATATACAAGAAAGTTTCAAACAAGTTACTGAATCCCACGATAAACTGCAAGAACTAGAAAAAAAACTTGCAGATCCAAATTTAGTAAAAGTTGATAGAGTTAATATAGAACTTGCTAAGACTGAAATGAGTCTTACTGTTGCTACTATAGAAAAACACTTAGAGGATTTAAAAGATGATGCTTTAAGTATTCAACGTAGAATAGAAGTAAAAGAATTAAATCTAACACAATCTCAAGAAGGTATTGCAGAAATAGCTAAAACAGGTTTAATAGATACTGATTCAAGAATTGCCGAAGCTCAAAAAAAATATGAAGAATCCGTAGGAAATTTAGATATACAGAAATCTTTAACAGATTATGCTGCTCAGAAAGATATGTTTGATAAAGAAATTAAATCTTTACAAGGCAATGTAGATAATTTAAAAGATAATTTAAAACAAATAGTAGAATATTCTGATGTATTTGATGCAATTTCTCAAATAAAAACTAAAGCTGATTATGTAAAAACCTTAACTGATTTAAAAGATAAATCGGCAGGAACTGATAAAGGTAAATTTATTACAGATTTACTTAGATTAGTTAAACATTTTTCAGGTGAGCAAGTACTTACAAAAGAAGATATTAAAAAAATTGATAATAATCATGCATTTACAGTTGCACATATTTTAAATAAATTTGTTGAAGAAACAGAGAAAGTAACTAAATCAGAAGAAGGTAAATCTAAATTAGAAGAACTTGCAAATAGAGCACACTCTACTCAAGACTTAGAAGATGAAATTAAATACTATACTTTCTTAAAAGAATCTTTTGAAAGACCTGAAAATTCTTTTATTCGAGAAGCACCTTTTTCTAATATAACTACAGAAACTAATCCTGAAACTTCAGTTAATCCCGATTTAGGAGTTGTGCCGATAGAAAGGCAAAATACTAAAGAACCTATCGAACGTGCATTTAAACCAGGAATTTTATTTGCAACTACTGGAAGGCATTTTGCAGACGATAAAGATACTATAATAAACAGACAAGAAGGTATAGACAAAGCATATTCTTATACCTCAGACGTTTATTTAGACCCAAATGAATCTAATTGGTTACAAATAATAACTAAAGATAATGATACGTATGGAATTACTAATAAAGAATTTCCTCAAGGAATTAAATTACTTAGAGTAGACGAAGATGGCAATCCGTTAGATAAAAATAATAAGAAAACTACTAATAAAGATGAAATGCTTCATTGGTATATGCCTGAATCTAATAATAGTGTAAAACTATTAGAAGGAGATTTATTAAACCCAAATGCACCAGAAGTAAATGATATATTAACTAAATTAAAACCTAAATATACAGGCGCAAATCTTGATAAAGACCTTAGACAAGAAATAGTAAAATATCGTCAAACCATTGCAACTGTAAAATCTCAAATTGAAAAAGGTATAACACCACGAGTAAAAATAATAGGTAAAAGACAAGGAGCATTAAACTTTGAACCATTACTCAACGGTAAAGTTCAGAAAAATCCTTTATCTAACAGAGTAATAGAAAAAAATACAAATCCAAAATATCTAAAAGACCCTAATGGCCAATCATTTACAAGTTGGGATTTTGGTGGTGGACGAGTAAAACTAATCCGGGCAGATGGCATCAAACTACCTGTTTATAACAGAGATTTAACAGATTCTGAAAAAGAAAATGCAATAAATGCTTTAAAAAGATTATCTTTAGGTGGATTAAGTTTTGACGAAAGAAAACAACTTGGAAATCTTTTAAAAGGAACAACTTTCTTTGGTCAACCTGATATTGAATCTGGAGTAGTTGGGGTAAATCGTATTTGGATAGATTACAAAACAGGTACTTTAAAGAAATCTACTTTAGGTACAACTATTAATCCACAAACTAAAAAAATAGAAAATGCAATTTCTATACCATTTACTGAAGACCAACTTGAAAAAAATAAAGATGTAATTTTCCAAGACGCATACCATAATATAAACAAATCAATGGTAGAGGATAATAATAGTCCTTATTCAGAATTAAAAGTAGTTTCAAAAGGTAATCATCAATATGAAATTCAAGAAATAGCCAAACACGAAAATTATATCGGCTATCTAATAAGTAAAAGAGAAAATCCTATTTTAACTACTAATATCCGAGAATATAAAAAAGATAATGTAGATTATCCCCGAGTTAAGCAATCTAATTTAGATTTTGATTATCAAGGAAATTTATTACCTTTGTCTGAAAAACTGCAGGTTGCAGAAAATATTTCTAATTCTAAATATCCTGGATTTACAAAAATAGATTTTTCTAAAGAGGAAGCTGCAGCATTTGAAAAAGAATTTGCAGAAACAGATAATTTTAAAATAGAAGGAAATAAAGCAATTAATAAAACAAATGGTGATTTATTAATATTTGATGATAATTATGCCTTAAAAGAATACTATATTAAAAATCCTGAAATACAAAAAAGTATTACTATAGAAGCAAAAAAAGCTATAGAAGAACTAAAAACAGAAGAAAAACAACCTGAACAAGTTAAACCTGACCAAGTTAATACAAAATTATCTATAGATAGACAAGAGTATTTGAAAAAATTAAAAACTGTTAATACAAAAGGCGCAGAACCAATAGACCCAAATTGTAAATAAATATGAGTGATTTAATAGTTACATGTTACGGTGAAGAACCTGCACAAGAAAATCGTTTAGTTGGATCCCCCGAAAGAAAAAGAGATGCTCTTGAAGGATTTAGATGGCATTTACTTCAAGAATTAAATAAAGCAGGGAAAGGATTTTCTTTTTTACTTGATGCAAATCAAGAAGAACTAACTAAACTATTTGCAGATTCATATGATGGATTTTTTAATGTTGTAAATTCTCAAGTTGCAAAATTAGTTGGAGATAAAGAATTTGAATCTGATGAAGAGTTTGATAATTTTATTCAGGCAAACGCACCATCTTTAATGGATAATGTTGCCGTTTCTGAACAAAAAGGTGCATTATATAATGAAGTAATAGATTTTCTTAGAAATAATGGTTTAACTACTAAATATGTAATAGATGATTCTGAAGCAATAAATATTGTAACTAAATCTGAAACAGATGAACCTACAGTTCAAGGGTTAGTTTTAGATCCTTTTGATACTGATCCTGCAAAAGCAATTTCTAACAATATAAAACTATTATCCTCTTTTCTAATTCAAACTGAATTAAAAGATGGAGTAGATCATCCTGTATATAACTCATTCGGTTTTCCTAAATTTGTAGATCAAGATCTTATTAAAAGAACTATTCTTAACACTGTAGTTGGTAATTTAGGTGTTACAGATATGTTTGCAAAACTTGATAAACAATTTTTTAATAAAGATTTAGGAAGATATAATTTAGGTTATAATTGGATAGGGCAAATTAAAGATTTAGTTAAGTATAAATCTGATCAACCACTTTCAAGATATGACCGAGAATTATTAGTTGGATTTGAGCAGTCATTTAAAAAAATGATGCCTGAAATGCAAAAAACTATTTTGAATAGTAATAACAATACTTATTCAATGAATAGTCTTGAACGAGATAATAATAAAGACGTTACAATATTTTGGAATAGTAACATTATAGGAAAAATTAATGAGGCTGCACTATATGGTTCAGAAAATAATCTAATATTTAATCACAATCCTTTACGCCCAAATGTACTATCTATAAATAGAGAATCACAAGATTATAAAAATTTTATAGACCAATCAGATATTGCAAATACTGTTCGTAAAGAAAACATAAAAAAAGTTTTAGAGAAATTGCAAACTATTGGTATAGATTTCAAAAGACCAATAGATGAAATATTTGCTAATACATCTGCATTAACTATTTTAAATTCTTATAAATGGCTTGCAAAATCTTTAGAAGACCCTAAAATAAATACATTTGATCAATTATTTAAAGACGAAACTTCAGGCGATATAGCAAAATTAACTAAAATTTACAATAATCTAAATCCTCAGGATAAAAATTTATCTACATTAAATGCAGAAGGAGAAAACAAATATCCTCTTAATGATTATAATACAGCAGGATTATACATTCAACACTTAGACACTGCAAATTCTCAACAAGAATTTTTAGAAAAACGTCCTGATTTATCTCAACAATCTTATTTCAACGAAAAAACTAATAATATTCTACGAGTATTGTTTGATAAAAAAACAGGAGAAAGACTTCCTAATTCATTTTGTAAATTATCTGTAATAGATGGTTTAGGTATAGAAAATCAAAATGAAGGTAAAACTACTAGAAATTTATTTTTAGCAGATGCAATTCTTCAAAAATTTATTAATTCTTTACATGCAACTTATACTTTAGGCATTAACTCGGATAAAAATACAGAATGGGCAATTAAGTTATCTCGTCATTTTATGCCTTTTATAGATACTCAATCTCCAAAAGAGATAGCAGAAGTCTATAATAAGATGCTTATAAATGAAATGGATGCTGCAATGCAAGATTTATTAAAACCCTCTAACAGAGATTTTTATAAAGATAATGTATGGAAACTTGCGTATTTCAAAGAAATTTTGGAAATAGGGCAATTGCGTTCTTTTATAACAGAAGTTCTTGGGCAAGATTATGAATTAAATAAATCTGCGGATAGAAACCAATTAAAAATAGATCGAGAAATATATAAAAATAAAGATGTAGACTCTGAATTTGAAAAATATCAGGCGCGCAGAGACGAATGGATTGAAAAAAATTATGTAAAACTTGCAAATACATATAATTCTTATATAAATACAGAAGTACACGATAACTTTCCTGAATTAGTTAAGTCTTTAAATATTAAGAAAAATCATGCTACTAAAACTTATTCTATTCCAATTTTAGATAAAGGATTAATTAAATCTATTTTAGGAAGTGAAGTTAATCATACTCAATTAGAAGAGAAGCAAGTAAAGGATTTAATTAAATTTGCATTTTTAAATTACGAAATTGCACAACAAGAGTTTAATAAATTAATATTTGGTCATGCTTCTTACATGAAAGATCCTGTAAAAAGACAATCAATGTTTCTTGGTGTAAAACGTATTTTATCTCAAAATGAAATAGTTTTAACTCAGATGCACAATGAATTGCCTAGAACAGATTTAAGAAAAGATTATATCTCAGACAAAGACAAAAGAAGTTTTACTCGCCTTATAACATATAAAGAACCAATTTATATGCAAAAAGGTTTTGAACAATTTGCAGAACATTTATTTAAATCAGGTAAAACTCCACAAGAAATTGGTGCAGAATTTACAGAAGATGGTAAATTTAAAGAACTTATTTTAAATAAAAAGGGAGACATAACAGGATTTTTAACTAAATATTGTGGTGTTAAGGGTGCAGATTCTCAACAACAATTTAATTACGATGCTTATTGGGAATACAGACAATTAATTGGAGATATGTCTCCTGAAGATTGGAAATTAAAAGAATATGATTGGGCTTACGAAATAAAAGGATTAAGTTCTAATAAAGAGGCAAGTGGATTACATTTTGATTACCCAAAAGATTTAATAGATAAGGCAGAACAAATATTAAAAAAATATCCAAATGGTGTTCCAATAGTCCCTCAAGGTGTTATTAAACCTCAGTTTGCAGGTAAAGATAAAACAGGTGCATCTATAGGATTAAAATGTGCAGGGCAATATGTTTGTTGGAGAACCGAAGAAGGAACAGGGCGTGAAAAAGCTTATGTAGAACATAAAAAGAAAGGTATAGATTGTTGGGGTTACGAAAGTGCTGAGAAATTTGGATTACTTTTAAACCCAGACGGTTCTACTAATAATTTCTATGGTATAGATGGCAAATATTCAAATAATATTCCACCTGTACAATATTTATATCCTGATGGATGGGGGAAACAAACAGAAATGCCTGCACATGATAAAGTTGTTGGTTCTCAAAAAGAGAAACAAATAATGACTGACGTGCATCCTGATTTAATTCCTGTACGTGACGAATTAATGCAAACTAAGGATTTAAAAACTAAAAAATTAACACAAGAAGTATTAAATGAAGCAGGTTTAGAATTAGTAGGAACA
>Ga0214165_1001284_pt1 | contig 14132 bp, 26 predicted proteins | sample TroBogypolimnion_34_FD_153004 | JGI IMG/M metagenome (GOLD analysis project Ga0214165, IMG submission 153004) | Freshwater microbial communities from Trout Bog Lake, WI - Practice 03JUN2009 hypolimnion v3 | ecosystem: Environmental > Aquatic > Freshwater > Lake > Hypolimnion/Profundal zone ... | reverse complement strand
TTTCAGCATTGGCAATATCATTATCATAATTAGCTAAATCTTCTTCTGAAACTTCTTCTTCTGCTGGCAAATCTTCACCGGCATACACATATAAGCCTATTCCATAAGTCGCAATACATTTAGCAAGGCAACGCATCATAGCATCACTAATTTTTCTAGCATCAGGATTTTTAATAGCTTGATTTCGATTATCCATAACTGGTAAGTGCATGGTCATAGTTTTTCCAAATGCTGTAACTTTGCAAAAAACCATCATGGTTTCATTAAAAATTTTAGGTTCTAAAAATTCCCAATTAGCCATAGGATCTTGTAAAAGTAATTGATCTATAGCCCATGTCCAACTAAGGTATGTTAAATTACCTTTTTTTTCAGTGTGTTCATTAACATTAATTGCTCTTAATTCTTTGTAATTCATTTTTAATCCTTTCGTGATTATTCGTAGTCATTACCTATTAAACCAGCATTAAAATCTTCAATTGCTTGCTTTTCAGCTTCTTTTTCCATTTCATCCATTACCATTAAATAAATATATCTTCCTAATGCAAGAAATTCTTTATTTTTTGCAATGTCTAAAATGCAATCAACATCTTTTTGTGGAGCATCATTAATAACATTACTGAAATTTTCCCAGTTGAATGGATCATATAATGATCCTTCAGTCATATACTCTCTAGTGCGATCTGAAATTTTTTCATCCATAAATGGATCTTCTTCAGGGTAATATGGTTCTTGTAACCAACTATCATAACTTTTCATTATTTTTATTCCTTTCGTGAAATAGGGTAGTAAAATTACTACTTAAAACTATTATATCATACTTCTAAATAAATACTATGACATTTGCAAAAAGAACTGATAAAAACCAACAAGAAATTATGGATGCTATGCGAAAGATGGGAGCAAGTGTGACTGATCTTAGCAAAGTAGGAAAGGGGTGTCCTGATCTTTTAGTGGGCATCAATCAAAAAACAGCCATAGTTGAAATTAAATCCAGTAGCAAAGCCAAGTACACAAGTCATCAAGAAAAATGGCTTGAAACATGGAAAGGTGGAACTGTAGCTAGGATAGATTCTATTGATTCAGCCATACAACTCATAAAAATACTTTCAAAATAACTCACAAATTTATTTGTTTATTAAAATATTTTTATTTATTATTATTGCATTTCTTCTTAATTTTGTGTTATCGTTTTTTTAAGGAGGATTTATGGAAGAAATTAAAAAACATTTGCAAGTTGAATTTGGTACTTTAGATGAGCTTTCAAAGTTATTAGGTGTTAGAAATACAGCAGTTTATAACTGGCTTTCTAGGAAACAAATACCTATTAAACATTTGAAAAAAATTAGCGTTTTATCTGAAGGAAGATTAACAAAAGAAATGCTTAGACCTGACTTGTTTGGAGAATGATATGTTCAATATTATTAAAGCAATTGATTTTGATACAAAAATTTTAAATGAATTTAATGTTAATCAATTTTATATTGATGATGATGTTTTAATATTAACTCATGGTGGTTATAGCTATGAGATTCCATTAATTGATCTTAAGGATGGCAAAAAAGCAATATTTTGGATTCGCCAAGTTGAACAAAAAACATGGCTTGATAGAAATGAATTATCAAAATTTATACAAATAATTTGTCTTTTGAATGGAATTTAATTGATGCCTGACAGATTAATCCGAGATGAACTTCTCAATTCTGAACGATATTGGTCAGTTTCTGATGAAGCAAAACTTCTTTACATTCATTTAATTTTATCTGCTGATGATACAGCTCGTTATTCAGGGAAAAATTTTACCTTAAGAACAAGATGTTTTTCAGGTCGTGGAATGGAATCGAATCGTATGGAAATTTTGCTAACAGAACTGGTTGATCAAGATTTAATACGACTTTATTTTGTAAATAATGAAAGGTTTATTTTTATACCAAGATTTAAACAAAGATTAAGATTTGTAAATAGCAAATATCCTGAACCACCTAATGAAATCAATGACATAGTGATTAAAAAGACAGACTTAAGTCAGACTAAAGACAGTCCTAAGACAGGCTCAAGTCAGCAGAAGAGAAGAGAAGAGAAGAGAAGTAATACATATACGAGTGATTTTGAATTGTTTTGGAAAGCATATTCAAAGTTTGTAGGTAAAAGTGTTGCTTTTAAAGAATGGAACAAATTAAATCCTGATTCTGAACTTATAAAGGTAATTATTGAAAAAGCAAGAGCTCAAGCTATTGCAATACCTGAATCTAAATATCGTAAAGACGCTGAACGATGGATTAGAGATAGGAGATGGGAAGATGAGTTAATTGTAAAAACATCAAATGATGATATTTTTGCATCACTAAGGAGACCAGTATGATTGGAGAAAAAGAAGCATTTTTACATTTTTATCGAGGAAATAATTTTAATGGAATATTTATGATTGTTGGTGATAAGCCTTATTGGTTTAATCCAAATGATCAAGATTTTTCAATGCCAAGCATTTATACAGAACAAAATAGACCTAAACCATACGATTGTGGTTTCTTTAAAGACCAAAAAATACACCTGATTCAATCCAAAACTGCTACAGATGAGTTTTTTTTCCTATGGTATAGACATATCCTCACCTTATCCCCAAAAACGCTTTTAACTATTGATTCAGAGAGTGAACTTTATGTTAATTGATATTGATTTAAATAAATATGCTGAATATTCAGAAATACGCAGTCGTGTAAATGAAAAATCAGATTTTGAGAATGAAGTTTTAGAATATTTCAAAACAAGACAAAATGGAATTTTAGGAGATAAGTTGCCTTTTCCTGATGCTGACCAAAAAATAGGATTTAGGCGAAAAGAAATAACTGTTTTAGCTGGTGTAAATGGTCATGGTAAATCTTTAATTCTTGGACAAATAGCATTAGACATTGTTAATAAAGGTTCAAAAATATTAATGGCTTCATTAGAAATGCCACCAGTATCAACATTAGCAAGAATGACTAGACAGGCAACTGGTTCAAACATTCCTAATAAACATCAAATAAATAAGTTTATGAAATGGAAATTAGATCATTTTTATTTATTTAATCATGTAGGAAGCCTAGAAACTTGGCAAGTCATTAGTTTATGCAGATATGCTTCAATTGAGTTAGGTGTAACTCATGTAATCATTGATTCTTTGACTAAATGCACCAAAGGTGAAACTGATTATGATGGTCAAAAAGACTTTATGAATCAATTATGTGAAGTTGCAAAAGAAATGAATATACATATTTTTTTAGTTCACCATGTAAGAAAAGGAAATGATGAAACTGAAACAGCTAATAAATTTGATTTAAAGGGATCAGGCTCAATATCTGATCTTGTAGATAATGTAATGATTATTTCAAGAAATATAAAAAAAGAACGAGAAACTGAAAGAAATCTATTACCTGATAACTCAGAACCTGATGCCGCATTAATTATTTCAAAACAGCGTCATGGTGATTGGAACGGTACTTTGGGACTATGGTTTGATAAGAAAAGCCAACAATTTACTGAAAGTTTTCAACAGTCAATCATTAATTATTTGGAGAATATATGAATAAGGTTTATTGGGGTGATTGTCGTGATTCGTTGCGACAAATGAAAGAAGAAGGTATTAAAGTTCAAACTTGTGTTACAAGTCCACCATATTATGGATTAAGAGATTATGGGACAGGAACTTGGATTGGTGGTGATGAAAATTGTTCTCATAAACGAGATAGTAAACATTCAGATAAAACAATCACAGGTCATGCTAATAAAGATTTAACAGTTGGTGATGCAATATATAAAACTGTATGTCCTAAATGTGGTGCTGAACGAAAAGATTTACAAATAGGATTAGAAGAAACTCCACAACAATTTATTAATAATCTTGTAGAAGTATTTGCAGGCGTATGGGATGTATTGGCTGATGATGGAACTTTATGGGTTAATCTCGGTGATTCTTATGCTGGAAGTAATGGTAATGGACAACATGAACAATCTTTTGGTCAAAGTAAATACACACCTTTTGAATCTCCTACAAGCGGCAAAAAATTAGGAATTAAACCTAAAAATTTATTAGGTATGCCTTGGCGATTAGCGTTTGCATTACAAGATTTTGGATGGTATTTAAGACAAGATATTATTTGGCATAAACCAAATCCAATGCCCGAATCTGTTAAAGATAGATGTACCAAATCCCATGAATATATTTTCCTTTTAAGTAAAAAGCCTAATTATTATTTTGATTATAAAGCTATTCAAGAACCATCAAAATTTTATGGAATTGATTCGAGAAGTGATAAGGGCAATATTCGTTATGAAGGAAAAAGAACAGAAAATAATAATAGTTTAGCTCAACAATCATTTGTAACAATTAATGAAATGGCAAATAAAAGAAGTGTTTGGAGTATAAATACTTCATCATATAAAGGTGCTCATTTTGCTACATATCCTATGGAACTTGTAGAACCCATGATTTTAGCAGGAACTAAAGTTGGAGATATTGTTCTTGATCCATTTTTTGGTAGTGGAACAACTGGTCAAGTTGCTCAAAATTTAGGTCGTAAATGGATTGGATGCGAACTTAATAAAGAATATGAACTATTGCAAAACAAAAGATTACAACAACAAGGATTAGAACTTTTATGATATATTATAAATTATGCCAAAAATTAAACTTGAACCTAAAGGTAATGCAGTCAAAAAAGTTAGGGAATTCCTTGTAAATCAACGAGATCCATTTACTTATACTGATATTGCTAGAAATTGTGATTTAAATGCCACTGAAATATCCATGGCATTATGTCATTTAATCAAACTGAAATACGCAACAAGAGAACAAGTTGCCAATCCTAATCCAAAGGGAAGAAGGATCATTTGGCAATATACTTATTTTCCTGATAAGATTAAATGAAAGAATTTTTTATTCTTGCTAATGATGCAGTAAGAATTAATGCTATAGAAGCGATCAAAAAAGCTCCTGAAGGACATATTGTTGAAATCAAACCCAAGAATAGATCCTTAGAACAAAATGCATTACTTCATACCATCATCCAAAAAATATCATTAAAGGTAGAATGGGCAGGAAAAAAAAGAGCAATAGATACATGGAAAAGACTCCTTACTGCTGGTTGGTTGAGAGCAAGAGGTGAATCAATTGAAATATTACCATCTATTGATTATCAAGGGGTAGATATTGTATTTCGACATACTTCTCACCTTACAGTGGCAGAAATGTCAGAGTTCATAGAATACATTATGGCTTTTGCAGTAGAACATGGAATAGATCCATGACAGAATTTGAAGGTGTAAACATTGATGCTATACATTACAAAATGACAACGAAAAAAGAAAAAGACTATTATGGAAAACTCGCAAACTTTGGCTGTGTCTTATGCCACCTCATTGGATTCGAAGGAGTGCCCGCAGAAATTCACCATATCAGAAATGGAAACATCCCAAGAAAGCAAGCTCCAGTCATCCCCCTATGTTTCGAGCATCATCGAGGAAATACCGGTGTTCACTCTCTTGGTAAAAAAGGGAAATTTGAAGCTCGCTATGGAATTGACGAGCAAGCCTTACTTGAATTTATCGAAGAACAATTTGGAGTAAATCCTGTAAATTTGTGATAGTATCCCAACTATGACTAAGCGAAAAAATCCTGAAGATCTATTACCAATGGGTAGACCAACTGTCTACAAAGAAGAATATTGCGATCAACTCATCGAATTCTTTAATAAAGAACCCTATGAAGAAGTAACTCTCAAAGATCGTAGTGGTGGAGAAAAGAGAGAAATAATTCCTTGTAAGTTCCCAACACTTGCTAGATTTGCTTGTAACATAGGAGTAACGAGAGAAACTTTATGGGATTGGGCAACATCAAAACTTCCTAATGGGGAGTTAAAACATCCAAACTTTTCTAACGCATATAAAAAAGCCAAAGAATATCAAGAATCTATACTCGTTGAAGGTGCAATGGCTGGAGCATTTTCACAACCATTTGCCATATTTACAGCTAAAAATGTTCTTGGCTGGAAAGATAGACAAGAAGTAGAAAATACTGGATCAGTAGAAATTACATATCATGGTGGACTTCCAGTAAAAACTAATGAAGTATGACATTTATGCTCCAACATTCCATGCAGGGCAAACTGATCTATACCTAAATGGATCTAAGCTCAATGCAGTTAGATGTGGCAGACGATGGGGTAAGACTAGATTTTTAGAGATCCTAGCTACTGATGCAATATGTAAGAAGAAATCAGTGGGGATATTTGCTCCTGAATACAAACAGCTACAAGAACCATGGGATCACATACGAGAAATCCTAACTCCTATTATTTCATCAGCTAACAGAAATGAAGGAACAATCAAATCTAAATTTGGTGGCAAGGTTGATTTTTGGATATTAAATGATAATGAACTTGCTGGTAGGGGTAGAGAGTATGATCTAATCCTAATTGATGAAGCATCATTTACCAAAACTCCACAAATGAAAGAGATATGGGAAAGATCATTAAAGCCTACCATGCTCACCACAAGGGGCACAGCATGGGTATTTTCAACTCCTAATGGTGTTGATACTGAAAACTTCTTTTATTCGATCTGTAATGATCCTGATATGGGATTTACATCATTTCATAAGCCAACCAGTACAAATCCTTATGTACCACCTGAAGAACTCGAAAAAGAAAGGGAACGCAATAATCCTTTAGTATTCCAGCAAGAATATCTAGCTGAATTTGTGGACTGGTCAGGGATTGCTTTCTTTAGCTTGGATAAAATGCTATTGGATGGTAAGCCTTTGGATTATCCAGTTAAATGTGATGGTGTTTATGCTGTGATGGATACAGCAGTTAAAGGTGGCAAAGAAAATGATGGTACAGGTGTTATTTACTTTGCAATCAACAAGTTATATGGACAGCCATTAATTATCTTGGATTGGGATATATTGCAAGTGGATGGAGCTTTATTAGAAAGCTATATTCCTACTATCTTTCAGCGATTAGATGATTTTGCAGGTAAAACACAGGCTAGAAATGGCAGTGTTGGGCTATTTATTGAAGATACTGCAACAGGATCTATCCTTATTCAACAGGGAAGAACAAGAGGATGGAATACTCATGCCATAGATTCCAAGCTCACTGCTGTAGGAAAGGATGAAAGAGCTATTTCAGTTTCAGGACATTTTCATCAAGAAAAACTTAAAATATCTCAATATGCATTTGATAAGGTAGCAAGTTTCAAAGGATCTACAAGAAATCATTTGATTACTCAAGTAACTGGATTTAGAATAGGTGATCGTGATGCTCATAAAAGGGCTGATGATCTATTGGATTGTTTCACTTATGGAATTGCTATTGGAGTTGGCGATAAATATGGCTATTAAAGGATAACTATGTCAGATATAACGATAACTACTACAACCATTGGTGGAAATCTAATGAATATTCTTGCTTCAGGCGATATTCAGCCGGGGGATAATGCTAGTTATGAATTATGTAAAACCCTATGGGAATATCATCCTTTAGGTGGAAAACTCGTAGAAAAGCCAATTATGATGGCTTTATCTAAGCCTAGAATCATTACAGTAGATGCTGAACCAAAAGAAATGTTAGTTGATGCATTTGAGAGAGAATGGGAAAAACTAGGAGCAACGAACCATATTCGTGATGTGAGCTTTATTAAAAGAGCTTATGGTGCTGGTGCTATCGTTATTGGTGCTCCCAATATACCTACAACTGAACCATTAGATTTATGGAAACTTGCTGATCAAGAGATTTATTTTAATCAACTTGATCCTTTGAATTTGGCTGGCTCAATTGTCACGAATCAAAACCCTAATGCTCCTGATTTTCAAAAGCCATTGGCTTATAGTACAGCGGCAGGGCAACCATATCATCCTAGTAGATCAGTAGTTGTATTTAACAACACTCCAATTTATTTAAGTTTCCAATCCTCAGCGTTTGGCTTCACTGGTAGATCAGTATTTTTAAGAGCTTTATATCCTCTTAAATCTTTTGTGCAATCCATGATCACTGATGATTTGGTAACTTTTAAGGCTGGGCTTTTAATTTCAAAACAAAAACCTGCTGGATCAATTGTTAATAATTTGATGCAAATGGCGGCTGGCATTAAGAGAACATATCTTCAGCAAGGAGCAACAGGTAATGTGCTTTCTATTGATATTGATGAAAGTATAGAAGCACTAAATCTCACTAATACTGATACTGCTATGACAACTGCTAGAAATAACATCATAGCGAACATAGCCGCTGCTTCTGATGTTCCTGCATTATTGCTCAAAGATGAAGCATTTACGCAAGGATTTGGAGAAGGTACAGAGGATGCAAAAGCCATAGTTCAATTCATAGATGGTATTAGAAATGACATGGATAGCTTGTTTAAATTCTTTGACAAGATCGTACAGCATCGTGCATGGAATAGAGAATTTTTCGAAGCAGTTCAAAATCAATATCCTGAAATCTATAAGGATAAGACTTATGAACAGGCTTTTTATATGTGGCAAAATGCATATAAAGCTGATTGGACTTCTCTCATGGAAGAACCACCAAGCGAAAAAGTTAAAGTTGCAGACATTAAGATTAAATCTATTAATGAAGTATTGCGTACTGTTTTACCAGTCATAGATCCACAAAACAGGGCAACATTGATACAATGGGCACAGGATAATATTAATGAAATGGAAGATTTATTTGAAAGTTCATTAAATCTTGATCCTGATTTAATATCTGAATATGAACCACCTCAGGGAACAATGCCTGAAGAAAAATTAACTCGTAAAACTCAATAGGAGTAATAAAATGATATTTAAAGATTTAAGAACAAATAACTTTGTTATAGTTCGTGATGATTTAATGGCAAAAGATTATTTAAGAGATAGTAATTATAGAATTGCTAAAGATGCTGAATGGAATGAAGCAGATCATCCAAGATCACCTAATGGTCAATTTGGTTCAGGTGGTGGAAGTTCTAAAACTCCTAAATCAACAACAGGAAATCAAATAAAAAAATTGTCATCTAGTGAAGCTAAGGCTTGGAAACAAAAATATAACGAAAATGAAGATAAAAATTTTCATACTGAAAATGTTTTAATGGAAGCAAAATTGGTAGGATCTGAAGAAGATATTAAAGAAATCAAAGCTATAAGTAAAAGACATTTACAACTTGGTCATTTATCTCACGAAGATTATGAAAAAAGAAACGCAATCAGCAAAAAACTTTCATCAAAATTAAAAGAAGCATTAGGTGAGTAGGTGATTTATGCGATTTCTCAATAAAAAATCAGGGCAATTTGTAACTGTTTATCCTAAACATACACAAGCTGTATGTGCTTTATTGAGATCACAAGATTATTTAGTTGTTAATGATGCTATATGGCAAGAAGCAGATCATCCTAGAGATACTGATGGAAAATTCACCAGTGCAGGTGGTGGAGCAGAAGCACCAACTACAGGAAAAGCAGTAGCACCTATTACAACTCCAGCAACTCCAGCTTTATTATCTAAACCTAAAGCTCCAACAGCTAAGAATAATAAAAAACACTTAGAAAATGTTTTTAATACAAAAGACTTAGAACCATTAAAACCTGAAGCAAGAATTAAATTGGAATCAATTTATGAAAAGGCTTCAGAAGTAAAAGATAAATTTGATGCAATTGGTGAAAAAATTACTAAAGAAGTAAATGGAGAATATAAAAAACCACCATTAAAAGGCACAAAAAGAGCAGTTGAAAAAATTATGTATGATTACAATGGAGATCCAACAAAAATTAAAGATTTAGTTCGATCAACTATTGAAGTTAAAACAATTGCAGAAGCACAAGGAGCAGTTGATAAAATTAAAAAAGAATATAAAGTTCTCGATAGTGGTTTTAGAGATTTATTAAATCCTAATGTTAAATCCAACTTATTTGGTTATCGTGATGCCAAAATGAATGTAGAAATTGATGGAATAATTGCAGAAATACAAGTTAATATTCCTGAAATGCTTGAAGCAAAAAGTAGAAACCACGATAAATACGAAATCATATCTAAAATGGATAGAATTGTTTCATCAGAAAATAGAACTTTTACTGATGAAGAAGCACAAAAAAGAAATAAATTAATTCAAGAAATGGAAGATGATTATGATTCGGTATGGAATGAATTAACTAAATCCATGAAACCTTCATAATTAATCGAAGTTCCTTTAACTGCTGAATCAATTGGAAATTTTCTTGGATGTTTTTCATCTAAAGCACAACATGAAGGTAAGCCATTGCCAGCACCAATAACTACTGGAATACCATCACAATCATAGAACACAGCATTTTTATCAAATTTCATTTTTAATTCCTTCATTAATATTTTATCATAATACTATGATTTTAGGTTGCAAAAAACCCCTTTATTCAAGGGGCTGGAAAACCTACTGGATCAGTAGTAAGCAGTCCAATGACTTTGCTCATAAATCGGAACACCAGCAACAACAGCCACAGGATTAATTCTATACGCATTTGCGTAACTCGCAACTCTAAAGTAAGCATTTTCAGCATCACCTTGGGCACGATAACTACTAACTGCATCACCCACAAAGCTATTTGGAACAGGAACACAGTAACCCTGATCAGGACATCCATTTCCCTCTCTTAACTGGCTGATAGGTCTTACATCTATCATACGACCACGAACAGCAACAACCTGATAATAATCAATATTTGTTTGCTCGTAACCCCAACTACTTCTAAAAATGTCACCAACATTCACAACAACTTGTCTATTAGCTTCTACCCTTTGTGCTCTTTGTTGAGCTCTGTACTGGGCATTACCTCTAATCCTTTGGGCATACTCAGCAACATACTGATTTAATCTTTCTAAATTGCTGAAGCGATACCTGAAGTCAGCGTTATTTCTTCTACCAGCAAAACCAATGGCACACAATCTATTTAAATCAGCGAAGATCTCAATGCCATATTCTGCATCCTGCATCAAAGGTTCATAACCAGCAGGAACATACCTATTTAACTCACGAACAGCCATCACACACCCCCTTGTTGTTGAATTTGTTGGATCACTTGCAAAGCCACAGCTTGTCTACCTAACTGCCCTTTTGCGACAGCCAAAGCAAGAACAGCCCTAGCTTGCTCTAAATTCCGAACCAAATACCCATAAATTTCGAATTCCATTTTTATTCCTTTCGTGAAATAATTACTACAATTACAGTATATACTAATTAAGCATAATGTCAAGCGTTTATTTCAAAAAAACCATATTTTTTTTCTAATATTTCTCTGATGTGTTCACGATCTACAGAATCACCACAAACAGGACAGCCCTTACGAAACTCACGACCATCTTTAGTTTGCAAAAAACGAATTGCTTGTCTAATCACTTCAATTGGAGCACCCATATCATAAATGCCACCAGATCCATAAAAGCTATAAACATAATTTGCGAACTTTAACATTTCTTGATTTGACATCATTTTTATTTCCTTTCGTGATTAAGACTACATTTTTATAATATACCTATTAAGCATAAATGTAAAGTAATTTGTGCAAAAAAACAAAAATATTTATTTTTAATAAAATCCTTGCAAATACCTATTAAGCATGATACTATGATATTGTGGGAAAGCGAAAGAAAAAAAATTGAAAAATTTAATTAATGCAATATCACTGGCAAGCACTTTGCATCGAGATCAAAAAAGACTTGATACAAATGCAACTCCATATATTAATCACCCAATAGCAGTTGCTAAACTATTGTTTGAAGCTGGCATACACGATGAAGATATTTTGTGCTCTGCACTATTGCACGATGTTGTAGAAGATTGTTCTATCAGCATTTTAGATATTGGCAATATGTTTAATGATCGCATTGCTCAAATCGTAGATGATGTAACTGATCCAGTAGGATTGGATGGTGAAGATAGAAAATTGGCACAAATTCAAAAGGTAAAAAGTATTTCCTATGCTGGAAAACTAATCAAAGTAGCTGATAAGATTTGCAATATCAGGGATGTATTGGATAGTCCACCCAACTGGAGCATAGAAAAAAAACTAAAGTATTTTGAATTTGCTCAAGCTGTATTTGATTCAGCCAATATTGACAATCCTTATTTAATAGAAATATTTTTAAATTTAATAAAAAAAAAGCAACAAATTGTTTGACACTATGCTTAATAAGCATTAATATAAAGATGTAGTCTTGATTAACACGAAAGGAAATCAAAATGATCTATGTTCTTCTTGTTGTTTTAGTTTGTATGTTGGTTGTCCATCCTATTTATATGATGGCTATTGAAGGTTTGGTAGTTTAATTCACGAAAGGAATCAAAATGCGTAGATGGGAAATTTGTTTAAATTGTGATGGTGAAGGTTGTCATGCTAAAAAATTAGGAATCATCAATCTTGAAGATTGGGATGATGATAGTTTGGAAAATTATATGAATGGTGCTTACGATTCAGCTTGTGAAGTATGTAATGGATCAGGAAAGGTTCTTGCAGAAAACAATAAGCCTATTAGATATTATTCTTCTGATGAAGAATATTTCAGAAATCGTGATGGTGGTTATTAATAAATTTTACGAAAGGAATAAAAATGGCAATAAGTAAAAAAGAAGCAAAATTAATTAGTGATTCAATTAGAAGTTTGCTTGTATCTCAAGACATGGTTGATAGTGGAGAATTTGATACTGTGCTTTGGATGAACTATTCTGATGAAGTAGCTGATAAATTAATACAAATGGGCATTGAAGTTTCAAAACAATTGGAAGGAGTTTAAAAATGGTAGCAGAAAATTTAAAAACTGTTATTGATGGTTTTGACTGTGAACTCGATTTTTCAGAAGAATGGTCAGATTGTTATGTAGTCAAAGATAATTACAGTGGAACTCTTGAATTTTTACTTTCTTATGGATTTTTAGAAAATAACCATGGCAATCAAAAAAATGTATCTTTATCAACCATAAACAAGATAGAAAAATGGGCATTAACTAATGGTTATTAAACAAAGATCAAGGGGCATACAAGGGTATGTCCCTTCTCCTATAGAAATTATTTCTGCTAGGGGAAAATTAAGCCAATCTGAAGCATCCAGTTTGATATATACTACACAAGCAAGATGGAGTAATTATGAAAATGGGAAAGCTCGTATGCATCCAAGTGCTTGGGAATTATTTCTTATAAAGACTAAACAATGACATTTTTTGAAATCCTAACTGAAGCTGTTAATGACATCATAGAAAATGGTTATGATTCTGAAGAACGAATCAGGATGTGGATGGATAGAATTTACAAATCAGCAATAGCTGAACTTATACCTGAATCTCAAATACAGCAAGAATTAGAAAAAGCTCTTAGATCAGCTTTTTATAGATTAGTTACCAAAGGATCATTAGTAAAAGGCAACATCAGTAAATTTGATGTTGATAAGCTAAAACCTAAACTACAGGCTGAACTAGATCGTAGGATTGTCACATCAGCGAATTTAATTAAATTAAATCGTGAAGAAGCAGTCAATACAGTTTTGCGTAGATTTGAAGGATGGGCAACATCTATTCCTGCTGGTGGATCAAAAGTTGTAAATCGTGTACAGCAAAAAAAGGATATTCGTAAATCTTTAGGGAAAATAGGGTTTGAACAAAGAAGGGTAATTATTGATCAAACTCATAAATTAATATCTAATATCAATGACATAGTTGCAGTAGACAATGGAGCTATTGCTGGGAAATGGCATAGCCACTGGAAACAAATTAATTATGATTATCGTAAAGATCACAAAGAGAGAGATGAAAAAATCTATGTTATTCGTGGATCTTGGGCTGATAAGGAAGGTTATTTAACTCATCCTAATGGTTATACTGATCAGATTACGCAACCCGGTGAAGAAGTGTATTGTAGGTGTAATTATGTGTATTTATACAATTTAAAACAATGCAAAAATATTTTGACAAAAAAGGGAGAATTGGCATTACAATCAATAAAAACTAAGTAGGGTATTTTTTATGCCATTTGAATCAAGTTCTCAAAGAAAAGCTATGTATGCCGCGGCAAGTGGCAAAAGCAATATTGGCATCCCTAAAGAAGTAGCAAAAAAATTCATCAAACATTCAAAAGATGAATCCCCTGAAGAACCCACC
>Ga0214165_1001273_pt1 | contig 14217 bp, 14 predicted proteins | sample TroBogypolimnion_34_FD_153004 | JGI IMG/M metagenome (GOLD analysis project Ga0214165, IMG submission 153004) | Freshwater microbial communities from Trout Bog Lake, WI - Practice 03JUN2009 hypolimnion v3 | ecosystem: Environmental > Aquatic > Freshwater > Lake > Hypolimnion/Profundal zone ... | reverse complement strand
GGGGAGGGCGCCGTTTGGGAGGGCGCGCAGGCTCTGCGCGAGATGGTGCAGCAGCTCTCGGGCCGCGCAGAAATGCCGGAGGTGGCTGTGCCTGTCGGCTTGCAGGCCACGCTGCGCCCCTATCAGCAGCAGGGATTGAATTGGCTGCAATTTTTGCGCTCCCATGGCCTGGCCGGCATTTTGGCGGACGATATGGGGCTTGGCAAAACCCTGCAGACCCTGGCCCACATCCAGGTCGAAAAAGATGCGGGTCGGTTGACGCGACCGGCCCTCATCATTGCGCCGGTCAGCCTGATGGGAAACTGGCGCAACGAGGCGGCACGCTTTTGCCCCGAATTGCGCACCATGGTCATCCACGGCAAGGACCGCCATGAGGTGGTATCCGACATGGCAAGCCACGACATCGTGATCGCCCCCTATTCGCTGTTGCAGCGCGACCGTGAGCTGTGGCTGGAGGCCGCCTGGCATCTGGTGGTGCTCGACGAGGCGCAAAACATCAAGAACGCCAGCACCCATGCCGCGCAGGTTGTGGCGCAGTTAAATACCCGGCATCGCCTGTGCCTGTCGGGCACACCCATGGAAAACCATCTGGGCGAAATCTGGAGTCTGTTTTACTTTTTGATGCCCGGTTTCCTGGGCAGCCAAAAGCGCTTTCAGGAGCTGTTTCGCACACCCATCGAAAAGCTGGGTGACTCCGAGCGCATGGCCCAGTTGCGCGCCCGCATCACCCCTTTCATGCTGCGCCGGACCAAGGCCCTTGTGGCGGGAGAATTGCCGCCCAAGGTGGAGACCGTGGTGCGCGTCGAGCTCGAAGGCAAACAGGCCGATCTGTATGAGACGATCCGGCTGGGAATGGAAAAAACGGTGCGCGATGCGCTCGAATCCAAAGGCCTGGCCAAGTCGCAGATCACGATTCTGGATGCCTTGCTCAAACTGCGCCAGGTTTGCTGCGACCCGAAGCTGTTGAAGCTTCCTGCGGCCCAAAAGATCAAGGGCTCGGCCAAGCTGGAGCAATTGATGGAGATGCTGCCTGAGATGGTGGCCGAGGGTCGGCGCATCCTGCTGTTTTCGCAGTTCACGACCATGTTGACGTTGATCGAGGCCGAACTCCAAAAGCACAAGCTGCAATGGGTTAAGCTGACCGGCCAGAGCCAAAACCGCGAAGCCCTGATCCAGCAATTCACCGACAAAACCGTGCCCATCTTCCTGATCAGCTTGAAGGCGGGCGGCGTCGGGCTGAACCTGCCACAGGCCGACACCGTGATTCACTACGACCCGTGGTGGAATCCGGCGGTAGAAAACCAGGCTACCGACCGCGCCCACCGCATCGGCCAAACCGAGACCGTCTTTGTGTACAAACTGGTGGCGCAGGGCACCATTGAAGAGCGCATATTGGCCCTTCAGGAGCGCAAGGCCGTGCTGGCGGATAGCATGTATAGCGGAGCGATAGGGCGCAAGCAGCCGCTGTTTACCGAAAGCGATCTGGCGGAACTGCTGCGACCCTTGGATAGCTAAGCAGTCGACTTGCCAATTTTTGCGGCGCGGGTCACTGTGCGCTTTGGCAAAACTTTGCAGACTATCAAAGGGAGTTCCTGCGGTGAAAAAATTAAATGTGGTGTTGATGATTGGCAGCGCACCGGATGCGCTGAGGGCCAGGACCTGGGACCTGTGCGCCTTCACCAGTTGCGTGGTCATCAACAATGCCTGGCAAATTACCGAGGCTTGGGACTACCTGGTGTACCCCGAGGATTTTCCGGCCGAGCGCATGCCACAGGCGGCCCTTCTAGCCCAACAGAAGTGCATCACGGCAGCTGAATTCGTGCCCGAGCAGAATCGCTTTGGTGGTTTTGTCTATGCCGGGGGCACGATGTCCTACACCGCCGGTTATTGGGCGTTGGGCGCTTTGCAACCCGACGTCATTGCCTACCTGGGCTGCGACATGGTGTACCCCAAAGTGGACGGGCAAGGCAGCCACTTTTATGGTCAGGGTCAGGCCGACCCGCTGCGGCCCGACATCACCTTGCAATCCTTGGAGGCCAAGTCGGTGCGATTTATGGCGCTTGCCCAGTCGCAGCAATGTGCCGTTGTGAATCTGTCAGAGCTGTCCGAATCCAGATTGCTGTTTCCGCGCGTGCCCTTTGAGCGCTTTGCATTGACATCCGATCAGCCAGATTTCTTGGCCGCGCAGGCCGGATCCCTCAAGACCAAGGCGGTCGCTGAAGCGCTGCAGGCCGAAGCGGACCTTGGATACATGGTGGCGTCAGGCCGCTACTGGGAAGTTGCAGATCAGTTAGACAAAGACAAGCTGGCTGCGATCGACTCGCTATGGCTGACCGCTTGGGCGCCAAAGCAGCTGTGATGCCGGGTGTCCTGGCCTGCCGCTCGCTGCGTCAGCCAACAAAAAACCCGCCGTCCCAGAGGGAGAGCGGGTTCATGAGACTTTCTTGTACCGTCTGAAAGATCAGATGGTGCCCGGGGCCGGAATCGAACCGGCACGGATTTCTCCGGGGGATTTTGAGTCCCGAGACGATTCTAAGCCTGGCGTGGCTTGCAGACCGATTGCTTCCGCATAAATTCGTAATTTTATTGGTCGTTTCTCGCTCTTGGGGTAGGACGATGCGGAAGTGATTTTCCTGCTCGACGGCATCATAACGAATACGGTAAAATGCCGTATCAATTGTACCTATTGGATCTTCCATGACAATCTCCGCCCGCTTTGATTTGAAGCTCGATGCCGACGACAAGGATTTGCTGTCCCGCGCTGCAAGCCTCATGGGTACGACCATGGCCGGCTTTGTTCGCGTTGCAGCCAAAGAGAAGGCGCAATCCTTGTTGGAGCAAGAGTCACGTATCACGCTATCCAAGCACGACTTTGCCGAATTTCAGGCTGCGATCGCAGGCGCTTTTGCTCCCAATGCGGCACTTCAAAAGGCAATGAAGGCCGTAGCCAAGGTCAAGCGTGCTTGAGGAACAGTTCTTCGACTCAAACATCCATGACCGTAATGGCTTCCATTGCGGCGAGCCCGTGCTTGATGAGTTCCTGCGAAAGTACGCCGCCCAGCAACGCTCCAAGGGTGTTTCATCCGTTTTCGTTCTAGTAGACGACTCACAACCCAGCAAGATACTGGGCTACTACACCCTGAGCGCAGCGCAAGTGGATGTCGTGCAACTGAGCCTGGCGGACCAGAAGAAACTGCCGCGATATCCGATTCCTTGCTTCAGATTGGGCCGACTTGCCCGGGAGCTTGGAAGTCGGGGCAACGGTATTGGAGAGGTCCTAATAGGGCTGGCCGTGGACCGTTGCCTCAAGGCCAAAATTTCAATCGGCGCCTATGCGCTTTTAGTGGATGCCAAAAACACGTCAGCAAAATCGTTCTATGAACACTACGGCTTTATCCCCTGTAGAGATTCTCCAATGACTTTGTACCTGCCATTGCGGTGATCACATTGCACGCTTCGAGCAAAAGGCTGCGGCGTGTGCTGCCGCGCCACGCAAGGGGAAGAATGCCTAACACGCCGTGGTGCAGGGGCAAGGCGTTCACCCAAGACCGACCAAGGTAACACCCGGTTTGCAAGGCCAACGAAATGGACGCCGGCACAAGCCTCTGCGGTATTGAAGTTGCAGGACGAAATCTGAGAGTGGATTTGGCTCATACAGAAGCAAGATTCAGCAGGAACTTCGCCAATACCGCGTCACCACAACGTCAACTGTCCCGTCGAAGATTGCCGACGAGGCGTGCCGTTTTAGGACGGCGATGGGCTGAAAGCCGTCTTCTGGCATAAGGGCCAAAAAACCATAGAGTTGAGTTCGCTCTGAGAAGAAGCTGACGTTCGCAGAAATATGCCCATTTCTCAGCTGCGGTCATTCGATGTGCCAATGAAAAACTGACGACTCTGCGGCCCATGGGCCGCGAGAGCAGATGTTCACGACCTTCAGCTTTAGGGTGATCTAGTTGTCTGGGCGACTGCGTGATCGCCTCAGCCCATGCGGGCGAGAAGGGTCTCCATGTCTTTGAGCATGAGGTCCAGCCCCGCCTTTTGCTCCGCATCTGGGTGCAGATGGGTTTGCAGCTCCTGCTCCAAGAAGCACACCGTCATACGCAAATATGTACTGTCGAGTGCCTTGCGCACAGCAGAGAACTGCTGGCCAATCTTCAGACAATCTTCCCCTTCCTCAACCATCCGCTGAATTCCGCGAATCTGGCCTTCAGCCCGGCGCAGGCGATTCAGTACATCGGTACGCGCTTGGGCATTGTTCAATACAGCCATGGTGCAGTTCTCATCACTTTGGGTGGCTAACGCTATATTTTCGCCCATCTTGATCCCAGCCGTACAGCTGCTGAGTTCGGCTAAGAGGCGTTGACGATGGTGTTCGGCCCGGTTAGACGACTTGGACATATCCAAACAACAAATGGTTCGTTGGGCGATTGCGCCGTGGGCTGCACAATCGCGCCTCCGCACCTCGCGCTGTTTGCCACCTATCAATGGATATTTATGAAACTCAAACAAAAACTGTGGCTGGTACTCGCAGCCCTGACGCTTGGCGCCAGCAACCTGGCGTCTGCGCAAGCGCTTTTGAATGCGTCTTACGACGTGTCGCGCGAGTTTTACAAGGACGTCAACACCGCCTTCATCGCCAGCTACAAAAAGAGCACCGGCAAGGACGTGAAGATCGACCAGTCGCACGGCGGCTCCAGCGCCCAGGCGCGTGCCGTGAACGACGGCCTGGATGCGGATGTTGTGACCATGAACACCACCACCGACGTGGAGTTTCTGGCCAGCACCGGTATCGTCGCCAAAGACTGGAAGACGCGCTTCCCGCACAACGCTTCGCCGACATCGAGCACCATGCTGTTCCTGACGCGCGAAGGCAACCCCAAGCACATCAAGGACTGGGACGACCTGACCAAGCCCGGCATCTCGGTAGTGCTGGTCAATCCCAAGACCGGTGGCAATGGCCGCATGGCCTATCTGGCGGCCTGGGGCTATGCGCACAAAAAGGGCGGCACCGATGCACAGGCGGCCGAGTTTGTCGGCAAGCTCTACAAAAATGTGCCGGTGCTGGCCAAGGGCGGACGCGACGCCACCACCATTTTTTTACAGCGCAATATCGGCGATGTGCTGATCACCTTTGAGTCCGAAGTGGTCTCGGTGGACCGCGAGTTCGGCGCCGGCAAGGTGGACGCGGTACACCCCAGCATCAGCATCGTGGCGGAGAACCCGGTGGCCGTGGTGGAGCGCACGGTGGCAAAGAAGGGCACGGCCGAACTGGCAAAGGCTTACCTGAACTACCTCTACACCGACGAAGCGCAAGAGATTGCCGCCAAGCACGCCCTGCGCCCGATCAACCCGGCCATTCTGAAAAAGTACGCCTCCACCTTCAAGCCCATTCAACTCTTCACCGTGGAGGAACTGTTCGGTTCCCTGGCCGAGGCGCAGAAGGTGCACTTCAATGACGGCGGGCAGTTCGACAAGCTGTACACGGTGAAGTAATACAAGCCGCACCCAGCAGAACCCGGGTGCATTCAGTCGTCGCATTCCAACCATGCTCGCTGACAATGACGCCAGGGCGGCTGGTTTAGCGAAGTAAAGGGGGCCCGCCGGGCGGAGGACGTAACCATCTGCCTCGGCGTCATCGGCCTGTACAAAAGCATGCATAGCGAGAGTCCGACTTGCTTGGTTTTCGCATAAGCAAACAACGACAAAGTCGTTTGCGCACACCCCACAAGTGCGCAAAATGTGACATAGGTCACTTTGTGGTGGCCTTTCATTTTTTCCTTCATGTCCACACTATCTATTCCCCGGCGAACGCCCAAACGCGTGCTGCCCGGCTTCAAACTGACGCTGGGTTACACGCTGCTTTACCTGAGCGTGATCGTGCTGATCCCGCTCTCGGCCCTGATCTTCAAAACCTTCACCCTGACCTGGGACCAGTTTGTGCTGGCGGTGAGCAGCCCGCGCGTGATGGCGTCGTACCGGCTGACCTTTGGCGCCTCGCTGATTGCGGCCACGGTGAACGCCGTATTTGGCCTGCTGGTGGCCTGGGTGCTGGTGCGCTACCAATTCCCCGGCAAAAAGATCATCGACGCGCTGGTGGACCTGCCCTTTGCCCTGCCCACCGCCGTGGCCGGCATTTCGCTCACCGCGCTCCTGGCCAGCAACGGCTGGGTTGGCTCGCTCTTGGAGCCCTACGGCGTGCAGTTGGCCTTTAACCGCAACGGCGTGGTGATAGCGCTGATCTTTATCGGCCTGCCCTTTGTGGTGCGCACGGTGCAGCCGGTGCTGGAAGACGCCGAGAAGGAACTTGAAGAAGCCGCCACCTGCCTGGGCGCCACGCGCCTGCAGACCTTCTGGCATGTGATCTTCCCGACCATTGCGCCAGCACTCTTGACCGGCTTTGCCATGGCCTTTGCCCGCGCCATTGGCGAGTACGGCTCGGTCATCTTTATCGCCGGCAACATGCCCATGATTTCCGAGATCACGCCGCTGATCATCATCGGCAAGCTGGAGCAATACGACTATGCCGGCGCCACCGCTGTGGCCGTGGTGCTGCTGGTGATCTCTTTCGCCCTGCTGTTGGTGATCAACGCCCTGCAAGCCTGGCAGCGCCGCCGCAACGGAGCCTCGTCATGAGCAACACCCGCACCCAACGCACAGCCAAGGCCGGCACCACCGAGCCGACCTGGGTCAAGTGGACGCTCTTGAGCATCGCCCTGGGCTTCATCTTTCTGTTCCTGGTACTGCCTTTGGCAGCGGTGTTTACCGAGGCCCTGCGCAAGGGCGGCGGTGCCGCATTTGAAGCGCTGAAGGAACCCGACGCCTGGAGCGCCATCCGCCTGACGCTGATCACCGCCGCCATCGCCGTGCCGCTGAACCTGGTGTTTGGCATTGCCGCGGCATGGTGCATTGCCAAGTACGAATTCCGTGGCAAGGCCTTTCTGACCACGCTGGTGGATCTGCCGTTTTCGGTGTCGCCGGTGGTGGCGGGCCTGGTCTATGTGCTGATGTTTGGCGCCCAGGGCTGGTTTGGCCCCTGGCTGCAGGCGCATGACATCAAGATCGTGTTTGCCATACCCGGCATCGTGCTGGCCACCATCTTTGTGACCTTCCCCTTTATCGCCCGCGAGCTGATTCCGCTGATGCAGGCCCAGGGCACCGAAGAAGAGCAGGCCGCAATTGTGCTGGGTGCCACCGGCTGGCAGACCTTCTGGCATGTCACGCTGCCCAACATCAAATGGGGCCTGGTCTACGGCGTGATCCTGTGCAATGCACGTGCCATGGGCGAGTTTGGCGCGGTGTCTGTGGTGTCTGGCCATATCCGAGGCCAGACCAACACCGTGCCCCTGCATGTGGAAATTTTGTACAACGAATACCAGAGCGTGGCCGCCTTTGCCGTGGCCTCGCTGCTGGCCCTCCTGGCCCTGGTCACGCTGGTGATCAAGCAGGTGGTGGAGTGGCGCTTTGAGCGTGACCAGAAGGCCGCCGCTGAGCTGCCGCCCGAACGCCCGCTGACCAATCCCGTTGCAGCCCAAGCCTGAACCTATCCAAGAATTTCGAGAACGACACCATGAGCATCGCCATCCGCAAAGTCAGCAAGGACTTCGGCACCTTCCACGCCCTGCGCGACGTCAGTCTGGACATTGAGTCCGGCGAACTCGTCGCCCTGCTGGGGCCCTCGGGCTGTGGCAAAACCACACTCCTGCGCATCATTGCCGGGCTCGAAACGGCGGACCAGGGATCCATCCTGTTCAGCGGTGAGGACACCACCGACGTCCATGTGCGCGAGCGCAACGTGGGATTTGTGTTCCAGCACTACGCGCTGTTCCGCCACATGAGCGTGTTTGACAACGTGGCCTTTGGTCTGCGCATGAAGCCGCGCGCCAACCGCCCCTCAGAGGCCGTTATCAAGCAAAAAGTACACGACCTGCTGGGTCTGGTGCAGCTCGACTGGCTGTCCGACCGCTACCCGGCACAACTCTCTGGCGGCCAGCGCCAACGAATTGCCCTGGCCCGCGCCCTGGCCGTGGAGCCCAAGGTGCTGCTGCTGGACGAGCCCTTTGGCGCACTCGATGCCAAGGTACGCAAGGAGCTGCGCCGCTGGCTGCGCCGCCTGCATGACGACCTGCATGTGACCAGCATCTTTGTCACCCACGACCAAGAAGAGGCGCTGGAAGTGGCCGACCGCGTGGTGCTAATGAACACCGGCAAGATCGAACAAATCGGCTCGCCGCAAGAGGTCTGGGACCATCCGGCCAGCCCCTTTGTCTACGGCTTTTTGGGTGACGTCAACCTGTTCCATGGCCGCGCCCACGAAGGCGAAATGTTGATCGGCGAAGACCAGCATGGTGTTCGCTTGCAGAGCCCCGAGCACAGCGCCACCCAGGACGCCAAGGCCTTTGCCTACGTGCGGCCTCACGACTTGGATGTGCGGCGTTACAAGGCCGGTGAAGAGAGCGGGATCGGCGCCTACCAACCGCAAAGCGGCATTCCGGCCAAGCTGGTGCGAGCCATCGTGGTCGGACCGATTGCCCGCCTGGAGTTGCTGCCGCTGGATGCTTCTGCCGCTGGCAGTGGCGACATCATCGAGGCCCAGATCGGCGCGCAGCAGTACGCGGTGGAAGGGTTCAAGGAGGGCGAAACTCTGGTGCTGACGCCGCGTAAGGCGCGGGTCTTTGTCGCGTAAATCTGAAATGCCACGCTACACATGTTTACGAATTCTCGCCATATAGCGGGTTGGAGATAAGGCCTGCCTCGCGCCTATTTTGTACAAATCTCCGCGGCTTTAATGTCCCGCCCAAGGCCAATGATGTTGCACTTGAACGCGTGGCGATGGGAGTTGCCGCAATTGCAAGAGTCGGTCCATAAAAGATGCGCTTATATGATTTTGTACTTAAGAAGTAACAATTAAGTAGTTCCTGCTTTAACGATCAACTTCCAGAATCCCATCTATCGAACTTTTGCGCTGCACAGATTTTGGAGTTGACCATGGCAAACCGCCCCCAAGCAAACACAGTTTCCCGCCGCCCGTTTCTACGGATCGCAGCCGCCATCGCCCTTGCGGGTGCATCGCTCAGCGTTGCCCAAATCGCTCTGGCCCAACAGGCCGTCACCCTGCTCAACGTTTCTTATGACCCAACGCGTGAGTTGTACGTCGACTACAACGCCGCCTTCACCAAATACTGGAAGGCCAAGACCGGTCAGGACGTGACCATCAAGCAAAGCCACGGAGGCTCAGGCAAGCAAGCTCGCTCGGTGATTGACGGACTGGATGCTGACGTGGTCACGCTGGCCCTGGCCGGTGACATTGACGCGATCGTCAAGAATGGCGGCTGGCTGGCAAAGGACTGGCAAAAGAAGCTGCCGCACAACTCGGCGCCCTACACCAGCACCATCATCTTTGCGGTGCGCGAAGGCAACCCCAAGGGCATCAAGGACTGGGATGACCTGATCCGCGCCGACGTGAAAGTGATCACGCCCAACCCCAAGACCTCCGGTGGCGCGCGCTGGAACTACCTGGCGGCCTGGGAATTTGCCAAGCGCAAGTACGGCGGCGACGCCAAAGCCAAGGAATTCATCGGCAAGCTCTACGCCAACGTGCCCGTGCTGGACACCGGTGCGCGCGGCTCCACCATCACCTTTGCCCAGCGCGGCCAGGGCGATGTGCTGATTGCCTGGGAGAACGAGGCGTATCTGCTGGAAAAGGAATTCGGCGCCAAGTTTGATGTGGTGGCGCCCCCCTTGAGCATCCTGGCCGAGCCACCCGTGGCAGTGGTCGACAAGAACGTGGATAAAAAGGGCACGCGTGTGGTGGCCGAGGAATACCTGAAGTACCTCTACACCGAAGAAGGCCAGGACATCGCCGGCAAGAACTTCTACCGCCCCGCCGTCTCTGAAAAAGCCAAGACCAAGTACGCCAAACAGTTCGCCAAGATCAAGCTCTTTACCATTGACGAAGCCTTTGGCGGCTGGGAAAAGGCCGACAAGGAACACTTTGCCGATGGCGGCAGCTTCGACCAGATCTACACAAAGAAATAAGCCCGGGTTCCAATGAATTTTCAACAATTGCGCTCGGTGCGCGAAGCTGTACGCTGCAACTTCAACCTGACGGAGGTGGCAAACATGCTGTTCACCTCCCAGCCAGGAGTGAGCCGGCAAATCCGCGAACTTGAAGACGAGTTGGGCGTAGAAATCTTTGTCCGGGCCGGCAAGCGCCTCACCGGATTGACGCCTCCTGGCGCGGCGCTGCTGCCGATTGTGGAACGCCTGCTGCTGGACGCAGAAAACCTTAAGCGGGCGGGCAATGACTTCACGGCGCAAATGGAGGGTCAGCTGAGCGTGGCCGCCACCCACTCGCAGGCGCGCTACGCACTGCCGCAAGTGGTGAAGGAGTTTCGCGACAAGTTCCCTAAGGTCACCCTGCACCTGCACCAGGGCTCACCCAAGCAAGTAGCTGCCATGTTGATTTCCGGTGAGGCCGATATCGGTGTGGCCACCGAGGCGCTGGGTGATTACAACCAACTCATCACGCTGCCCTGCTACCGCTGGACGCATAGCGTGATCGTGCCACCCGGCCATCCGCTATTGCAAGAAACCGGGCCGGCAACTTTGCAGCAACTCACGCGCTACCCCATCATCACTTACGAGGTGGGTTACACCGGACGCTCGCATATTGACGATGCCTTCCACGCCGAAGGCCTTCATCCAAACGTCGTGCTGACTGCCATGGATGCCGACGTCATCAAGACCTATGTGGAACTCGGCATGGGCGTGGGCATCGTGGCCTCCATTGCCTTGGACGAAGAGCGTGACCGCAATCTGTCCATCTTGGATGCAGGCCACTTGTTTGCAGTCAACGTCACGCGCTTGGGCCTGCGCAAGGGCGCCTGGCTGCGTGGCTACGCCTACAGCTTTGTGGAATTATTTGCCCCCACGCTGACACGGGATGTGGTGGCGGCAGCGTTTGCTGAAGGCGCCTGAAAAGTTGAGAGGCTGGATCGAAAGTCCCAGCCTCTCCTGCTTAAGCGCTAGGTAATTTGGAACCACGTTTTCCTTCGTTCCACTGCTGCATGCAGCCCGACAGAATGAATCCAACGCACCCAAAGTGCAAGGAGGAATTCACCATGTCAAACACACCACACACACCCGTCCACATTCCTAAGGAATGGACAGACCCCACGGATTACAACCCGTTTGACGAGGTCGAAGTCCTGCCGGGCCTGGGTATCGCGGTCTTGTGGGTGGTGCTGTCCTATGTGTTTGTGCACCTGATGCTGTTGCCGGTGCATGCGGTCTGACGCGTGAGTTCAAATATCTTTACGCCCATCACTGACGCGGTACAGCCAGGCTTTTCACAACTGGACGGCCAAATCGGGATTCCTTGAGATGGCGGCACCACCAACTTAGGCGGCCCACCGGCATACACCATCGGTAGCGACCATCATGTGAGCCTGCCCATACTGCGCGCATTCGGCAAGAACGGCTCCGTCGGCATGGTGAACTTTGATGCCCGCACCGACACCTGAAGCCAGGTACAAAGCATCGGCGCGATCGACATCGACGAGATCCACCACATGGGACTTCAGTTTTTCCTTGTCCACGCGTCTATTGAATTACTGGCGGGTGTCATGAAAGGTAAAGCACTGAGGCATCCATTCTTATTTCAAGGAGTGTGCGCTGTGCTCCTTTTGAATATTCGTTTTTCGAGTAAGCAAGGGCAGTTTCAGTCGTTTGGTTTTGATGGATAGCTGCTTACGCTTACGGCACATCACCGCTTTTTCACCTTTCAAAAAATCCATAGGAAATTCACCATGGCTAACGCAGCTGAAACCACCGCCTTGCCAGACGCGCTCGAAGTAATTCGCGCCGTCGCCCTTTCCACCGGCCTGCCTTACGCAGGCGCGGTTCCACCGCAACTGGCTTGGGAACTGTGCTCGGCTGGAGAGGTAGTGCTGGTGGATGTACGCACGACCGAGGAGCGCAAGTTCGTCGGCCATGTGCCCGGCAGCCAGCATGTGGCCTGGGCCACCGGAACGGCCCTCACACGCAATCCGCGCTTTGTGCGCGAGTTGGAAGTGAAAGTGGGCAAGCAGTCCACCATTCTATTGCTGTGCCGCAGCGGCAAGCGCTCGGCACTCGCAGCACAGGCAGCAGCCACGGCCGGCTTCACCCGTGTGTTCAACATCCTTGAAGGCTTTGAGGGTGAGATTGACGCCAGCAAGCAGCGCGGCAGCAAGGACGGCTGGCGCTTTCACCAACTGCCCTGGGTGCAGGACTGAACCGACAAGCAAGCTATGGCAACTGAATTCAACAAGACGGCACAGCCGCTGTTTGATCTGGAGAACGTCGTTGGCCAACTCGCTGCGGTGCGACAGGAATGGCGCGCCGCGCAACAGCGCTCCAATGAACCCGGCGGGCGCGAACTACCCTCGCGCGACGCGCTGGCCGACATCCTGCGTGGCCTCAAGGGCGTGCTGTTTCCCATGCGTCTGGGTCCGACCGACCTGCGCCAAGAAAGCGAAGACTTCTATGTAGGCCACACCTTGGGTGCCGTGTTGCATGCGCTGCATGCGCAGGTGCGGCTGGAATTGCACTACACCGCGCGCCACCAGGACGCAGTGGACAACGCGGGACTGGACGCCCAGGCCCTGACCATCACGCGCGACTTTGCCGGCGCGCTGCCCGGCATCCGCCGCCTGCTCGACAGCGATGTGGTGGCAGCCTTTGAAGGCGACCCGGCTGCCCGCAGTGTGGACGAAGTGCTGCTGTGCTACCCCGGCATCCTGGCCATGATTTACCACCGCGTGGCGCATCGCCTGTACCAGTCGGGCGTGCCGCTCTTGGCGCGCATTGCGGCCGAGTTGGCGCATGCCGAGACCGGTATCGACATCCACCCCGGCGCCACCATCGGACCAGGCTTCTTTATCGACCACGGCACGGGTGTCGTGATTGGTGAGACCGCAGTGATTGGCGAGCGCGTGCGCCTGTACCAGGCCGTGACCCTGGGCGCCAAGAGCTTCCCGGTCGATGCCGAGGGCAAACCCATCAAGGGCCAACCGCGCCACCCGATTCTGGAAGACGAGGTCGTCATCTATGCCGGCGCCACCGTGTTGGGCCGCATCACGGTTGGGCGCGGCGCCTCGATAGGCGGCAACGTCTGGCTCACGCATGACGTGGACCCTGGCACGCATATCACGCAGGCTAGCTCGCGTCAGGACACCAAAGTCGCATAAGGCCGATACCCATCTACTTTCCACGTTCGCAATTCTTTAACCAACGGAGACCTTTATGTCAGAGACCACCCAAGGCCAATCCGCGCTTAGCGACAACGCAGCGCGGCAACTAGCCAATGCCACCAAGACCGTACCCATTCTGTCGACCATCAGCCCGCGCTGGCTGGTGCACCTGCTGCAATGGGTTCCGGTTGAAGCCGGTATCTATCGCCTCAACAAGGTCAAGAACCCGCAAGACGTGCTGGTGGCCTGCGCCAAGCGCGACGAGTCCGAACTGCCGCAAACTTTTGTCGACTACGAAGACACACCGCGCGAGTACTTCCTGAACGCCGTCTCCACCGTGCTGGACGTGCACACCCGCGTGTCCGATCTGTACAGCAGCCCGCATGACCAGATCAAGGAACAACTGCGCCTGACGATTGAGACCATCAAGGAGCGCCAGGAATCCGAACTGATCAACAACCCCGACTACGGCCTGCTGGCGTCCGTTGCACCGGATCAAATCATCTACCCTTTGAGTGGCGCGCCCACACCCGACGATCTGGACGAGCTGCTGACCAAGGTCTGGAAAGAGCCCGCCTTCTTCCTGACCCACCCGCTGGCCATTGCCGCCTTCGGGCGCGAATGCACCCGCCGTGGCGTGCCACCACCCACCGTGAGTTTGTTTGGTTCGCAGTTCCTCACCTGGCGCGGCGTGCCGCTGATCCCCAGCGACAAGGTACCTGTGGCCGATGGCAAAACCAAGATCATCCTGGTGCGCGTGGGCGACAAGCGCCAGGGCGTGGTCGGCGTGTTCCAGCCCGGTCTGGCCGGCGAACAAAGCCCCGGTCTGTCGGTGCGTTTCATGGGTATCAACCGCAGCGCGATTGCCTCTTACCTGATCAGCCTGTACTGCTCACTGGTCGTGCAAACCGACGACGCGCTGGCCGTGCTGGAAGATGTTGAAGTGGGCAAGTTCCATGACTATCCAGACACCTACAAGTAATCT
>Ga0214165_1001272_pt1 | contig 14234 bp, 10 predicted proteins | sample TroBogypolimnion_34_FD_153004 | JGI IMG/M metagenome (GOLD analysis project Ga0214165, IMG submission 153004) | Freshwater microbial communities from Trout Bog Lake, WI - Practice 03JUN2009 hypolimnion v3 | ecosystem: Environmental > Aquatic > Freshwater > Lake > Hypolimnion/Profundal zone ... | reverse complement strand
TTTTTATTGCAAATCATATCCGGGCACAAAAGCGGGAAAAACGGATGGAATTTCTAAATAAAGTGCTGATTAATTGCAAAACTTATTAGAGTAATGCTAGGTTAATACCTAGCATTACCGACTAACGTACTTATTATAGGGGTTAAAGCTTAGTATAGCCATCTAAACTTTAACAGCAGGAGCGTGTTGATTATTTATTTCCAGATACTAATGATATTGGTGTAGTCATCAGTCCAAGGTTTCATATCAAAGTATAAAGGCATTTTCTGCCAGGTTCCTAGGCGACTTATCGTCAGTGGTGCAAGTGTTTCTGGCTTTTTAGCAATCACTACCCAGTCGGTCGCCACTATTAATTCTGACGCTTGTTGCGGTTTAAATTCTTGTATCAGTGCTGCCAAATGTAAATGTTCGGCATGAATAGAGAGTACTTTCTTTAGCAACAAATGACGGTTAGTAATATGAAAAGCCAGTATGCCATCGGGTTTTAATTTGTCGAAATATAGCTTGAGTGCTTCTTCTGTTAATAAGTGTGTGGGTACAGAATCAGAACTAAAAGCATCCATGATTAACAAATCAAAATGTTGATTGGATTCTTTTTCTAATGACAAGCGTGCATCACCAATACGCAAAGTGCTGTCCTGACTACAACGTTGTAAATAATGGAAATAATCGGGGTTGCTAGCGATGTCGACTACCAGCGGATCGATTTCATAAAGTGTCCAGTTTTGCTGTTCTTTGGCATAGCATGTTAAAGCGCCTGCACCTAAACCAACGACACCTATATTCCAGTGTTGATTAGTCGTATCGAAAGTTTTAAACAACTGCCCCATTGGGCCAGGTCGGCTGTAATAAGTATAGGGTATAGTGGCCGCATCGTCAGTTAGGCGTTCTGCGCCATGTTTAGTGGTGCCATGAAAAAGTTCGTGATACGTTTCAGCTTGCTGTTGTTCATTAGTTAATACGCTTTCACGTACCGCTAACACACCAAAAAAGGTGCGCTCTTGATAAAGAGTATGTGACGATAAGCCATGTAGCCCTAAAGCAAGAAAAATAATGGCGCCCGTTAAAAAAGCGAAAGCGACAGGCTTAGTTCTTAACAAAAATGATAACAAGGTTAGAGCAATTAAACTGATGACGATGATGTCGAAATATTGCAGTAAATCTGTGCAGTTTGCATAAATAATGATGCCAGCTATTATGAGAAACAAAGGCAGGATGATTTGTAGCAGCATGCTTTTACTGAATGAAAACACAACGCCAGGGCGAAGTAACAGTGCGGCAACGATCATCAGAGGGTATTCGTAAATGCCATTGAAGATGAAGGGCGCGACAAAAGTATTAAACATGCCGCCCAACATGCCGGCAAAAGACATGATTAAATAAAAACTCGTTAAATGCTGAGTTGAGGGTCTGTTCTTTGCTAACTCTCCATGACAGACCATAACAGCAAAGAAAAAAGCCAGTAAATGCAAAATCAGATACGTCCAATAAGGTAAGTCCGCCGGATTAATGAAGGCATAGGCGATGAAAGGAATTAAAACGACAGGCTGACCTTTAACCATCCATGGATGAATTACGTGGTTCCATTTAGAAAATACAATCACAAAAGACAGCAAATATAAGGTTAAGGGAATAATCCATAATAACGGTACTGAGGCAATATCGGTACTAATGAAATTGGTTAAGCCTAGCAATAAGCTAGAGGGTACAAAAGCCAAGGCCATCCAATGAGATTTTTGGCGCAGACTCAGAGTACTTGTTTCTGGTGCATAGTCTTCGATATTGGTCTTAGTTTGCTGGCTTTTCCATAACACGATGGCGCAAGTCATTATCAATGCACAAAGTATTAAATAGCCTAAGCTCCAGCTGGTTTTTTGCAGGCTTAAGCCAATGGCTGGTTCTAATAGAAAGGGATAGCTGAGTAAAGCCAGTAGACTTCCTGCATTGCTAGCCGCATAAAGATAATAAGGATCGTGACTAGTATGATGGCCAATATTGGCAAACCATTTTTGAACCAGTGGAGAAGTGGTTGAAATAACAAAGTAGGGCAGGCCGATAGCTAAAAATAAAGTCCAGCATAACCAAAAGGTAGGATTGCTATCAGTAGGTGGCGCTATATTTTCAGGTAAGGCAACCGGCAGAGCTAATAAGCTAATCATTATGATAGCGGCATGAATCATGATTTGGCGGCGTTGATTGGCGCGCGTAGACAAGAAATGCGCATAAAGATAGCCGAGAAATAAAAGGCTTTGATAAAACACCATGCAGGTGTTCCATACTGCCGGTGAGCCGCCCAATAAAGGTAATAGCAACTTACCAAACAAGGGTTGCAAAACAAACATCAATGAGGCACTGATAAATAGAGTGCCTGCAAATAAAATAATTAACGATAAACGACGGTCGAAATTGGCTACTGAAGGCTGGTTCATTATATTTATTATAGCTCTTTAGATAGGTTGTTTTTAAGGCGCTAATATACTCGAAGCGATTAAGTTTGTGGTTTTTTTAAACAATTGAAAATAACGTAGATTGAGGTGAAGCAACGCGAACCCCAACACTTCGCGAGTTGCGATGCACAAATTATAATAAAGCATTTGCGCTTATTGGTCGCTAGTCGGTAAGATTTATCGCTGAAAACGTATATTAGATACGCAGGAACTGCTTATTGGGTCATAATCGATACTTCTTATTTTAATAAAACAGATATAATCATCTAATAATATCATTATATTATTAAGGGCGAATGCGTTAGCCTCTACCAAAAAAGTAAAACAGAGCTTATTCTGAATCACTTAACAACCCCCATACACTACTAAATTTAGCTATTACAAGGGAACAGCATGTTTAAAATCTTGACTTATAACAACATATCACGGGCAGGACTTGATAGATTTCCTGATGAGCAGTATCAAGTTGGCGCGCAAGTCGATAGTCCTGATGCCGTGATGTTACGATCTTTTAATTTACATGACCAAGCTATTCCAGCGTCTTTAAAGGCAGTGGGTCGTGCTGGTGCTGGGGTTAATAATATTCCAGTGCCTGAATATACTCAACGAGGCATTCCCGTGTTTAATGCGCCTGGCGCTAATTCAAATGCTGTGGCTGAGTTAGTCATTGCCGGCATGTTGTTAGCCGCCAGAAATATCGTACCCGCCTTAAATTTCGTCAGAGATTTAACCGGTAGCGAAGAAAGTCTCAATGAACAAATTGAGAATGAAAAGAAACATTTTGCTGGTTTTGAACTTTCAGGCAAAACTTTAGGTGTCTTGGGTTTAGGCGCTATTGGCGTAAAAGTAGCTAATTCATCGGCGGCTTTAGGCATGAAGATTATTGGTTTTGATCCTTTTATGTCGCTAGAAAATGCATGGAAATTAACGTCTTCAGCAGAGCAAGCGATCAGTATTGATGATCTGACTTCACGTTCAGATTTAATCAGTTTACATATCCCGCTTAATGACAAAACCAAAAATTTGTTTAACGAAGCCCATATACAGCGTATTAAAAAAGGTGCCATCTTACTTAATTTCTCTCGTGCTGGTGTGGTTGACGAATCCGCAGTACTAGCTGCCTTAGATAGCGGCGCCTTATCAGCTTATGTTTGTGACTTTCCAACTGCTGCTTTGATTAATCATCCACGCGCGATTGCATTACCTCATTTAGGTGCCTCAACTGAAGAAGCTGAAGATAACTGTGCGGCTATGGTTGCTGATCAATTGCGTGAATTTTTAGAGCATGGCACGATTCGTAATTCTGTTAATTTCCCAGAAGTCGTTGTAGCGCCCAGCGGAGATGGCTTTCGTTTGAGTATCGCAAATGAAAACAAGCCTGGTGTAGTAGGTCATATTTCTTCTATTTTAGGAGCAGCGGGTCTTAATATTCTTGATTTGCTTAATAAGTCACGCGGTGATTATGCCTACACATTAGTAGACATTCATGCCGCAGCCTCAGAAGAAGTTGTAGAACAATTACGTGCTATAGATGGCGTATTGTCGGTACGCGTAATTTAAGTTCATTCGAAAAAAATTATTGTTCCTAAGCAACTGTAGGCCGGAATAAGGCTTTTCGAGCGTAAGCGAGAAAAGCGTTTCCGGCATAGCGACTGCTCATGTGTCGGAAGCGCCAACACGCGCTGCGCTAGCATGGTCTTATTCCGGACTACAAATATTTAACTACCCAAATTAATGGGATTTAGTATGCAGTGGGAGTGGCTTTAGCCACGCACTCGTGGCTAAAGCCACTCCCACAACTTCATTGATTATTAATTAATTAATAGATTTAGGAGACTGTTATGTCACATTGGTATCAAGATAATTCTCACAGCATAGGTAATACACCTTTGGTGCGACTTAATCGCATCTCCGAAGGGAGTTCTGCGACGATTTTGGCGAAAATTGAAGGACGGAATCCAGCTTATTCCGTTAAATGTCGTATTGGTGCGGCGATGATTTGGGATGCTGAGCAGCGTGGATTATTGGGTCCAGGCAAAGAGTTGGTAGAGCCTACTAGTGGTAATACCGGCATAGCGTTGGCTTTTGTAGCAGCGGCTAGAGGCTTGCCTTTAACCTTAACCATGCCTGAAACCATGAGTTTAGAGCGTCGTAAATTGCTCATCGCTTATGGTGCTAAGTTAGTCTTGACCGAAGGCGCTAAGGGTATGAGCGGCGCTATCGCAAAAGCTGAAGAAATAGCCGCCTCGGATCCAGATCGCTATGTATTGTTGCAGCAGTTTAAAAACCCAGCGAATCCAGCTATACATGAACGTACCACGGGGCCTGAAATTTGGAATGATACCGATGGCGCTATTGATATTTTAGTCTCAGGCGTAGGCACCGGCGGTACCATTACCGGTGTGACTCGTTATATTAAACAAACTCAAGGTAAGGCCATTCTTTCTATTGCCGTAGAACCCAGCGCTAGTCCTGTTTTAACCCAGACTCGTGCCGGTGAGCCATTACAACCGGGTCCTCATAAAATACAAGGTATAGGGGCGGGATTTGTGCCCAGCGTGCTTGATTTAGGGCTGGTTGATGACATCGAACAAGTCAGTAACGAAGAGGCTATCGATTTTGCAAGGCGCTTGGCCAGAGAAGAAGGTATCTTGGCAGGTATTTCTTGTGGTGCGGCAGTGGCTGTTGCGGTACGGGTAGCTAAGCGCCCAGAACATGCAGGTAAAACTGTCGTGGTGATATTGCCCGATTCTGGTGAACGTTATTTAAGTTCACCTTTGTTCGAAGGCTTGTTTGATGCCGGTGGTTTGGCTACATGAATAACAGTACTCGACTAAGCAGTCCCTATAATTGGGGTATTGATGAGCTGGTAGCTGAGCTTAGAGATTTGCGTATGCAATCATTAGAAACACGCAATCTGCTCAATAAACCACCTAAACTGCCTTCACGTAAAGAGCTGCATAAAATAGTAGAGGGTTTGGGTGCCGTGTTGTTCCCTAACCGTTTGGGTCGACCTGATTTGAATGACGAAGGCATTGATTATTTTGTCGGTCATACTTTAGAAACTTTATTGCGTGAGTTGCACACGCAAATTCGTAGGGAATTACAATTCATATCAGGCCATCAGGGTATTGATAATGTTGCCCATCAACAAGCCATAGATATTGCTAGAGAATTTGCAGCTCAATTGCCTAAAGTTAGGCAATTGCTGGATACGGATATACAGGCTGCGTTTGAAGGTGATCCCGCTGCACGAAGTCCTGATGAGGTTTTGGTGTGTTATCCAGGTATTACCGCCATTATGCATCATCGCTTAGCGCATATTTTGTATCAATTAGGCGTGCCTTTGGTCGCCCGTATGATTTCAGAATTGGCGCATTCAGCCACTGGCATTGATATACATCCTGGCGCCCAAATCGCCGAGAGTTTCTTTATTGATCATGGTACGGGTGTGGTTATTGGTGAAACCGCCATCATAGGTCGCAATGTTCGAGTTTATCAGGCGGTTACTTTAGGGGCAAAACGCTTTCAAAAAGATGACAATGGCTTGTTGGTTAAAGGTAATGCTAGGCATCCGATTGTTGAAGACAATGTCGTTATTTATGCAGGAGCAACCATTCTTGGGCGTATTACTATCGGCCAAGGCTCAACCATTGGTGGTAATGTTTGGTTAACGCACAGCGTACCGCCTAGTAGTATTATTAGCCAAGCGACAACGCGCAGTGAATTATTTCAAGGTGGCGCGGGTATTTGATTGTAGGCTTTAGAAATTGTAGGCCGGAATAAGACCAGACTAGCGTAGCGAGTGATGACGTTTTCGGCGCTTCGATCGATATGGTTGCCGGAAACACTTTTCTCGCTTACGCTTGAAAAGCCTTATTCCGGCCTACGAGCTACCATAAATGCGAGATAATGTAGGCCGGAATAAGACCAGACTAGCGTAGCGAGTGATGACGTTTTCGGCGCTTCGATCGGATATGATTGCCGGAAACGCTTTTCTCGCTTACGCTTGAAAAGCCTTATTCCGGCCTACAAAAGCTACAAATACTGATCAACCCAAATTAGCATGAATAACCAAGGTGGTTAACTCTGCTAGGCTTCTGGCTTGGGTTTTATCTTTAATATGAAAACGATGTGCTTCTACGGTGCGCGTGCTGATATTTATCTGTCTAGCGATGTCTTTATTGGAGTTGCCTTGGGTAATAAGCAATAAAACCTGGCGCTCCCTATCAGTCAATTGATCCACAAGTAAGCTCGCTTTGCGCTTATCAATAAACTCCTTTTGATGGGTTTTGCTTTTTTTTAAGGCTTCATCTATGGATTTTATTAATAGATCATAATCAAAAGGTTTCTCTAAAAATTGAATAGCGCCTGCTCTAAAGGCTTTTGCTGCTTCTGGAATGCCAGAATGACCACTGATAAAAATAATAGGCAAACCGATGTCGCGTTCCTCCATGATGGTTTGTAATTCTAATCCGTTCAAAGTAGGCATCATCACATCTAAGATCAAGAAAGCATTTTCAGTTGGTCTATAGTGATATAAAAAGGCCTCTGCAGAAGAAAAGCTGATAACCTTCATGTTCAAAGATCCTAGTAACGTTTCTAATGAATCACATACCGAAATCTCATCGTCAACTACGTAGACCGTCGCTATTAAGGGTATCTCTATCATAACTTTTCTCCATTTAATGGCAGGTTAAAGTAAAAAGTAGACCCCACCTCCAATTTACTATCAAATCGTATCATGCCACCATGGGCTTCAATGATAGAGCGACATATAGACAATCCCATACCCATGCCGGTGGTTTTGCTGGTAAAGAAAGGCGTTAGTATTTTTTCTTTTTGCGCATCGGTCAGGCCCGGGCCGTTATCTTTTACACGGACTTCTAGGTCGTTTTTTACGTAAGTTTGTATCGAAATCGTTTTATTGCTAGCATTTTTTTGTTCTTTTAAGGCATCGATGGCATTTTTTATTAAATTCAGTATCACTTGCTCAATTTGCACACTGTCTAGGGCTATTTGAGGGCTCTCAGGACTGAGTTCCAGCGTCACAGTAATATTGTGCTGATAACATTCATCCGCACAGAAGTTAACAGCGCTCTCAATTAATGCCTCAATCGAGTTCATGCTACGTAGAGTTGTGCGCTGGCTAGCTAAATCTTTCATGCGGTGAATTATTTTGCCGGCTTTTTGGGCTTGATCATAGGTTTTAATTAAAACCTCACTGAGTTTGCTTAAATTTGGCTGTTCAGCCTTCATCAGATGCAAGCAAGCTTTAGTATAATTACTGATGGCGGTCAGAGGTTGATTAACTTGATGGGCAATGCCAGAGCCCATACTGCCAATAAGACTTAAGCGGGTCATGTGAGCTATTTCATCTAAGTGGGCTTTTTCATGCTGCTCTTGTTGTAAGCGTAAGCTGTTGTCTCGTATCACGATAGCAAAATGCTCTGACTGGTTAAGTGTAAAATTCACTAAAGACAGCGATAAAGGCACGATAGAGCCATTGCTATGAAGTCCGTCTACTCTAAAGCTGGAGCCTAGCGTGTCTTGACTATTTTCTAACAGCAGTTCGACACTTAAATCAGTAAATATGGGCGTTATTAAGAGTTCGTTAAAAGCTGTTCCTAAAAGTTCGGCCTCACTATAGCCTAAAATTAAGGAAGTCGCAGGATTGCTAGATTCAATGTTACCTAATTGATTAAGCATGACAATACCTTCGCTAGAGGCATTAAAAATATGAGTGCTGCTATCTTTGAGTTCGGAACTGGTTCGATGAGATTGCTGGAGCTCTGAGGTTTTATCGTTTATAAGTTGTCGATGCTGAGTCAGCGAGGTGCGCTGATTATTAATGACATTCAATAGTTTGTTATTGAGACAGGTTAGCGTGTCTTCTAGGATTTTATGGGTGCTGACATCTTTAAGGGCTAAATAAACAATGACTTCGTTGTTTTCTTGCTGATCAACGACAGCCTTTAATTCTAAGTAAGTCAATGCTCTGTCAGTTGGACATTCTTCATGAAGGCAATGAAAGATATCTAAGCCTTGACAGTCGAGTTTATGGGTACTTTGATTAGCAATAGTGATGCCGGACAGTAGATGAGGGCTAGACGGATCTTTGAGTAGCTTATGAAAAAAAAGATAATAGTTATCTTGATCGTCAATATGAATAAATTTTTCTAGTCTCTGACCTAATAGGCCATATAGCGGCGTATTGAGTAAGGTCGTTGCCGCCAGATTGGCTTGTAAAATAGTACCTTGTTGCGACAAGCTAAGGTAAGCGACCGGAGCTAAGTTATAAATGCGCGCATAGTCTTGTTGTGATTTACTGAGCTCTTGCTGAGTGCTTTTAAGTTCATTATTTTGCATTTCCAATTCAATCTGATGCACTTGTAGTTCATAAACGAGTGCTTGGATTTCATCCCCCGTCATCTTAGTCATATCTGGGTAAGCTTGATTAAGTAGCTGATCCTGATGTTTAGCTTTTATGAGCTCTGCGCGCTGACGTAAGTTGTTAATATCTGGAGACTGATTCATGAACTAGGCCTTTCATTGATGCTTAATAAAATATGCGGTGGTAATTCTGTATTTAATTGAAGGTTACAGCTTGTTAATAGCAGTTGTTTAATGCCAATGTGGGGTAGCTGCACTTCAATCTGAAAGTCATTAAAGGCCTGGTTATGGCTTAGAGTATGGCTGAGCAGGTCGCGCAAGGCCACCGTATTAAACGCACAATTATGAATAGTAAACAAAGATTGCCCTATAAACTCCTCATGGTTGAGGCCATAGTTTTTAAGATAGGCAGGGTTGGCCAAGCTGATACATAGACTATCATCTAGCACTAGCATAGATTGTGGAACCGTATTGACAATTGCTGTCATTAAAATAGCTTCCTGCATGCACAGTTCGGCGACTTTAAGTTTATTGATATTGATAAAGTTAATGGCCAAGCCATCGATAATATTTTGGGTGGTTCGATAAGGCAAAATACGCACTAGATACCAATCATTGGCAAGGGTTTGTGCTTCAGTTTCTTTGATTACTAAGGTATCTAAGACCTGCTGAGCATCGTCTAGTAAGTGCTCATAGCGCAAGTTACAGACTAGGTCTGCTAAGGGTCTGCCCATATCTGAATCTATTAATTTGAAGATGTTCTTGGCTTGCCGTGTATAGCGTTTTATATGTAAATCACAAGTCAGAAAAATACTGGCGATGTCCGTTCCATTCAGTAAGTTTTGCATGTCATCGTTAGATTCTGATAACGATTCAATTTTCTTTTGTAGTTCCATATTCATAGTGGACAGCTCTTCATTAAGCGACTGCATTTCTTCTTTAGTCGTTTCTAGTTCCTCATTGCTACTTTGTAGTTCTTCATTAGAGGATTGTAGCTCTTCATTACTAATTTCTAATTCATTAATTGCTGTATTGAGTGATTCTTTGGTAAAGAAGAGTTCATGTTCCAGTGAGTCTTTTTCGTTAAGAGTGTCGGGTGTTGCTAAGTTGATGGAGCTCTGTTGAGGTGGTTCAGGATCAGCTTGACAAGGAAAGATAGAAATTAGGAATAGTTTTTTGAGCGATTCTGCATAGTGTATAGATTCAAGATGAAAAACGATGTGTTCTAAATGCCCTTCATTATTAATGATGACGCGTTGATTGATAATTTCATTGCTGGCGTTTTTTGCAGCAAAACGTAAGGTAGAGGCAAGTGGGTAACGAAAGCCCTCTCTAGCCATTTCAATAATGTTCCAATTGGGTTGCCCCGTGGGTGGTTGTAAATAGGCGCCGGTTTTTCCATGGATATAGAATATTTTGCCTGAGTCATTAACGATAAGGCTAATAGGCGCATATTTATCTAATAAAAAATGTTCGATTTGTAGAGTAATAGTGGAGGATCTTCGATCAGATAATGGGGTATTCAAGGCATGCAGAAATCGACCACTGCGAAACGGAGCAGGCATCTTAGTTATCAACGATGTGGGTTTAGTATAAGGACGACGTTGATATATTTTCCATTTAGACTGCAAGCAACTAAAGAGCTCGGTTGCCGTACCTATGTTTTCTGCACTGCCCAAAAACAAGATTCCATCAGGGTTAAGTGCAAAATGAAAGCTGGGTAATAGTTGTTGTTGTAGTTCGGTATTTAAATAAATTAATAAGTTTCTGCAAGTGATTAAATCTATGCGCGTAAAGGATGGATCTGAAATTAAGTTATGTTGGGCAAAGATGACGGTTTCACGTATTGCTTTATTAACACGGTATTCATTGTTTTCTAAAGTAAAGTAGCGCTTCAGGCGCACGTCAGAAAGTTCTTTGGCAATCGATAAGGGATAGCGGGCTAACCTTGCTTTAGTAATACAGTTTTCGTCTAAGTCAGTAGCAAAAATTTGTAGATTTAAGGGCTTGCCAACTTTGGTGCAATATTCATGAAATAATATGGCTAGTGAGTAGGCTTCTTGGCCGGTAGAGCAAGCGGTCACCCAAACTCGTAGCTGATAGCCTTCATCTTTGTCGGCAAAGAGCAGTGGTAAAGCATTGGTGGCTAAAGCCTCAAAAGCCTCAGGATCTCTAAAAAAGCTAGTCACATTAATGAGTAGTTCTTGCAGCAGTTGCAGTTGCTCTATGCGGTTATCAAATAAAAATTGGATATAGTGCTGAACATTATTAATCTGATGTATCGACATACGTCTAGCAATACGACGTTGTAAGGTGGCGGGTTTATATTCAGAAAAGTCATGGCCTAGCAGTTTATTCAACAGCTTCAAAATATCATAAAGCGCCTCATTATCTATCTGCTGTTTGTTTCTAGGAGCGGCCTTGCCATGAGTTTGAGCCTGATAATCGGTCATTAATTGACGACCCATGTCTGCAGCCGAGAGCACAAAATCAATATCACCTGAGGCAATAGCACTGCTCGGCATACCATCATAGCCTGCCGAGTCGGTATCCTGAGCGAAAGTAGTGCCGCCTACATCTTTAATGGCTTGAATGCCTAAAGTGCCATCTGTACCTGTGCCTGACAAAATAATGCCGATACTATTAGTCTGATATTCTTGCGCTAAAGACAGCAAAAAGCCGTCTATGGGGTGATAAATGCCAGAGTGCTTGGTGTTGTTGACGAGTTGTAATTGGCCATTAGATACAAGCAAGTCTTTACCTTCTGGACAGATAAACACCTGATTGGCTTTTAACGTCAGGTTATTTTTGGCAACTATTATCGGAAGTTCAGTGTATTTTTGTAATAACTCTGGTAATAAGCTAGGTCGATCAGGACTTAAATGCGTGACTACAATAAAGGCAAAGCCGGTATTGATAGGGAGATGGTTAAAGAAACTGGTTAGCGCTTCTAAGCCGCCAGCGGAAGCCCCAATACCCACTACGGTTAAAGCTTGGTCTTTGATGTCAGTGTTTTCTGGTTTTGTTTGATCAAGCAATAAATCCATCGGAGCTATCCTATGAAAAATAGTGCGTAGGTTAAGTTGCCTAATGTGCAGTTTTAGCATAGCGTTAAATTAATTTCTAATATTTTTTCATTGTATAAGTTTAGTTACTACAGCATAACTAGGTAATAATCTTTATGGCTTTGTAGTCAGTCGGTTTACACTCAATCATTTGCTTAGGTAATTATTGAGTGATAAGTTATTTGCTGCCTGCTTCAGTTAGTGGTCTAAAGTTGCTGCGATTTTTATTGGTTTGAAATGTTTAAAGCAAACTTATCAATCTTCCGTCCTACAAGTTCAATGGGGTAGACTTTACCCTAAAAAACTATCAGTTGTCACGCAATTAAGTAGTAATACGAATAGTGCTGTTACTTCTTAGCAGTTAAAGTGAGTGCTCATCAAAGAGTAAGCCCATGATGTTAGCCTATAAGTCTTATTGTCGTCGGGTAGTTTCTTTATAAAACTTTTTAATCTGCTAGAGAGTATGACTATGAAAACAAGTTTAATTGTTGTCGCTGACCAGAGTCGGGCGCGTATTTTTAAAACCGAAACAGCTTCGGCACCTTTAATTGAAATCGGAGCTTTGACACATAGTGAAGCTCGGTTGCATGATCGTGAGTTGACTTCGGATTTGCCGGGCAGAATTAAAGGCTCGGGTCATATAGGTCATGCCTTTGAACAAGCCACCGACCCTAAACAACACGAAATAGATTTATTTGCTCATAGGCTGGCGCATTATTTGGAAGATGCGCAGAATAATCAACAATTTAACCAGTTATTGATCATAGCTGAGCCGTCTTTATTAGGCTACTTACGTGGCTGTCTTCCCGAACGCCTCAAAAAAACCATCTGTTTTGAATTAGCTAAAAACATCACTAGCTTAAGTCCCGAACAAATCCGTTTATATTTGCCTAGTCATTGATGCGCAACTAACAATATTGATTGCAAATGCCGAAAGTAGCCGCGATTGGGCAGCGTTTGGTGCATTATATGGCTTAATCCTTTTACTAGTCAGGCAGTTTGTACACCGAGTCAGTCATATGTTCGCCCTAGTCCGGCTATTGGTTCTTCAAGTCACTGACCTTTCTTTACTTTACGGCCACTTTTGTTTACTTGTCGCTGTGTTGTTCCTCCAACTGAGTCAATAGGAAGACAAACTGACTGAGTTGGTGTTCAAGTACGGCAAATGCGAAGACAAACTGACTAGGTTGGTGTTCAAGTACAGCAAATAGGAAGACAAACTGACCGGGTTGGTGTTCAAGTAGAGCAAATAGGAAGACAAACTGACTAGGTTGGTGTTCAAGTACGGCAAATAGCGTCAGTAGGCCGGAATAAGACTTTTCGAGCGTAAGCGAGAAAAGCGTTTCCGGCATAGCCGCCGATCGAACTGCCGGAAACGCAACCATTCGCTACGCTCAGGTGGCCTTATTCCGGCCTACATTATTTAGAACCTATGATGGATTGAAGCCTAGTAGGCCGGAATAAGACTTTTCGAGCGTAAGCAAGAAAAGCGTTTCCGGCATAGCTGCCGATCGAACTGCCGGAAACGCAACCATTCGCTACGCTCAGGTGGCCTTATTCCGGCCTACATTATTTCGTACCTACGATGGATTGAAGCCCCGTAGGCCGGAATAAGACTTTTCGAGCGTAAGCGAAAAAAGCGTTTCCGGCATAGCCGCGGATCGAACTGCCGGAAACGCAACCATTCGCTACGCTCAGGTGGCCTTATTCCGGCCTACATTATTTCGTACCTACGATGGATTAAAGGTGTTCAATGAGCAATTACCGGCGCGTTTATATTCCAGGTGCAACTTATTTCTTTACCTTGGTGACTTATTGCCGACAGCCTATTTTTGCGGATGCCGAACGGGTGGAGCAACTGCGTCGTTCTTTTCTGGAGGTGAAGGCGAAACGCCCTTTTAATATGCCTGCGGCGGTGATTTTGCCGGATCATCTGCATTGTCTGTGGATTTTGCCTAAAGGTGATGCCGATTTTTCTACCCGATGGCAAATGTTAAAAACAAGCTTTTCACGGCGCATACCGGCTAAAAAAGGAAAAGAGGGTGCTAAAACGATTTGGCAACCGCGTTTTTATGATCATTGTATTCGTGACGAGATCGACTTTCACATGCATTTGGATTATATCCATTATAATCCGGTTAAACATGGTTGGGTTTCTTCGCCAAGCGAATGGCCGTATAGCTCTTTTGCTCGATTTGTAGAGCTTGGCTGGTATGAGAGCAACTGGGGAGACGTTATGCCTCCCAATATGGAAGACATGGAGCGTGAATAGCAGTAGGCCGGAATAAGACTTTTCGAGCTTAAGCGAAAAAAGCGTTTCCGGCATAGC
>Ga0214165_1001238_pt1 | contig 14520 bp, 16 predicted proteins | sample TroBogypolimnion_34_FD_153004 | JGI IMG/M metagenome (GOLD analysis project Ga0214165, IMG submission 153004) | Freshwater microbial communities from Trout Bog Lake, WI - Practice 03JUN2009 hypolimnion v3 | ecosystem: Environmental > Aquatic > Freshwater > Lake > Hypolimnion/Profundal zone ... | reverse complement strand
CGGGTGTCCTTCATGCTCATATCTCCATCTGGTTTGTGATGGATTGAGCTTGGCTGTTTTAGACGCCGCAAACAAGTTGGGGTTCATGGAGCACTTACGACAAGTTCGCCTCACTGCAACCGGACGAGAGTATTCGCCGCATTGTCGAGATCTTCCGTATGGGCAAGGACTTCAATGTGCATCGCGCCCTTGGGGTCAGTACTCGGGAAGACCGCCGCAAGCACTACGAGCTCAAGAACCAGAGCAGATAAGCCTCCAAATGAAAACTGAAATTACTTTCCACTGGCGCAAGCGAAATCTCAAAGAATCGATCCTGGCTGTTTGCTACGCAGTGCGCCTTGGCTACACCTCACGTGTCCTGCTACTGAGCGCGCTGCCTCAGTTCTCCAAATCCAGAATTTTGCTGTCCCTTGATGCCCTGTTCTCAGCCAACATGGCCGACGTGAACATGGGCGTACTCTCCATCAACTCGGATATGGCCATCGTAGAAGAGATCATCGGCAAGCCCATCGTGCTTTCCATCCCTGTACCGGAGGATGATGCCAAGCCCAAGCTGATCCGCAGCATCACTATCAACCTGGGCTTGAACAATCCAGCCGGCGTAGAAACTCTCCTGAAAGCTACGGTCAATTGATATGGATCATGCGAACAATTACAAGCATCCTCAATCCATGCCCGAAGGCCGCGTCTTCGACTTCATTGATCACCTTGATGACTGGCTGGAGTACCTAACCAAAGTCCTGGAGTTGTCCGAGGATGATCGACAAACGTGCGTCAAGTATGAGCGTCAGATCAAGTACCTGATTCGCTTCCGCCAGGGCGCAAACAGCAATATCAACCACAACCGGTTGCTGCACAACTACTACAGTAACAAGAGCTCCAAGGAGGGCGACAACATCGGATCCAAAGGGATTGATGACACTCGCCAGCGCCGCCAGCTGAGCAAAGCAGCCGAGCAGAAGGTCAAGGAGATCATTGACGAAGCCAATCAGGTTATGGCTCTAGACAATATGGCGTTGAAAATCGGTGGCCCCATCCAGAAGGGCTACAACGCCCCCGGTGACAACGCATTCGAGTTCATCAAGAGCGCGATGGCCACAGAAGATCTGTACTTCCTGCAGGGCCCACCGGGAACGGGCAAGACCACCGCGATCGTGGAGATGATCCTGCAGACGCTCAAAGCGAAACCGAATGCCCGCATACTGGTAGCTTCGGAGACGCACGTGGCTGTAGATAACGCACTGGACCGCCTGTGCCTAAACGGGGACGAATCCATTCACTCGAAGACGATGCGCTATCCGCGCTACGCCATCACCGAGTTCGAATCGAAGCACACGGCTAGTACGGCAGCTGAGATCCGCGCAAACGAAGTGTGGAATCAGGCGTTGAAGTTCGCACCCGAGCTCACGAACGTGCTGTACAACGTTCTCGAACAAGGTGAGATCGAGAACGGTGAGGTGAAAGTCCCGCGCTGGCAGTTCAAGAACTTGGCGGACAACCATCAGATCATTGGCGTCACCTGCAACCAGATCGATCACTTGCTCGATCAGGATAGCGAAGACTTTGATTTGGTCATTGTGGACGAATGTTCCAAGGCAACGTTGCCTGAGTGGATCATGGCCATGTCTGTTGGTCGCAAGTGCATATTAGTAGGGGATCACAAGCAACTGCCTCCGACGTTCTGCGAAGAAGAGAGTGACGCGTTGGATACCCTGTCTGAGGCAAAAGCTCGGCTAATCAAGGACGGGGTGATCGACAAGATCTTCGAGCACCTTCCGATCACCATGAAAGGCCAGCTGAGCAAGCAGTACCGCATGTTGCCCCACATCGGCTCTTTCATTTCCAAGAATTTCTACAATGGAAACCTCAGACACCATCGTGAAGATACCGATCACGATTTCACCCACTTTGGCTGGTTCACATACGATTCTCGCGGCTATCGAGTACCCAACGAGCCTGGCGGTGTGCTTGAAAATCAACGCGAAGTCGAGATCATCACATACAGCTTGGTCGAGATGTGTTCCCGCCGTAAACACAAAGCGACCAAATCCCAGCAACGCAAACTCAGTGTGGCTGTGATTACGCCTTATCGGGCACAGTGTCGGGCACTGAGAGAAGCGATCAACAAGCTCGACATCAGAGAATACTTGGCCGTCGAAGTGGATACAGTAGATGCATTCCAAGGGCGCCAAGCTGACATAGTTTTCTTCTCATTCGTACGCACAACCGGACCAGCAACCTTCTATGCTGATTCACGCAGAATGAACGTGGCGATATCTCGCGCACGTGATGCTGTCTATTTAATTGGGGATCGAAAGTACATTAAGAGTAAGAACATCGAGGTGTTGAACACGCTGCTAAGTCTTGGCGTAGTGGAAGTTGAATAGCTACTTGCAAAGTAGCCAATATTTGACTAAATGAAGCACTCGTTTTCACGGATATGAAATGCTAACCTTGCCGTAGGCTGTTGCGCTGAGAAATTCCGCTTTACTCAGCGTCAATCGAGATTGACTGCAGCGATGGAATATGGGTGGTAATTAGAAATCTATAGACCTACTTGTTGGTGTTTCTGCAACTCATGTGCGCGGCTTAACGCCACTTCCGATGAGTATGGATTCGATGTGTCAAATGGAACATACCGAGCGGCAAGCAATGCCACGCTCTTCGCCGGGGGCTTTCTCTGCCATCTCGAAGTTGGAGCCAACATGTTGGCCAGTGCAATACCCTTGGGACTGAAATCTACAAACGCGATGAACCAGCTCTTCCAGTAATGCGTGGTATGGACATTGAGTTTTTGAGAGATACCAGTTGATACCGTCGTAGAACACTCTCGATCAGTGGCAACTGGCGGAAATACTCATCCATGACGACATGGGTCCGGGTGGGTGACGCCATCGAAAGTCTAAAAACAAGATGCAACTCATTTTTTAATGATGACATCTGGACGACAAGGCGTGACGCAGCGGTAGGGTTTAACTGGCCTGCCGCAATGCAGCCCTTCGTGTGTACCCGCTATCAGCCCTACAGAGCCATTTACGGCCAAAGCCCCATTGACTCCTGACGCTGCAGAACCGTAAGCGCGCCATAAACCACAGCCTTGTTGCCAACGGTTAAAACAGACAAGCTCAATCCATCTACAAATCAGATGGAGAGATGAGCATGAAGGACGCCCGCAACTATTGGTCAAACCACCTAGCGGCAATCAAAACCCAGGCTGACAGTACCAGCGCCTATGCCAGGAAGCACAAGCTGTCACTGGCGAGCCTTTATTACTGGCAGCGCAAACTGCAGTTGGAGACGGCGCCGCGTTCGGTGGCGGTGATGACGGGCGCACTCAAACCCCAAAGCAAATTTGTTGCCCTGCGAGTCAACGATGTGCGCGAGATGTCGCCGCCGACTTGGTGCTGTACCTTGGTGTTGCCTGGTGGCATGCGTCTGGAGATGACGGCACTGCCGGATCCGCAGTGGCTGGTCTCGGTAGGTCGCGCCAATCAAGTGGTGCGCTGATGCACCCAGGCTGCACCCTCGATCAGGTTTACCTGTGTCGCGAGCCAATTGATTTCAGAAAGGGCATCGACGGTCTATCTGTGTTCGTTGAGCTCGAACTGGGCCTGAGCCCATTTGCCAGCGCCCTGTACGTTTTTACCAATCGGCAGCGAAACAAGATCAAGGCGCTGTACTGGCACCGCAATGGTTTTTGCCTGTGGCAAAAGCGCCTGGAGCGGGACAAATTTGTCTGGCCAAGGGATGCAAATGAGGTCACCAGAGCCATCAGTTTGCAGGAGTTCGGGTGGCTGCTCGAAGGCTTCGATTTATGGAAAAATAAACCCCATGAAACGCTGCGTTTCGGTGCTGTTTCATAGGGGGATTTGGTAAAATTGGGCATGTCATTTGATGCCCTTAAAACACCTATTTCTCCTCTGGAGAAGGCGTTTGAAGAGGCCTCCAAAGCGTTCAGTTTGCCGAACGTTTTGCCAGACGATGTTGGAGCCCTGCAAACGCTTCTTATGGACCAGCAAAAGGTCGTACAAACGTTGCGTAAAGAAGCCCACATAGCGAATCAAGAAGTGCGGGCAGCACAGGAACAAATCCAAACGGCTCGCCAGTCCGCGCAAGAGCAAATCCAAGCTGCCCATCAGGAAGTGGCCGCAATACGCGCAGAAGCGCAGGCCGTTCGCGATGAGGCCCACGCCTACATCATTCGCATGCTCGAGCAGGCCACACTGGCTCGCCAACGCATGTTCGGCGCAAGCTCCGAACAGACATCCGCTCAGAGCCGCCTGTTTGACGAAGCCGAAGTTCTGGCCCTTGCCAGTACCGACGCGCAAGACACGGCCCCCATTGCCCCAGAAGACACCCAGGGCACATCTGCTGCTGCCGACGCCACCGAGCCCGCCTCCAAACGCGCACGCGGCAAGCGCGCTCCCCTGGCTGCGGGCCTGCCCCGCGTAGATGTCCTGCACGATGTGCCTGAAGCTGATCGCACTTGCCCTTGTGGCACCCCCATGGTTCTGATCGGCCAGGACATCAGCGAGCAACTCGATATCGTGCCCATGCAGGTGCGCGTGATTCGCAATATCCGCAACCGGTATGGTTGCCCCGGCAGCAAGCATGCGCCCGTGACAGCCCCTCTGCCACCTCAGCCCCTTCCCAAAAGCAATGCCAGTGCGGATTTCCTGGCCATGCTGTACACAGTCAAGTTTGTGGACGGCATGCCGCTTACACGCTTTGGTCGGGTCCTGGAGCGCCACAACGCACCGGTACCCAGCCAAACCCTGGCACGCTGGGTCATTGCCGGTAGTAAATTGTTGCAACCCCTGCACAACCTGATGCGTGACATCCTGCTGGACTGCTCCCTGATCTATATGGATGAGACGGTGGTGCAGGTACTCAAGGAGCCCGGCAGAATACCCACATCCAACAGCTACATGTGGGTGCAAGCCGGAGGGCCACCGGACAAGCCAGTGGTTTTGTTTGACTACGATCCAAGCCGTAGTGCCAAGGTTCCTACACGTCTGCTGGAGGGGTTCGCAGGCTATTTGATGACCGACGGGTACGGTGGTTACAACGACATTGCGAAAACTACCGGGATTGAGCGGTTGGCTTGCTGGGCCCATGTGCGTCGTCGCTTCGTTGATGCCGTGCGCGTGCAGCCCAAAGGGAAACGCGGCAAGGCCGATGACGCAGTCTTGCTCATTGGTAAGTTGTACCGTATTGAGCGGGAGTTCAAGGACGCCTCGCCTGAGGAGCGCCATGCTGCACGCCAGAGTCAAAGCGTGAAAGCACTCGCAGACATTCATGCCTGGATGATCAAAACTGTGCCGCTGGTTACACCCAAGAGCGCCCTGGGAACCGCCTTGGCGTACATGCAGAACTTGTGGCCCCTGCTTACGCGTTACACCGAGCGCCATGACCTGCCCGTTGATAACAACAAAGCAGAGAACAGCATCCGTCCATTTGTTATCGGCAGAAGGTCGTGGCTGTTCAGTGACACACCTGCCGGCGCACACTCCAGCGCCGTCATCTATTCCTTGGTGGAAACGGCCAAGGCAAATGGCGTGGAACCATATGCCTGGCTGCGCCGGGTACTACGCGAATTACCAGCTGCAAAGACGGTTGAAGAAGTTGAAGCTCTTCTGCCTTGGAACCTGCGTCTACCAGAAATATCGCCAATTCCGCTTCCCTGACTATCTGGGGTTAATGGCGCGCTTACGCAGAACCGAGATTGCAGGCGCATGGATGTAGACTTTCAATTTTGAAAATTGGTGGCGGACACGATAGACGGATCGTCAGCCAGCTGACATTGCTGGAATCCTGGCTGGAACTGAAAAGCCGTCATAGGTTTTGCCGTACGCAGTCGCTTCACTGATGGCTACAGAGTCAGGCCGCTCTACAGTGCTTCAAAATTCGTGGAATAAAGTACGTCGAGAATGACGGGCTTGGTAACGAAGCCCGTCATTCCTGCTTCGATGCAGCGCACCCGAACTTCGGTAAAGGCATTGCCCGTATAAGCAATGATGGGGGTTCGTACATGTGCCGGCAACAGTCTGACCGCGCGGGTAGCGTCCAGCCCATTCATGCGGGGCATTTGTATTTACATCAAAATTAATGGGCACAGAAATTTGCCCGCGCATTCCAGTGCCACTCGTCCATCCTCTGCCACGTCCACTGCAAATTCGATGTCCTCCAACCGAATGCGCGCAATCTCTGCGTTGAGGGGTTCGCCTTCGGCAACCAGTGCCCGTAACCCAGGATACTTCGCACGCAAAATTGCGCAGTCTGGCGGTGAACCAGAAGGTGCGGCCAACGCCTGCCTGACTTTCTGCCCGCGCAGTGCTCCCCATCAATATCGCTCGTATTCAAACGGATCATGGGGGGCTCGCCTCGTCCATACGAAGCATCCACGGTTCTGAATCAGGGCGAGTAAATTCCCCGCGACTTGGGGCGTTCTCCTACCAGGCGAGCGCCAGTGAGCCGTATGGTTCCCATCCCCTTGACACCACGCCCCTCTGGGGCGGCGTAGTTCATTTTTGGGAATATTTCCCAATTGAGAATCATTCTCATGTAAGATAGCTAGTGCGAATGGTTCTCAATTCTATTTGTCCGATCACTGCAACCTCACGGAATACGTACGTATGAAAACATCTTTGCCTTTTCTCATCGCGTTGTCTTTGTCCATGCTTCTGGGCGGCGCTGCGTATGCTGAGGACTACCTCCTCACCATCAAGAACCATCAGTTCACCCCAAAGGAGCTGGTGATACCCGCGGGCCAGAGAGCAAAAATCATCGTGCGCAATCAGGATGCCACACCTGCTGAGTTCGAAAGCAGCGACCTGAATCGCGAAAAAGTGGTTGGCGCCAATGGCGAAATCACCCTGTTTGTCGGCCCCCTTGATGCGGGACGCTACGGCTTTTTTGACGACTTTCATCGCGAGACAACCACCGGCGTGATCATCGCCAAATAAGTGGCTGCTTTCACTTGCCACCGTCAGGCGACCAAACCTCAACTACCAGGCCCACTCCATGTTCATCTCTGCATCCACAAGCAAATTCAAACAGCTGTCCTCTATGGCTGCCTTTTTCGTTCTCACTGCCGGCATGCAGAGCAGCTTTGCTTTCGGACTAGATGAGGTCTACTCGCCCAATGCTGAATTTGGCGAAATCTCGCTGGAAATCAGTCACGCTAGGTCATTCGACAAGAACGCTGCAAAGGATGGCGCCCAAGTAGGCGAAGTCACACTGGAGGCCGGACTTACTCCGCGTTTTGTCGTGGCAGTCAGCGGTGAGTATTCCGCAGATCCTGGCAATGCCATGCAACTGGATGCCCACCAAATTGAAGGCCGTTACCAGTTCTTCGAGTCCGGTGAGCAGTGGATGGATGTTGGTGCCCTGGTGGCCTATTCCTTCTCCAAACAGGCAGATACGCCCGATACGTTGGAAGTCAAACTCCTGCTGCAGAAGGATGTCGGCAAATTCACCCATACCGCCAACATCGGTTTCAGCCAAAACGTAGGCACTTTTCCTAACCTGACAGACGAAGCCGGTTACACCTTTTTGTGGAGCACGCGCTACCGTTACAACGAATACTTTCAGCCTGGCTTTGAAATCCAAAGCGACTTGGGTCCCGGCGCTCAGCTTGGCTATCTCAACCAGCAAGAGCATTACATGGGCCCCTCCGTCCAAGGCAAGCTCTTCGGTCACCTGAAATACCAGGCCGCCTATCTTTTTGGTGTCAGTGACCCGGCGGCGCAGCAGGCCGTGCGACTGAACCTTGAATACGAAATGCATTTTTAAGGACATCAACCATGTTGGCAACGCTCATCATCGTGTTTCGTGAAGTCATTGAAGCGGGCTTGATTGTTGGCATCGTCATGGCGGCGACTTCGGGCGTTGCGGGGCGTGGCCGCTGGATCGGATTCGGCATTGCCATGGGAGTCCTTGGAGCCTGCCTGGTGGCGGCCTTCGCAGACTCCCTGTCGAACATGCTGGCCGGGGCAGGTCAGGAGATCTTCAATGCCTCTGTCATGGCACTGGCTGTCGTGATGCTCACAGCACACAACGTCTGGATGGCCCGTGAAGGTCGCCAGATGGGGCTTGAAATGAAGTCCCTGGGAACGGATGTCGCAGGGGGGCGGCGCTCCCTGGCGGCTATGGCGATTGTTGTGGGTGTGGCCATCTTGCGAGAAGGCTCAGAAATCGCGTTGTTCCTGTATGGCATCGCCCTGTCCGAAGGCAGCGGGGGCGCGTCCATGTTTCTCGGTGGCGCCATTGGATTGGCCCTTGGGGCCTTGGTCAGCGCACTCATGTATTTTGGCTTGCTGCGCATCCCTACACAACACGTTTTTGCCGTAACGAGCAGACTTATTGCCCTCTTGGCGGCAGGTATGGCGGCACAGGCCGTGGTCTTTTTGCAGCAAGCAGGAATGCTGACGTCCCTCTCCCAGGTGGTGTGGGACACATCGGCGGTGCTGTCCGAACACAGCTTGTTTGGCAAGGCACTGCACTCGCTGATGGGCTATGCGGACCGGCCCACCGGCATGCAACTCGTGGTGTACCTCGCAACCTTGGCCATGATCTTTGCATTGATGCGTTGGCTAGGCCATCCACCGCAAGAGAACAGGTCGGGAAGTCGGCCAGACCCCGAGCGGGCCGCCAAGGCACTTGCCGCCAGCGCTGCTGACTGAGCACAAGCAACCGTAGCACTAGCCCAAGCCCACTGGGCAGCAACACATACCGCCTGACGGTCGTACCAGGCCAGGGTGATGGGCCTGTGCGCATCTGCCCTGGTCCGGGGCTCCGTAGGCGGGAGACACAACAGCATGCCACATCAGCGCATCACGAGCTATAACATGAAGCATCTCACAATAAATGATTGGGCAACGCCATCGGTGCTTGAAGCCGGCGCGCTCAAACGCCGCAGCTTTTTGCAGTGGAGCGTCGCAAGCTTCAGCACGGTGCTGTTTCCAGGCAGTGCCTCTTTGGCCTTGGTGGCCTGCGGCGCAAACTCTGCTGCCTCCGCGCAACCCGACATCACGGTGCTCAATGAGCCAAGCGCGGTAAGCGTGTCCATGCAGTCCCGCAAGGTGCAGTGGGTGGTGGGCAAGAGCCCCGCGCAGGCCAATGCCTGGGTCTATGTGGCGGACGGCATCACGGCACAAAGTGGCACCTTGCGCAACCACCTCGGTCCAGTCTTTAACGTCCGGCGCAATGTCCCCTGCACGGTGACCTGGCGCAACACGATTGCAGCTGCTACCGACTCCCCTTTGTTGTTGGCGTCACCACCCATCAACGTCCCGTTGGGTTTGGACATGTGTGGCAATGTGCAGACCCAATCTCCCGTTGGATTGGTCACGCACCTGCATGGCGCGCGCGTTCAAGCCGGTGGCGACGGATGGCCCCTGCAACCCTTGGGCTTTGCCGGCAACTCCTACGGCTTTGCGCAAACCCTGCAAGTGCAGTACGCCAACGCACAACGCAGCACCATGCTTTGGTACCACGATCATGCGATGGATAGAACCGGGCGCCATGTGCATGCGGGCCTGGCGGGCGTCTACTTCATCCGCGATGCAGCCGATGACGCACTTTTGCAATTGGTGGGCGGCGCTACACAAGAAATGCTCTGCGTCATCCAGGATCGCATTCTGCAAACCGGCGAAACGGCGATCGACTATGCGGCGGGCATGCCAACGCAGGCTCCTTTGGCGAGACCGGAGTTTCTGGGCAACACGCTGTTTGTGAATGGCCATCCCGCAACCACCCATACGCTGTCACGCGGTGTCTGGCGTTTGCGCATTCTCAACGGCTCCAATGCACGCACCTATGCCCTGGCCCTTTATAATCCAGGCGCTATTGCCACTCAAGCGGGGCAGGTTTGGCACAGCCAGTGCATGCGGCTGGTCGGTGCGGACGGCGGTCTGATGGGGGTATCGGTCAGCCTGACGTCAAGCGATGTGCTGGTGCTTGCACCGGGCCAGCGCCGCGATGTCTTGCTGGACCTGTCACAACTCCCGGCATCCGTGACCGAACTCAGCCTGGTGAACCTTGCCCTGAAGCCGCTGCTGGCCGTGGACAGCCAGACGCCCGAGGCCATCTACTCGACCTTTGAGGACACCGTGCTGACGCCCTCCAGCGCAAGCTTCCAAATAACGGACCAAGCCATTTACGACGCGGTAGTGCAGCCACTCGGTCTGGTGCAACGCATGGCTTTGCAAGCAGCGCCGCTTAGCGGATCGACCAGTGTTTCCATACCCACAGTGTCCGACATCGACGGCGTGCTGACCTCTGCCGCCAGCGATGACGATTTCACCTGGAATGGCAGCCAGATGGGGGCTCGCGCCGATGCCCAGTTGGGACCCAACCGGCTGGTGCTACTCATGAGCAATACCGAAGGCCGTGCCTTGGGCGATGCCGTCAACGGCATCAGCGGCTGGAGTGATGTTCAAATCTTTGAGATGCAGGCTGGCGGCTCGGATTGGCAAATCCCGTTTGACGTCGATCTAACGAGCAACTCCAATCCCACTGCTGGTGGTCCCTCGACTGCCACAGGTTACACCGTGGCTCGACGCAGCTTCTTTGCCCAGGAAAGCAACCCGGACATCACGGTAGCGAAGGCCTATCCAGCCATCCATGCACCAAACATTCGCGCCCAGGCGGGAACCTACGAACGCTGGTACGTGGCCAACATCGGAAACTCGCAGCCACTGACCACCAGCACTGGTGATCCCCCAGACATGCACCCCTTTCATGTGCATCTGGTGAACTTCATCGTGACCCGACGTTGGCAACTCGACGATGCGGCGGTGGGCGGATTCGGCCTGTTGCCCAACTCGGCACTCGACCTGGACGGTATTGCCCGCCAGGACACCGTGTTGATCCCTTCCAACCAAATAGTCGAACTGCTGGTGCATTTCCCTGTGGGCTATCGCGGAGACTATGTTTACCACTGCCATATTCTGGAACATGAAGACATGTGCATGATGTCGCACTTCCAGGTGGCCTAAATGCCGACAGGACTCACGTGTGGCCACGGCGGAAATCACCCGTGTGAGGCGCTACAAGGTATGCCGACAATGCGCTAGGCTAAGGCTGTGAATGCAATGATGACGCCCTGAGCGCGTCCATTGCGCCATTGTGGAGCCACTTGATAGGACACAGAAACCCAAGTCCCATTGGCTCTCCAGAAGCAATCTTTATTGACCCGTTCGATCGTGTTGTTGGGATTTCCCTTATAGCCGTGCCAAAGGTCCACAGGTCGGGCTTGACCGTCCATATCCGTATGATGGCATGTCCGGTAAAAGGAGCGTCCTTTGATTGTTCCGATACGGTAGTCCAGCAGCCCAAGCGCAACGTCATTTGCAAAGACCACCAAGCCGTTGGAATCCAACCCCACCAGACCTTGCGACGAGGCCCGCAAAGTGGCATCCAGGCAGGCCTTGGTCTCATAAAACAACTCAAGGGAAATGCGGCTCCTTTCGGCCTCGTTGCGCAGCAGCTTTTCATGCTCCTGGCTAAACACCTTTAAAAGACTACCGATCGAACAGGCGAGTGTGATTGCGCACATGGCCCGAACCAGTTGTATGGGAATTCCGAAGGTCTGGCGAAAACCCTCCACGTTCAAAACGGAGGAAAGAGACCGGCTGGAGGATTCCGTCACCAGTCCTGCACCTGATTGCGTAAACCAGAAACGAGAGCGCGACGAGATACCAAGCCAAATGGTGATGCGCGAGTCCTGTGGCTGGGTCCTCCTGATGGAGCCGATATTTACAAAAAAGAAAGGTTCCAAGCGTCGCCATGGTGGAGCCCAGAAACCCTGGCAAGTAGCGAGACCAGATGGTGAGTGACAGGCTGGATTGCTCCGAGTGCAAGCTGATGAAGCCCAATACCGCTAGCAGAGGGACATAGATCCACGGGCTCAACACTCGAACAGCAATCATTTCGCTGGCTTGGCCTATCAGTGAATCGAGTAACAGGCGGCGACCAAACTCAAACAGAAAGAGGAACGAAGACAACAACAGGTAGGGACTTGCTGTCTGGAGGTATGAAGGAAATGAGGGACTCAATGCCCATAAATCCAACCAGTCCTTTAAACCATGCAGTAATCCAAAGCCGGCCAAGAACCACAGGATTTGTGCCAGCTTGAGCGTGCTGCGAGGGTCATATCGCAACCAGATGGTGAGTCCCAGCGAGAAAAATGCAAGTCCGTAAATGAAGAGAATTACTTGCATAAATGAAAGTGAGTTGGGTCGTCAGTGCAGCGGCTAGGAAGGCTTCATGGTTCTACCCCAGACACTGGCATCGTCAAATTGGACGACGTGTCGTCAGGCGCAGCCGGGATTTCAGGTGAATCAATGGTAAAGGTGAAAGGTGCCCCTTTACTTACGGTAACAATTGCCAGCAGAGTGGCGTAGGCGCTCAGGAGCCCGAAGTCGTTGTAAGAGTAGCCCGATGGGCTTTTAACAAAATACAGGCACACCATGAAAATCCGCAACCTGAGCGCATCAATCCTGATCGGACTGGGCGCCATCTCCGCTTTCGCGCAGTCCACGGCAGACACAGTCCAGCGCGATGTCAACCAACAAACCCGTATCGAGAACGGTCTGAAAGACGGCAGTCTGAGCACCAAAGAGGCCGGCCGTTTGGAGAAGGAACAAAGCCAGGTGGATCGTTTGCAGGCCAAAGACCTGAAGGATGGAAAGCTCAGTCCCATGGAGCGTGCCCAATTGCGCAAAGCCCAAGACAAGGCAAGTCGCGACATCCACGCGGCCAAGACCAACGGCGTCAAGGGTAATCCCGAATCGAAATCATCCGAACGCATGCAAGCCGACGTGCAACGCAATGTGAACCAGGAAACGCGGGTGGAGCAAGGCGTCAAGTCGGGGGCGCTTACCAACCATGAAACAGTCACGCTGGAGAGTGGTCAGGCTCGTGTGGACCGCAAGGAGGCCCGCGCGGCGAAAAATGGTCATATCAGCAAGGCTGAACAAGCCGGCATTCAACAGGCAGAAAACAAACAGAGTGAAGACATCTTTGAGAAGAAGCACAACGCGCATACCAAGAAATAAACGCGGACTTCTATCGAGGCGCCACAGATGAAAAGACAAATTTTTCTTGCGCTTTTGCAGACGGTCATCTGTATGGCAGATGCCCAGCCAACGCCGACAGTCGCTGTCCCTGCGCATTCTGGTGTCCAAGCCGATTCAGCCAAAGTCCTCGCATTCAAGAAAAAGCTGACCGATGGCATTGATATGCGCATCGGCAAGCTTGAAGAATTGGAGGAGTGCATCCAGGCAGCCCCCGATATGAAGGCCATAAGAGCTTGCAGGGAGAATCAAGCTGCGGAAGCGGCAGATAGCAAAAATTGATGACCGTACCGATTCCATCAACCCCAGGAGATAGACATTCCATGAAGCCCTTTTCCCGACTGATCCCCGCTTTATTGGCCGCCATCATTCCCTTAAGCGCCCTGGCCGACTTACCAGGCAAGCACCCGTTCTACCTGCACGCCTTGACCGATCTGAGATCCGCGCGCTGGCTGATTGAGCACCGCCCGGGGGACGCCGCAGTGAGCGGTGATGAGGATGTGGCCGTCACACGCATTGACGACGCGATCAACGAAATCAAGAAAGCGGCCATTGACGATGGCAAAGACATCAAGGACCATCCACCCGTGGATGCCAAGTTGGACAAAAAGGGACGGCTGCATCGGGCCGAAGAACTGCTCAAGAAAGTGCATTCCGACATCGCGCGTGAAGAGGATGACCCCATGACCAAGGGATTGAGAGACCGTGCCGCCCACCACGTGGACGAGGCATTGCACGCGACCACCAAGGCCATGCATGACGTGGAAAAGGGGATCTGATATGCATTCCGCCACCGTGCGCCGGCAGCTCGTTTCCGGTCTGACCGTCTTGGCACTTGGTTTGGGACTTTCTGCTTGTGTGGTAACACCACCGCACCTGACATTTACCCCACCATCGGTCGTTATCATGGCGCCGGTGCGACCCCCACCACCGCGCGTGGAAGTGATTTCCGCACCACCTGGACATGAATACTTCTGGGTGTACGGACACTGGGGATGGGCCGGCAATGAGCATCGCTGGGAAGATGGCCATTGGGAACGACACCGCGAGCACGAACATTGGGTTGCACATCGCTGGGACCAGGATGAACACGGCCAGTGGCGGCTGCGTGAAGGTTACTGGCGTCCGGACTGAGCTCGACAGGTGGCTTCTTGGGTCGGTATGAAAATGTAACTTGCCCGTGCAGTTCGGTTGGACGGTTGGACGGTTGGGCGCGCAGGGCATAGCCTAGAGGGGGTGCCGCGTTCGGTGTTTAACTTTAATAAATTGGATGGAAAAGCGATCACCTGTTTCCTGAGTGAAATTTATGCTTTTTTTGGAATGTGGGCAACCATCATTTTGAACTAAGGCAGGTAGGCGGAAACGTCCATTCGACCGACTTCGCATCGCTGGGCATGCCCTGAAATTGCGGGTTCAATGTGCTCTGGGCAATCCTGATGCC
>Ga0214165_1001236_pt1 | contig 14526 bp, 17 predicted proteins | sample TroBogypolimnion_34_FD_153004 | JGI IMG/M metagenome (GOLD analysis project Ga0214165, IMG submission 153004) | Freshwater microbial communities from Trout Bog Lake, WI - Practice 03JUN2009 hypolimnion v3 | ecosystem: Environmental > Aquatic > Freshwater > Lake > Hypolimnion/Profundal zone ... | reverse complement strand
GTACCAGATCTTACTTTCGAATGGCCTGAGCTCTAAGTCCTAAGCAGACGGCGTGTGAAACCGTTACAATTTTACTTACACACGCAGATAGGACTCTAATGGCTCTGAATCATATAAACGTAACAGTGGGTACAAACCCAACCCTATTGCTGACAATGCCTAATGGCGTTGGATACGTCGCTGTACAAATCCAAAACCGCGACACAGCACCTGTCTACCTCGGTGATAGCGCAATTACTGTTGCGTCTGGTGTCAATGGAGGTCAAATCCTCGCTCCGAGTGCAACTGTGCAAATCTGGATGCACGGTAATGACTCGATTTATGCAATCTCAACTGCAGGTACAACAGCAGGCGCAGTCTGCCTCGTGTACTCAGCCTAAAACTAAATATGAGTGAAAGTATCGCAACTAGACTTAACAAGGAGAAAGCAATAATGGCAAATGATTTCGCTACCTCCTACGCGGAGATTTTTAAGTATGACAAAAACGACGACGGAACACTGACGGTCTATGGCAAGGCGACTTCTGACGACTTGGATATTGACAACCAGATCTGCGACAACGACTGGCTCTCAAAAGCGGTCCCAGAATGGTTTAAGTCTGGTGGAAACATTCGTGAGCAACACAGCTCTATTGCAGCTGGTGTCGCTACTGAGTATGAGCAAAAGGGAGACGGATTTTACGTCGAAGCAAAAATTGTAGATCCTAACTCAATTCGTAAAGTTGAACACAAAGTATTAAAAGGCTTCTCAATCGGAATTAAAGGCCCACGCGTAATCCGCGATACAAAGGCTGCTAACGGTCGTATCGTGGACGGTCAGATCGTAGAACTATCTCTTGTTGATAGACCTGCTAACCCTACCTGTCAGCTTGTATTAGCTAAGTCTGTCGGTGGCGACAGCACACTTACCCAGGTTGAAGAGCTAATTGAAACAGAAGAAAAATCAGTAACACCTACAAAGGAGAAACCAATGGCTAAATCAGTCCTAGCAGAAACAATCCTAGAGCTGGTTAAGTCAGCTAAAGGAGACACAGTTAAGTTCGATCAGGCGTCTTATGACACTGCACGTCGCGCACTAGCTCAGCTTATTATCGTTGAAGCTGGCGAGATGGCTGACGGTTCAGATGAGCGTGACGATATTGAAGAGCTTATCGACGCAATCAAGCACCTATTTCGCTGGAAAGACGGCGAAGATGAAGAAGGCGAGACAAACGATATGTCAGGTTCAGTTATGGAAATGTCCGCTAAGGAAGCTGACGCTGACTGCGAATGCGACGGCTGCAAAGCTTGTAAAGCTGACGGTGGCTGCGACAGCACCCCTTGTATGAAATGCGCTATGGCTAAGTCAGCCTCTATTGGCAAGTGCCTAGAGTGTGGCTGCGGTATGCCAGGACAAGATCACGGTCTATCTACCGTTCAGATAGCTGGAAATAACTCAGGTATCGCTACAACGGCTAACGTCTCAACTGCAACCATTATGACTCCAGATCAACTCGGTGGCTCAATCAAGTCAGCTGAGGGTGAAGAGGTTGCAGTATCTGAGGAAACTCCAGCAGCTGAGGAAGCTGCAACAAACGATATTCTCGACGAGTCAGCTGTAGCTGAGATCGTAGAGAAAGCTGTAAAGAGTGCGACTGAATCAGTCAAGGCAGAGATCGCTTCACTTCAAGCTGCAACTAAGGCAGCTGAGGAAAAGGCGGTAGCACTTGAATCAGAGCTCGTAACAGCAAAGTCAGCAGCAGTCTCTGGTGGGCCAAAGCGCACTGGACGTATTGCCGTGACACAAACAAACGAGCTACTGCTCAAGGCTGCGGAATACAAAGCTAAGGCAGCAGCAACCTCTGATCCAATTCTGGTTAAGGGCTATAAGTCTTTAGAGAAAGAGTTTTTATCTAAAGCTGGCAAGCCTGTAGACCAGGACTAATTCACTAACCCACTCGAAAGGAAATAAATTGGCTCTTACACCTCCAAAGGCGACCGACCTCTTCTCAGACGTCGAATCACCTAAGAAGGCAGCTAAGCGTATGGACGAGTACCAGGCTGAGCTTGGAAAGGCTCTCTCTTCTGGTTCCTCAGTTCCAGGACAAGCTCCAGTTGCTGACCCAGTGTCAGCTCTTGAAGCTATGGCTGCTACAAAGTCATTAACACCAGACGCTCTAGCTGGCTTGAATAACGCAATCTCAGCTCAACGTCTAGCTATGCAAGATATCCAAAAGGATATTTCGCTAACAAGCCCACTCAGCACTTCTTTTGCTGCGTTCGACTTGGAAGCTCCTGCAAAGCTCCTCACACCACGTCCAACACCACTTCGTAACCGTATTCCTCGTAAAAAGGGTGTCGGTACTTCTCACCGTGTAAAGCGCATTACTGGTTACACAGGTACAGGTACAGGTGGACAAGGACAGATCTGGCCTGGCGTATCTGAAACCACAACCACAGCTTTCGGTTCAATCAACTTCGAGCGTGGACCAAAGATCAGCTACACAGCAGACGATATCGTTCTACCGTACAACTCATACTCACTATCTGACTCAGTTAGCTTCGACGCTAACTTCTCAGGTCTTGGATATCAAGATCTACGTCAGCTCTCTTCAACCTCAACACTTTACGCAACAATGTTGATGGAAGAAAGAATGATGTTGATGGGTCGCGGTACAGCTTCTGGTTACTCAGGCGCTCTTGCAGCTCCTTCAACAGTAACTCTTGCTGCTGTAACAGCAACTGGTTCAGTAACAGCTCTTACAAACGCAACTTACTACGTCTATGTAACAGCAGACGCTGGTGTATCTTCAACTGGTTTCGGTGAGTCAGTATTGACTTCTGTACAGTCACAAGCTACAACTTCACAAGCTCTTACAGTAACAATCTCTTCTGTAACAGGAGCTATTGCTTACAACGTATATGTAGGTACAACTACTGGTGCAGCTAATGCTAAGTACCAGGGCCGTACAACTGGAACTGTATTCACCCTCGGTGGTACAGGTACTTCCTCAACAGGAAACCAGGCTCCATATACAACTACAGGCGCAGTAGCTACACGCGCTTCTTCTGATACTTCTGCTTACTCAACAGGTTATGACGGAATCCTTCCTACACTACTTGGATCAAGCAGCGGATATATCAACAATATCGCTGGAACATTCTCAAACACTAACCCTGGAACAGAGTTCCAATCAGTGTTCGCTGGCCTATACAATTCAGTAAAGGCAGATCCAGACGCTATCTTGATCAACGGTTCAGATCGCAAGCAGCTATCTGACTCAATCAAGGGTGCAGCTAACGCTAACTACCGTCTCAATATCACTCAAGATGAAACCACAGGAGCAATCCTCGGTTCAGTCGTCGGTGGAATTGTGAACGAAGTAACAGGAAAGTCAGTGGACCTAATCGTTCATCCGTGGCTCCCACAAGGAGTGGCTCCAGTAATTAGCTGGACCCTTCCGATCCCTGACACAGAGGTTTCAGACGTTTGGTCTAACTACCTCGTTCAGGACTATATGGGTATCCAATGGCCTGTCACTCAGTTCGCTTATGAGTTCTCAACTTACTTCCGCGGAACATTTTTCTGCACAGCTCCAGCTTGGAACGGTATCGTTTCAGGAATCACAGCTGCATAAGTAAAAACTGAATAAGATACGGGGAGGGAGCTTTGGCTCTCTCCCTTTATCGTTTAAGAGAGGCAAAAATGGCACGGTTAGTACCACGCGACGGACACGTAAAAGAAACTAATATCAAAGGTCAATCTGGAGTTACTCGTTATAGAGCTGATAAGTCTGGTTTGTACGAGGTTACTAATAAAACTCATATTAAAGCGCTAAAAGACCAGGGCTTTGTAGAGGCTTCTCTCAATGCTTACAATCCTGGAGACCGTCAGCGAGGGTACACTTGTACCCAATGTGGTTTCGGATCGTGGTTTAGAAAGTGCTCACGGTGCGGACACGAGTACGAATCCACGCCACGCACAGATGGGGACATAGAGTATGACAACACCAGCGGTAACTAATAACACACCGTATTATCAAGATGACGAATACCTTAGTATTGCTGAATACAAAAATGCCCCTACAGCTATTGACTATGACAACCTTGTAGTAGGCGGTACTCAAGCTCAACAAGACGCAGAGCTCCTCACTGTTATTGGTCGCGCTAGCTCCTGGATTAACACACACCTCAACCAGTCTTTAATCGCTCGCACAATGATCGAGCAGCAGCGTACGCGTATGACCCCTCAAGGCAATCTCATTATCCGTCCAGAGATCAACCCTGTTGTCTCCTTCAACTCTCTTAGCTATGGCCCTTCACCTACCAATTTAACGACCGTCACAGACCTCAGTTCGCTCTGGTTTGAGTCGGATAAGGTGATCTATCCAATAGCTCAAATGAGCCTCTCATACAGCTCCCAGGGGCCTTTATCGTTCGGTTTTCCACCTTCTTCTGGTTCTCAGATTTATACCAATTACACCTATGTCTGCGGTTACGTAGATACAATCGGTAGCGGTACAGCTGGATCAAGCACAGTGACTGTTACTGACGCGACAGGTATCGTTGCAGGACAGACAATTAACTTTTATGACGGTCAATATAGCGAGCGCTTTCAGGTAGCTTCTAATTACACCTATGGATCTTTGACGGTTCCAGTGACAACACCTTTGGTCTACACCCATACAAACGCAGTTTTTTCAGGTATGCCTGGTGCTGTCAAAGAAGCTGCAATCCTGGTGGTTACAGATTTCCTCAAGGTTCGCGGTGATAATTCTTTGACTATGGCAGTTACTACTCGACCTTCTTCTGGTCCTAGCGTTCAAGACATTATCGGCTCTGACCTTGCACTGGCTAAGGAGCTACTGCGTCCATTCCGTAAGGTTCGATAAATGGCAGGTCGCACAGGCGTCCGAGGTACGCTTTATACATATCTAAAAAATGCCAATATCGGTGGGCTTAATCAGATATTTACTTCTTTCCCAAAGCGCATTAACTACCAGGTCAATGCGACGGCTGGACAGCTTTCCAGAGCTGCAGTTGTAATCTTTATTCAGAGTGAACGTGAAAAGCGCATAGCTATCGGTGGAGCTACTAACGGCTGGAAACAAGTGGACTTCACGGTCGTTCTACAGGTCTTTCACCATTCAATGCAGAGAGACGCCGAGGACGCTATGACAGATTTTGATACACTTATAGACAACATTAAGGCAACGCTGCGAGCAGATCATAGATTCGGTGATACGACTGGAAATCTGGTGTGGCAGGGTGCCGAGCCTGCGATAGATACTCTTTACGGAGAGCCTATAACGTCAGACAACGGCGCTACTGAAACTTTCGCAGAGATTCGTTTTGATGTAACTGAAATGATCCAGGCATAGGAGAAAAATGGCAAGCTACACCTACACAGGCGACGGCGATCGTGAGTTTCCTACGCTTGTACTGACAGTAAAACCAGGCGACACGTTTGAGGCTCCAGCAGATTTCACGGCAGCCGACGTAACTCCTGCAACAGCAATTAAAAAAGCAGCTGCAGCTGCACCGACACCAGCAGCCCCGTCTGCTACAACGCAAGGAGCGTGAGTAAATGTCAGTACAAAATACACACCGTTCGTACGTAGGTATTGCTAAAGAGACAACAAAGGGAACACCAGTTACACCGACTGTATTTATCCCTGTCCTAGCTTCTACCCTCAAGCCAGTTGATAAGTACGGAGCTCTCTATGATGAGGGTCTACGTGGATCACTCGTTAAGAATTACAACTACATTCAAGGTCGCGGAAACTCTACATTCGACTTTAGTGGAGCAGCTTTTGCGGACACAATCGGCTATCCAATCGCAGGACTTCTCGGTGAAGATGTAGTTTCAGGCTCAGCACCGTACGTCCACACTATTGCTCTTAAAAACTCAGCTACAGCAGCTGCAGACGCTCAACCAGCTGCCTTCACAATGACAGATTTCTATTCAGCTAACGTTCGCGCTTATGCTGGACAGCAATTTCACGATTTCTCTCTCAAGTTCACAGCTGAGGGACTTCTTGAGTACGACGCAAAGTCTACTGGCTGGCTTTCAGCTACAGCTTCAACTCCTACTCCTAGCTTCTCAACCGTCCTACCTACCCCTGTTTGGTACGGCACAGTTTCAGTAGCTGGAACCACGGTCTCTAACGCGACTACTGGAAATATAGATATGAAGCGTCCAGTAACTCCTATCTTTGGTATCGGAAATACACAAAACCCTTACCAGGTATTCGTAGGAGCTCTTGAAGTAACAGGCAAGGTCACTTTCCTTATGGAAGCTGACGCACAGCTCACAAACTACCTCACAAATACTCAACCAGCTCTTGTGTTCAACTGGACTCAAGGCTCAGGCGCTTCACAGACTCAAATCCAAGCTACCGTTACAAAGGGTGCATACACACTCGCTGTTATCGAACGCTCAAAGGATTTCGTAGAAGTTCTCGTTGATATCAACGCTCAAGGTAACCTCACAGATTCTGGAACAGTCGGATACTCACCTATCAAGTGGGTTATTAAAAACGCTGTAACTACTGCTTACCTATAAACCCTAATATCGAGTAGGGGAACACGGCTAGATTTTGCCTCGCCGATTCCCCTACTCGGCTTTTATCCTCTAAGATATGAGGAAACCTATAGGAGGCAAAAATGGCAAGTAAGAAGATTTCACTCCCCTCTGGAGCTACCGTCACTATTAAGGATCCAGCTACTCTCAGAGTCAAGGATCGTAACCGTGTGATCAAAGCTGGCGACGGTCTCACTGGCGATATTGCTAAAGGTCTAGCATTCAGTGAAGCTCTTATCTCTACAATCGTTGAAGAATGGTCCTACGACCTAATTATTCCTTCTGTTAAGCCCGAGTCATTAGAAGAGCTAGAAATTGCAGATTATGACGCTCTTGTAAAAGCTTCAGAAGAAGTTAGCGCAGTTCTATTTCCTGCTTTAGTTAAGACTGAGGAAACTGAAAAAGACCCAAAAGCGCCTACAGAAAGCTCCAACGCCTAAAGTCAAGACTCCAGGGCTTTCAACGCCACGAGGATATGGATTATCCAGATGAAGAGTGGCGGTATTTTAAGTTCGCAGATCGTTTTGGCTGGACTCCAGATCAGGTAGATAATCTACCAGCTGGCAAGTCCGACTGGCTACTAGCTATCGCTGATACCCTAGAAGAAGTAAAAAGCGAGCAGATAGAGAAAGCGAATAACCGTAGTGGCTGACAATTTTTCTGAGTTTCAAGCTGGTATGCAGCGCTGGCTTAATCGTTTTGATCAAGCTAGCGGTAACGCTATGGGCTTAATAGCTCGCCAGGCGTATATCAACGCTAAAACAAATGCTGATTCAGCTCCTAATCCTCCAGTGCGTATGACGGTCACGCGCGGACCAAACGCAGGCAAGCAGTATTACAAATACGGTCCTCATATCGGATCTAATAACGGTCCTAACAGAGGTACGGGAACTCTTTTAACTTCTATGACATATTCTTCTGGTCGCAGAGGTTTTGGTACTTATACAGCTGAGGTCGGAGCTGGTGCTGTTTATGCCAGACAACTTGAACTCGGCGGTGGCAAGTGGACAAGTGGGGTAAAATATCCTTATATGGAGCCTGCTTTGACAACTCTTGTTACGTCAGGTCAGCTCAGTCAGATTCTTGCTTACGCTTATAGGCCTTTAGGGGGATAGTCAATGGCAGGTGAGATCCCTCCACTAAATATCACCGTCAATCTTGAAACCTCTGGGGTTCAGACTGGGGTCAATCAGGCGACCACCAGCATTAAAAGTATTTCGGCTGCAGCTGAGGCGACAGCTAGTAAGTTCACTAATCTCAAGAGCGTTATGCTCGGTACTTTTGCCAGCTCAGAAATCCAAAAGGGTATTCAGGCATTCGAGGGATTTCTTAAAGATTCAGTAAAAGCAGCTGAGGGCGCTCAAACTTCTATAGCAGCCCTCGGCGTAGCTATGAATAACGCAAAACAAAACACAGACGCTAACCGTCAAGCTGTTGAAAAATCTACAACCTCAATGGAAGCTTTAGGCTTTAAGGCTAACGATACCCGCGAAGCTTTAACAAAGATGATTACGGCGACTGGATCAGTTACTGAGTCTCAAAGGCTTATGGGTGTAGCTGCGGATTACGCTCGCCTCAAGCACGAAGATCTTGCTCAAGCTGCAACCGTCCTTACGCGCGGTACAACTGGTGCTGCCAGGGCATTTCGCGAGTTTGGTATTGTCTTAGATACTAACCTGCCTAAAAACCAAGCTATTACTAAAGCTTTTGACGAACTTAATCAAAAGATCGGCGGTCAAGCTGCTGCCTATGCTGAGACCTATGCTGGCAAGCTACAAATTATGGGAGCTCAGACAGAGGATCTTAAAGAAAAAATTGGAGCTCTTCTTCTCCCAGTATTAACAAAGCTTGAAAGCTGGTTTATTGATTCTGTTCAGTGGCTAGCTAATCACAAAGCAGCTTTAGAAGCTGTAGCTCTGGTAATTGGCACAATTTTATTAGCCGTCATAGTAAATGTCACAAAATCTCTTTATGCTCAAGCTGAGGCCTGGATAGTAGCTAACGGAGAAATTGTGGCTATTATTGCAATAATTGGTTTAGCAGTAGCTGGATTCGTTAAACTATGGAATGCCTCAGAAACCTTCCGAAAGATAGTTGTAGACGCTCTCAAGCTCGTTGTAGACGCCTTTGGCTACCTGGTAGGGGCTATCGGCAAGGTAATTGAAGCTGCCAGCCACTTACCGTTTATCGGTGGAGCTTTCAAGGGTATGGCGAGCGCCGTCAATGGCGCAGCTCTGGATATTGGCAAGTTCGGAGACAAGCTTGACTCTCTGTCAAACAAAAAAATTGACATTAAGTTCCCTAATATCGCTGACCAACTAGCTAAAGCTACGGGTGGAACCAATGGCGTTTCACCAGATATTGCTGGCTTGGTTCCAGGTGGCAGCACGGCTAAGGGCGCTGCAGCTGCTGACAAAAAAATGCAAGCTGATCAAGCAAAACTTAAAACTTATATTGCTCAAGAGCAGACAATTCTTGCCGATCGCGCTACGAAAATGGCTGCTGCTCAAGCTACTTATGATGACGCTGTAACCACGGCTCAAACTAAACATTCTCAAGAAGTCCTAGATATTACAAGCGCCTATAACGACAAAATGCTGGCTAATAAAACAGCCTATGACGACGCTGTAGCTACTGCCACGGCTGATAATGAACAAAAGATTATTGACATTAAGCAGCAATATGCTGATAAGGCTGTAGCTTTACAACAAAAGGCCGTAGACGACCAGCAAAAGATTATTCAAGATTCTATTAACGTAATGACCAGCGGTTTTGAGTCTGCTACAAAGATCGACCTCGGTAAGCTCTTTACTTCTGGCGGTAGCAGCGCTGGTGGTCTAGTTGCAGGTCTCCAAGATCAACTAGCTCAAATTACACAGCTTCAACAGGACGCTGGAAAGTTAGCTGCTCAAGGGTATAACCAATCTTTTATTAACGAAGTTATTGCCCAGGGGCCGTCACAAGGTGACGCGCTCGCTCAATCCGTATTAACAGCTGCGCCTGAGACCCAAGATTCAATTAAACAGCTTTATGCTCAGGTTCAAGACGCTTCTCAAAACGGTCTCAATGACCTAGCTAAACAAATGAATGACGGTACAAGCTTTGCTACACAGCAGCTTGCTCAATCTTATGCTCAAGTAAGCGTAGATCTTCAAAAGGCTCTGTCTGATAATTCAGCAGCTTTGACAGATTCGCTTAATAAGCAACAAGACGCATTCCAGAAGCAGCTTGACGCAGCTCAAGTTACCCTAGATAAAGCTAACAAAGCAGCTGCGGACGCCAGGGATCTTGCCTTGCAAAAGTCAGCTCAAACTCTTGCCGACTCTTTGCAGACAGCTCAAGATAATTACACAAAAGCAACTAACGCTATCTCTGACGCAACAATGAAACAGCTTGACGCGTTACAAACAAAAATTACAACTGTTATGGCTCTTTTAGCCTCTATGGGTAAAATGGCTGGAATTGGCAGTGGCGTTACTTCTGTTCCAGCGGGTTCAATTACTTCAGCACCATTAACATACACGTCGTCTAATGGTTTTAATGTGCCTAACGCTACTCCACAAGGTCCTGGAATTGGATCCTCTGCACCTATTATTGGTAGTCTTACACAAAACGTTTATACAACTGATCCGTCTTTACCTTCTATAACTACGGGATTAACTAACGCTATTACCGTCGGACAAACGCAAGGACTAATGAGCACACCTACTATGAGTACCTTTCAACGATAATGGCTACCTTAACAGCGCTCAATAATTACCAGTTCGGCTGGAATGGCTTTGCCTTTGGTGGCACAGGATCGCCGTATCAAATCACTGCAGCTGACGGTATTACTAACCTGCCTACAATCCGCAATCAAGACGATACCCAGGGCTTTAATGACGGTATGTTCTCGGGCCGTGATTTTTTGGGTGGTCGTACAATCACACTTACCATTCTTACTCTTTCAGGTCAGCCTACGGTCCCAGTCCTAACAGCTACAGCTACAGGATCTGGCGTTATCACTTATACGACAACAATCTCTCACGGCTTTTCAACAGGTCAGACAGTCACTATTACTGGCGTACTTTCCAGCGGAAACCCTTCTGGCACAGCTGGCGCAGGCTATAACCAAACCTCTCAGGTAATCACGGTTACTTCTGCTACAACCTTTACTATCCCAGTCACTTTAACCGATAGCTATATTTCAGGTGGTCAAGTAACAAACTCAATTTCTTTCAGCGCTCAGTCAAATTTCAACCTTCTTAAAGCTGCTGTCCAGCCTCAGCAGACAGGTACTACCCCTCTTCAATTCCAGCTCTCAGCTGCGAATAACCTCCAATTCTTCAATGCTCGCGTACGCGACGCTAAGACCGTTATTACCCCCGAGTTCACCTACGGCTATATCACTTCTCAATGGACCTTCTTTTGCCCAGATCCACGAGCTTATGACAACAGCCTTTTATCGGCTACTTTGGGTCTTGACGGTCCGTTAGGCCGTACATACAACCGTACCTATAACCTCACCTACCTTTCAGGCACCTATTCACCAAACACGCCAGTTTTTAACTCAGGGCAGACAAATACTTACCCTGTTATTACAATGAACGGCCCAGCAACTAACCCTGTATTCGGTAATGAGACAACGGGAAATTATCTAACTATTGGATACAGCTTTACAAACACGGACGTACTTGTAATAGATCTGGGAGCTAAGACCATTACTCTTAACGGAAACCCAGCTCGTAACCTTTTACAGGGTGGCTCCAACTGGTTTTATGCTCAGCCAGGCAATAACGCCTTCTACTTCAATGCTTCGGGTACACTTACAGGTACGACTTCTGCAAGCGTCTCCTGGCGAAACGCTTATATCTAAGGAGACCCAATGGCATTACGCACACCCCCTAGTTGGTTACAGAACGGCTCTCACACAGCTGAAAATGATCGCTTAACCACTACTGGTTCTCTTTGGGGAGCTTCTGGCATAATCCGATCAGCTGACCTTGCTGTCTCAGCTGCGACTGGTATGAACGTATCTGTAGCTGCAGGCTGGGCTGCGATCCTCGGTACTTACCAGACCAATATGGGTACCTATATGGCCTATAACGACGCTGCTGCCACAGCAACAATTACAACTGCGGACCCATCAAACCCTCGTATTGACCTTGTTTGTATTACCGTCAATGACGCAGCTTATTCAGGCTCTCTTAACTCAGTAGCTATTAACGTAGTCAAAGGCACAGCAGCTTCTAGCCCTACCGTCCCTAGCACTCCTACTAACTCAATAGCTTTAGCCCAGGTAGCTGTAGCTGCTGGCGCAACTTCTATTTCATCAGGAAACATTACAGACGTCCGCGTCCGCGCTCAGATTATCGAGCCTACAATTTCCTCAGCTGCTTCAACGGCAGTACCTCTTAGAATTGTCCTCAACTCAGGACAAACAGCTAACGCTATGCAGATTATCTCTTCCGCTGGAACGGTCCTCAACGGATTCGATTCAAGTGGTAACCTTCTCGCAGGTGCAGTAAATGTGGCGTCACTAGAATATGAATTCGTTATGGGTGCCTACTAAAATGGCGCGGATATGGATGGAGCAGTAAATGGCAACTAATACACCAGTCAATTTCTTTAGAGGTAATCCTCAATATGGCGCAACTAACGTGGCTCGTACAGTTACTACTGCTGCTCTTACCTCAAACCTCGTAACAGTAACTTTTGGTTCTAACCACGGTCTATCTCAGGTCGGCTCACTTATCTCTATTCAGGGTGTCGGTACTTCTTATGACGGACTATTCCCTGTGAACTCTTTTCCTGGACTCAACACGGCAACTTATGTAGTAACTGCTTCCAATATCGGTTCAGCCTCAGTAACTCCTAATGGTTCAGCAATCATTAACTCAGGTGTAACTGTCGGTGGAACGATCTCTAACGTGGCTGTAGTGAACTACACAGCGATCGTCACAACAGGCTCAGCACACGGTCTTGCTATTGGCGATATTGTGCGCGTGAATGTGGGACAGGCTGCAACAGACGGAACTTATGTAGTTACCTCAATTCCATCAACGACACTCTTTACCTACATCTCAGCAACTCAAACTCTATCTTCAACTTCTATTACGCAAGGAGCGTTTGGTAAATATCCTGCTAACTACACACTTGCTGCTTCTACTAACGGAATCGTGACAAACGCAGTATTTTCTAATCCAACATCATCTTCCGCAACAGTTAATTTAACTATTAACGGAACTGCCGTAGCAAAGCAATTAACTATCAACGGTAACGCTTCTACTTTTCTTGATATTAAACAGTATTTTGCTACAACGCAATCTATTGTTGTCGGAGCAAGCGTGCCTCAAATAGACGCGCAAGTTTCAGGCATCACGATAGTTTAAGGGGTTAGATAAATGGGTTTATCTCAATTTCCAGTTGCATTAAGTAATCAGGTTCAATTACGCGCAACTCTTACATCATCAGGTACTTATACTTTAGGTTCTGCTGCTAATCCACAATTAGTTTACGTTCTATGCATAGGTGCTGGTGGCGGTGGCGGTTCAGGTGGTAACAGTAACCCTACAAGTTATTATGGAACTGGTTGCGCTGGTGGTAATGGTGGTGCTGCTGGTGTTGTGACTTTTGGTACATTTTTAATGGCGGGTTCGGTTACTTACACAATTGGTGCTGGTGGTACTGGCGGTACTGCTAGTACAATTACTAGTGGATCAAATTCAGGTAACAATGGTGGAAATACTGCTTTTGCTGATATTAGAGCCTATGGTGGACCCGGAGGCAATTACGCATCTTTATTAAATTCAAATGGTAATACTTACACTGCAAATAGTGTTGGTTTATCTTCACAATTTGGTGGCGGTTTTATAGGTACTACTGGTTTGTATATGAATGACCAATATCCTACTTTTTACAATGGCTCTAGCGTTATTACGGCTTTTTTTAATATGGGTTCATCTGCTGGTGGTGCTGGTGGTGGTGGCGGTGCAAATAATTCAGGTTCAGGTCAAACTCCAGGCACAGGTGGTGTTGGTGCCGCTGGTGGAACTGCTGGTTCTAACGCTCCTACATCAGCCAATGGAAGTGGTTGGGCTAATCTTCAGGGTAATGGTGCTACAAGCACTACTTTATTTAACGGTATAACAAATCTAAATGCTTTATTTGCTGGCGGTGGTGGCGGTGGTGGCGGTGGTGGAAACGCTGCTTCAACCACTCCTGTATCTGGTGGTGCTGGTGGTGCGGCTACAACTTACGGGGGTACTGGTGGCGCAGGTGGCGCAGGTGGCGCAGCAATTGGTTCTAACGTGGCAAACGGTTCTAGCGGTTCTAACGCAACTGGTTATGGTGCTGGTGGCGGTGGCGGTGGTGGTGCTGGTCAAGGAAATAATAAACAACAAAGCACAAGCACGGCTACTAGTGGTGCTGGTGGTAACGGTTCACAAGGCGTTATTTACATATTCTATTAAAATGGAGAAAAACTAATGGCTTACTTTGCAGTAATTGAAGATGGTGTAGTAATTAACACTATTCTTGCTGAAACTTTAGAAATTGCTGAAACAGTTACAACTAAAACTTGCGTAGAGTTTGAACCTATTGCGGGTTCAGCAGGTATCGGTTGGGGATATAACGGAACTAATTTTATTTCGCCTACTCCTGTGACCGTTGAAGCAGCGTTTATAGCCAATGAACCTAAGTCAATCCCACAAGCAGACCCTACGGCTATTCTTGGAGCGATTTCTAAATAACGATTAGGATAGGCAAATGGCTACTACTTATTATCGGTATCTATTCGCCGACCTACTGACTAATAACATTATTGGCGAACTGCCGATTACTAATGTCAATTTCACGCAACAGTTAAACGCTGCTGGAACGCTGACAGGGGATTTACTTCTATCGGGCGTACAGTCGGCTAACCTTAATGTCCTAGCTTCTACCGTCCCAGGCAGAAATGCGATCTACGTGGACCGAGCTAGCAC
>Ga0214165_1001235_pt1 | contig 14529 bp, 27 predicted proteins | sample TroBogypolimnion_34_FD_153004 | JGI IMG/M metagenome (GOLD analysis project Ga0214165, IMG submission 153004) | Freshwater microbial communities from Trout Bog Lake, WI - Practice 03JUN2009 hypolimnion v3 | ecosystem: Environmental > Aquatic > Freshwater > Lake > Hypolimnion/Profundal zone ... | reverse complement strand
CGACCAGCCTCAGCGCAACTACTGGAACCATAAATAGTGGCGGTGGTGGCGGCGGTGGTGGCGGCGTATTAAATGGTAAAAATGGTGGTTCGGGAATTGTCATTATTTCTTACCCCAATACTTATACTCTTGCGGCTTCCACAACTGGTTCACCGACGCAAACAAATGTTGGCGGTAATTTTATCTATACATGGACAGGAAGCGGGAGTATTACATTCTAATGGCACATTTTGCGCAATTAAATAATTTGAATACCGTTATACAGGTAGTTACGGTTAACAATGATGTTATTAATAATGCAAAAGGGCTTGATGGGGAAGCAATCGGTATTGCTTTTTGTCAATCGCTTTGCGGAGCAGATACCGAATGGGCGCAGACTTCTTATAGCAATAGTTTTCGTGGTAAGTACGCAGGAATTGGCGATACTTTTGATGGGGTTAATTTCATATCACCTGTGATTCAGTAGAGTAATCTAATGGCTACTCAGTACCGTTATTTATTTGCCGACTTACTTACTAATTCTATTATTGCAGAATTGCCTTTAACGGGTGTCAATTTTACGCAACAACTTAATTCTATTGGAACATTTACAGGTCATTTATTGTTGTCAGGAATTAACTCAGCCGCGCTTAATGTACCTAACGCGACTATCCCCGCCCGCACTGCTATTTATGTTGATAGAGATGGCGTACTCGTTTGGGGTGGAATCATTTGGAACCGCACTTTTAGTTCTAAAGACCAAAGCCTAACAATAACTGCCCGTGAGTTTGAATCTTATTTTGAAAAGCGCGTTATAACGACAACAAATGTTTTTACAAACGTAGACCAATTAACGATTGCGCAAACACTTATTACGCAAGCGCAAGCAGTATCTAGCGGCAATATTGGCGTAACGGTAGGAACTGAAACATCAGGCGTATTGGTTTCAAAGACTTATTATTCCTACGAACTTAAAAATGTGTTTAGTGCAATACAAGACTTATCTAAATCAAATGCGGGTTTTGATTTTAATATCCAAGTTAGTTATGACAGCAATAGCAACCCGACCAAGACACTTCATTTAGGTTATCCGCGTTATGGAATTGCCTACTCTGCAACTTCCACGACTGTACCTGTTCTCGAATTGCCAGGAAACATGGTCGCTTATGAATATGCCGAAGATGGAACATTGGCGGCTAACTATGTTTATGCAGTTGGAGCAGGAAGTAATGAAGGCAAGTTAATTGCTACGGCAGTTGACGGAACAAAGATTGCGGCTGGATGGCCTGTAATTGAAGTCATGCAAAATTATTCAGATCAAACAGACGGAGTGTTATTAGGTAACTTGGCTTCGGGAGCCGTATCTGCAATTTCTTATCCGCCTGTAATTCTTAAAGCAGTTATTCCTACTTTTGTTGATCCTATTTTTGGTTCTTACAATGTCGGAGATGACGTTCGCGTTCGCATAACAGATGATCGTTTCCCCGCAGGCTTGGATACTTATTATCGCTTGACTGCATATAATGTTCAGGTTGGCGAAGATGGTCCTGAAGAAGTAACACTTACTCTTTCGATTGCGAACTACTAATGGGATACCTAAACCTGCCACCTAACTTAAAAGAAATGTTTGATAAGTTACATAACCGTTTAGATAAACTGGAAATGTCGCAACGTTTTACATCTCCCAATGTAGCGACTGACCCTACTAATGGGCGCAACGGAGATATTTGGCTTAACACAACTTCTAATGCTCTAAAAGTTAAAGATTCAGTCGGCATAACGGAAACTATAAATCTAGGGTTTATAAATTACACACCAACAATTAGTGCTTCTACTGGAACCATAACAAGTTATACTTCGGCTGCTACTTATGTTCAAATTGGAAAATTTGTATCTGTTTCTTTTTCTTTTACTATTACTAACAATGGAACAGGAGCAGGAGCAATAAATATGAATGTTCCTTTAACTCCTGCTCAATATGCCATAGGGGCAACTAGAGAAAATGCTGTAGTTGGAACAGAAGGACAAATTTTGGTTTATCCAAGTTCAACTGCGGCTACTTTGTTTTTTTATAACAACACCTACCCTGGCGGCACTAACTATCAAATAATTGGTACACTAAATTACATAACTGTTTAACACATCCGAAAGGTGCAATCTTATGCTAGGAAATGCCGCTAACTGGACTCAAATAATTTGGGGAGCATCAGCCTTTTTGGGAACTGTTATTACGTTAGTGTGGGCAGGCGCACGGATTCATTTTAAGTTAATGAGTGAGTTGAAAGAAATTAAAAACTATACATACAAAAGAAACGGCGGCGGCTCTCTTGCAGATTCGTTAGCAAGAATAGAAGCAAAGTTTGAACGTCAAGATAAGGCTATGGAAGAAAATACTGCATTAACTTTAGATACAGTAAAAGCAATTGCGTTACTAACGGGTCGTTTTAATAATCATATAGAAGAAGAAAGAGTTTAATATGGCTGGCGCATTAGATGTTCTTAATGTCGCGCGCCAACAAATAGGTTTTATTGAAGGCGCGAATAATGAAAATCCATATGGCACTTGGTATGGTATTCCTAACGCAAGTTATTGCGCTATGGGTATCTCTTGGTGTTTTAAAGAAGCAGGGTTATCTGCAATAGTCGCGGCACAAACCGACAAAGGCTTTGCTTATTGTCCTGCTGGTCTTGCATGGTTTCAAAAAAAGGGTCAGGTCGTTGATAAGTATTCTGCAACAGCAGGTGATTTAGTTTTTTATAATTGGGGCTCAGGCGTTGCTGAACATGTTGAAATTGTCGAAGCGGCAAGTCGTGATGGACTTACTTGTATTGGATTCAATACTGGTCCTGATAAAAGTTCAGGCACGCCTGCAAACGGTGATGGAGTATTTCGCGTTCACCGTCCTTACTTATACGTTATGGCAATTGTTCGTCCTGCCTATCCAACAGTTGTTAAGCCAACAAGTTCTGCTAGTACAAGTACAAAGTTAGCGGCAGGGGTGGCAGGCATAGGAGTTTTGGGTTCGGGTGGATTAGCGGCAACAACGCACACAACTTCAACTACACCTGTTCCAACTCCTACTTTTACCGTCTTTGTTGCGCCCCCATTTCCGCGTAAAGGCATTCCAGTCGGTACGCAGTCAAAAGCAGTTATAGCAGTTGAGATGGCATTGAAAAAAGCAAAGTTAATTCCTAACGAACAGGGCATTTATAACGCGGTAGACCAAGCAGGAATTATCGCGTGGCAGAAAAAACATAAGACTATTGTTCATTCTAAAGGCTTAGACCAAGCGACTTACGATTCTCTTATCGCGAGTTTATGATGTATAGATTTTCAGGTAAAGACCCGAAAGCGTTAATGCAAACAGCAATTGTTTATATCGGTGCATGGAAGTTAACTAACTTTTCGCACGACCCATTAACAGTTTTGTCATGTCTTGGATTAGGCGGTACGGCGGGCGCAGTTCCCCACACTCCGACAAGTAGCCCAAACGTTGCAGAAAGTTCGCACGTTATTACCCCCTATCAAAATAACTTAGAGGTGACAGAATGACAGATGCACACGATCAAACAAGTGTTAATAGATACATCATGCACTTTCCTGAACATCCTGAAAGAAAAGATGACCCGCACTATAAAGATTTCAATCATTTTCGTAACGCAACTAAAGATAATGCTAAGTGTTCTATTGGTTCACGCCGTAACGATTTTTCTGAGTGTGCAGGACAGATGGAACTTCACCACACGCACGTAGAATTTTCGTTACAAAATGGAGTGGATTTAAGATGGCTGGAAATAGATTACCCAGGAATATCTAACCCTGATGAAGTTGGTGCATGGGTAGAATCTGCTGATAACCTAGAATGGTTATGCGAAAAACATCACAGAGGCGTAGGTGGCATTCATCATGCCGCATATGCAGATTTTGAAGCAGAAAAATATGTACGCAACCTAATCTCTAAAGGAGAAAAAGATGAACCTAAAAAACTTTAAACTATCAGTGCACACTAAAGCCCTCATTGAACATTATGGTTATGGTGTACTTGTTGCAGGTTACGCAACGTATTCGTTTCCTGGAAAAGTTCACACTATCAAAGAGATTGTTATCGGCGGACTTGTAGGCGGTTTGCTTGCTCCTATCTTGGCAAAAATTAATCCCAAGAGTCTTGTTAATCAAATCAGTTCCGTTACAGGTGCGCCTGCCGTTCTTGTAGCGCCTGCGGTTGAAGCGGCTTTGACGGAAGCAAATAAGGTGGTAAATTCGGAGACAGCCAAGTAGGAAACTGCTTGCAAAATTGAATAGCGTGAACGCCTTACTAACGGGGAAGTGGTGAGGCGTTCAGCATGGACTATTCGATATTAATTTTTATTCCTAAGATTAAAGATATTGACTCGCAAATAGATAATTTTGATATCGTTTATGAAGGCATTCTTTAGCCCATTCCGACTTTCGTTCTGGTACGCTTCCGACCATGGGGCTAAAAGACAGTATCAAAAACCATGAACGCAGCAACCATAATGATTTTCGTTGCACCGTTCCAGAGGTATTAAGTCAATTGAGCAAGCCTGACCAAGAAGTTTTTTTAGAACACCTTGCTCAAAATAAATCTATAAATGTGCTTTGTAAAGCACTTCGCTCTGAAGGTTACAAAATCAGCGAAAAGAAAGTATCCGCTCATAGAAATGGAACTTGCTTATGTGCAAAGGAAAAGTAGATGCAATTCTTGAACAACGCCAAGAAGATTATGGTGATGCTCTTATTAACTTTGCGACTATTGGGCGTATTTGGGGCGCTTTACTTCAAATAGAAGATATTCCTGCACATCAAGTCGCATTAATGATGGATTCGTTTAAGTCCGTTCGTATTTTTACTAATCCCGACCATGCAGATTCTTGGGATGATAAAGAAGGATATACACGACTCGGAAGGGAAACAGCGCGTGAGTTTGAACGATAAACTTAAAGAAGCAGAAATCAATGAACAAATTAATGAGTTAGAGAAAGCGTTACTGCATACTCAAAAACAATTAGCACAAGCAAAGAATCGTAATGATGATTTTGTTGCCGCGATACATACTGGCGCATATGAAGCCATGCTTGCATTAGGCAAAGTTCCTGAAATACCTGCACCTAAAAAAGATAGGCGAAAAGCTAAGGTTGAAGTTGCATTAGTTCATTCAACCGATTGGCAAGGCGCAAAAGTAACAACTTCTTATAATTCAGAAGTAATGCGTCAAAGAGTTATGCAGTTTGCGGAAAAAATTGTTGCCCTTACTGAATTACAACGCGCACATCATCCAGTTCGTAAGTGCGTAGTCATGTTTGGTGGGGACATGATTGAGGGACTTTTTAATTATCCTGCACAGTTGTGGCAAATTGATGCAAGTTTGTTCACGCAGTTCACAACTGTTTCAAGATTACTTGAAGATTTTATTCGGTATCTACTTGCTAACTTTGAACAAGTTGAAGTTGTCGCAGAGTGGGGCAACCATGGAAGAATTGGTGGCAAGAGAGCAGAAGTACCTAAGAACGATAACGTTGACCGAATGTGTTACGAGTTTGCTCGCAAAATGTTAAGTAACGAAAAACGATTAACATGGGAAGATTGTCCTGAAGATATTCAAGAAGTAATGGTGGGCAATTACAGAGCCCTGTTAATGCATGGTGATGAGTTAGGTAGATCAGGCTTCGCCTCTCCTGCGGCTTGGATTGCTGGCGCTAACCGTTGGAAAGCAGGCGCACACGATTATGACTTCCATGATATTTATTTAGGTCATTATCACCGCCACGCTCAAGAACCTATTCAAAAGAATTACAATATTTTTTGGACTGGTTCAACTGAAAGCGATAACAGATATGCAAGAGATTCAATGGCGGCTAGTGGAATGCCTTCTCAAAGATTGCATTTTGTTGATCCCGATAAAGGAAGAATAACTGCTCAATATCAAGTGTGGTTAGATTAATGCGACCTAAAAAACTTCTTACTTCTAATAGTGAACTACGCGCTGATGGAATTCTTAACTGGTCCTTGCCAGCCTTTGCCGTTAAATTGACCAACGGCACTAACTTTAATGTTTGCCCCAACGCTGGAGCGTGCTCATCTTTTTGTTATGCGCGTAACGGCACTTATAACTTTTCTAATGTTAAAGGTCGCCATATTGCTAATCTCGAATATACATTAGAAGAACCGCAAGAATGGTTTAATCAAATGTTAGACGAAGTACAACAGCCTAAGATGAAGGGCAAGTTTATTCGTGTGCATGATGCAGGCGATTTCTATTCCGAGGAATATCTAAACTTGTGGCTACAGATTGCCCGCGAAACGCCTGAAGTTAATTTCTATTGTTACACAAAGCAAGTTTCAATGTTCAAGAAAATTGTAGAACCAAACTGTCCGCCAAACTTTCGCTATCTATATTCAATGGGTGGTAAAGAAGACCACCTTATTGACAAAGAAAATGATCGCCATGCCGAAGTCTTTCCTGATGATGCTGCAATTCTTGATGCTGGCTATGCGAACCAAGATGCCTCTGATTTGTTAGCAATTACTTTACCAAGTAACAAAATTGGGATACCTGCAAATAACATTAAACATTTTAATAAAAAAATGGCTGGCAGGACTTTTGGAGAATTACAAACCGAGCGCGACAACAAAATTAAGTCTAAAAATGATTAAAGGAATTACTTGTTCAGCATTTGATTTGTTACATGCTGGTCACATTCTCATGCTTGAAGAAGCAAAAAATGATTGCGATTATCTCATTGTATGCTTGCAAGCAAACTTTGCAGATAGACCTGAAAAAATTAAATTAGTGCAAACTCTTTATGAACGTTTCATACAATTAAAGGCAGTTAAGTATGTTGATGAAATTGTTGTATATGAAAGTGAGCACGATTTAGAAAATATCTTTGCAACAACGGACGCAAGAATTAGATTTATTGGCGAGGATTATGTTGGCAAAAATTTTACCGCAAAAGATATTTGCCTAGAAAGAAGTATTGTTATTCATTACAACAAAAGAAAACATTCTTATAGTTCGACTGAATTGAAACGTAGAGTCATTACAACTTTACTGGGTGACTAATCTTCATCTTCGTCGTCATAACCTGTTGTATGCAAACTCATAACAGTTATGTCTATATCGTTTTCTTTGCAAATTGTTACGCCTTCTTTAAATAATGCAATAGTGCGCGCACATAAATCATCTATCGCATCGGGATATGCAAGTTCGCTTTGGATATTTATAACTAAGCCACCGCAACGAAGTTCTATCTGAGTAAATGCCATATTCTGATTCTACGGCTACGACCGTCAAGACTGTCAATTGCCACGCCTTCTAATGGCATACCGTAGCCTGTCGTCTAAGGCTGTAACAGAATTAGGCTGAGTATTTATATCGGCTAGGGATAAAAAGTCGCCAAATGGCAGTTTTAGCCGTTTTAGGGGATATGCAGTTAGAACGGGTGCTAAGAACACGCCCAAGTTTCGATTATAACTAAAGTGTTACATAAGTTTGGTTAATAGTGTGTACAAACTGTTACGGACGCATTAAGTTTGTCCTATCAGGAAGTACGAGCCCGAAGCGCCAGCGATGGAAGTCTAGGAAGCAACTCAGAAAACTTCAGGATTTGTAACTTGAAAATTAAATAGCAAGAACTACGAAACCCGAACATAAGGATGAACGCGGCAATTCGTACTCTGCAAAAAAACTTTGAAATTCGAAACCGACTGAACGTTATGAACTTAGTCGGTCTTGCGTGTTGGCAAACGCAACTGATGAGAAGCCACCAACCAAAAGGAGAATCGAATGACACTTCAAGAAATGGCAACAACAATTCAATTTAATGTTGGTGATATCGCGCCGTTAAATAAAAAAGCCGCTAATTCTTTTGAAGAATTCTGCTTTGCTTGCGGTCGAAAATTAGGCAAAAATCTTTCTTACTTTGAAGTTACTAACGATTGGAAGTTGGTTATTCCAAACACTAGCCATTTCAATTCACAAGGTTGCTTTCCAGTTGGTAGCGAGTGTGCTAAAAAATTCGGTGCGAACCTTCTTATTAAACTTCAATTCTAAAGATCGAAACTCCTTCGGGAGTCCGAGCGTTACTCGCTCGCTGATGAGATCAGTAACTAATACAAAGGGGAAAATAAAATGACAACAATCTCACCATCAAACGAAACTTTCGCTTCAATTCTTAATTTTGTAGGAATCGAAGACTACAACGAGTTACTAGCGGGCGGAAAATCAAACACCGCACTTGGCCGTGTAGATTATGTTCTTTGGTCTTTACTAAACGATTTCCAAGACGCAGACAAATCTTATTCACGCGAACTTAATTTGCTTTCTAATCGCGTTGTTGATGAGCAGACAAATATCCAACGCGGATTTACTGCTGACGCGACTTGGATTCTTCAAGCCGCAGAAAGCGCGCAATCATACGCCAAGACAATGAGTAAATTAGTTAAAGAAATCAAAGATGCCACCATACTCCGCAACCTAATGCTAGAAGGGAAATAAGAAATGACTGCACAAACACAAACTTATCCAACAATACGCACCGCACCGTCTAGCACCGAATGTGATTTTTGCTTCATGAAAGCATTACATGATGTTCGCCTCGGCAATACAGACGGTTGGTATCTCTGCGAGCAACACAAAGCAGAATACGCTTGGGCAACGGTGGTCGCATAATGAACTGCCAACTTTGCGATACTCCTAATAGAAAGTTAGTTAAACGCTGGTATGCCTACGATAACGGCGAGCAATTCAAAATGTATGTGTGTACTAAATGCGCGACCATCCACCAAAAGATGTTGGATGAAAATGAAAGGGTGAAAACAAATGGTTGAAATACTAAAAGTAATACAGCCCGAAATCTATACACGGATTTTGGAACTTATTAAAGAAGATCAAACGCCTTGTGGTTGCCCTCAATGCGACTGCGAAGTGCTTAAGGATAAAAACGAACAATGGTGTAGCGGTTGCGAATACGCTCACCGCGAGTGCAACGAAGGGACTTGCGAACATACTCGGTGTTCGTATGTAGATAGGAAGGACTTAATGTTATGACCTACAAAATAACCTGCACTTACGATTCCAATACTGCCACGACACAAACTTGGCAGTATGAAGATGCTTTAGAAGCCTTCACAAGGTTCCTGAACTTCACCGATTGGGGATTCGCTACCGAATACTCAACCATCAACTTATCAATGCCAGACGGCAAAATGTATACAAAGACCTTCTATCGCCCATAACTGAATGACTAAGGAGAAGACAAAATGAAAACTTGCGACCACTGCAATCAAACAAATGAAACCGTTATTCGTTATCCGTTATCAAAGATGGATACGACTATCAAGATGTGCGACAAGTGCGCCAAAGAATCGGGGTACACATTTCATTAAGCCGAAACCGCCTACGGGCGGTCTAGTGGTAATCGCCACTACTGATGAGGCTATCAGAAAAGAAAAGGGAGAAAAGAAATGGCTCATGCACTTGAAGAATTCACAGACGGAACAACTGCTTTTTTTACCGCTCGCGAAGTTGCTTGGCATAAATTAGGAACGGTTACCACTGACGCGTTAACTGCTGAAGATGCTCTTAAAACCGCTTATCTTGATTGGCAAGTAATTAAGTCCGACGAGCCCGTTACGACAAAAATTGGTATAGATCAAATTGTAATTCCTGACAAATTTATGACTTACCGCCACCATCCTAAAACAAATAAGCCCGAAGCACTCGGGATTGTTGGAAACCGTTACACACCTGTTCAAAATGCCCAAGCATTTTCATTCTTGAACTTTATCGCTGACGAAAGCGGTGCTGTTTTTGAAACTGCTGGTTCTATTAACAATGGCAAGAAAGTCTTTATGACAATGAAATTGCCACAAACACTTCAGATCGGCGGCATTGACCCCGTTGATTTATACCTGATGGCTTGGAATACTCACGACGGTTCGAGTTCATTCCAAGTAGCGGTTACACCGATCCGCGTTGTTTGCCAAAATACTTTGACCGCCGCACTTGGTTCTGCAAAAAGTACTTACTCGCTTCGCCACACGCCAAACGTAAGCGGAAAGATTCAGCAAGCCCGCGAAGCACTTGGGCTGACTTTCAAATATGTAGAAGCATTTGAAAAGCAAGCGGAGGCACTTCTTGGTCAGAAAATGACTGACAAAGAATTTTACTTGCTTGTTGAAAAGATGATTCCAATTGATGAAGAATCAGATCGCACTCGAAACATTGCAGAAACCGCTCGCGGGACTCTTAATGCACTTTGGGTAGCACCTACTCAAACAAATATTGCTGGTACTAAGTGGGCGGCGTATAACGCATTCACCGAGTATTCAGATTGGGCGCAACCCGTCAAATCAAAACTTGATTCGGCTCGCGCAGTTCGTATTGTTACTGGGGGCGGAAACGCTTTCAAGAACAAGGCTCTAGCACTTCTCTAAGCACTAACTTAATAAGTGGGTCGGAGAAATCTGACCCACTTTGTTCTTTCTGTTACATAATGGAATATAATAAACTAGGAGGCAAACCCAAATGATGTTATTAGTTTATTTTCTGTACGGCATTTTCTTTAGTGCGTGTTTTTTACGCATATCTCAACTCAACGGTAATCCAAATCGTTTAACTGTTCGAGGCAAACGTATTTTATTTGTTGCCTTATTTACGTTTGGTTTCGTTCTTGTTCATGCTCTTTGCAATCTCAACCTACTCAACTAATCGAAAGGAAAACAATGACTACAACACTCGCAGTAACAAATGAACAATCTTTTTGGGATGACAAACAAATTGCCGCCCTTAAAGGTATCGGATTAGCAGATGTACCCAAGCCTGAATTAGCGGTGTTCTTGCACTTCTGCCAGCGCACAGGGTTAGACCCTTTCGCCCGTCAGATTTATATGATTGGGCGAGGCGGTCGTTACACAATACAGGCTTCAATTGATGGGCTTCGTATTGTGGCACAACGTTCAGGCAACTACGGTGGGCAGACGCCTGTTGAATGGTGCGGGGATGACGGCAAGTGGATTGATGTATGGCTAGCAAAAACTCCACCTGTTGCGGCTCGCGTTGGCGTTTATTATAAAGACACACCTAACCCAACTTATGCAGTCGCGAAGTTTGAATCTTATAATGCTGGTTCACCTATTTGGAAGAAAATGCCCGATCTTATGATCGCTAAGTGCGCTGAAGCATTAGCACTTCGCAAGGCATTTCCGCAAGACCTTTCAGGTATTTATGCAGGTGAAGAAATGGAACAAGCGGATGTTACAACCACACCTGCCACTTCTGCGCCCATTAAGAAAATTGAAGTTATAACGCAAGGTGAGTCTTCAGAACTTGATTATGCAACTAAATCAAAAATTGAGGCAGACCTTGCCTTAGTACAAGTGAGCGGTGATATTAAGTTTTTACGCTCTATTTACAATAAGTATATGATCTATCTTGATTATAAAATTGAAGGTAGCGAAGGTTCAACTACTTTGCGTGAAGTTATTAACGCACAACGCAAAAAGGTGGAAGAAAAGGCTAGTGCATAATGCAAGAACTTACTTTAGATTTCTCGGTTGATTTAAAAAACCGCAAGAAGTTCAAACAATTTCATACCGCTAATCCTCAAGTGTATGAAGCACTTGAGGACTTGGCAGGTACGCTCGTTTCAAGGGGTAGAAGTAAAATCGGTATTGGATTTCTTTTCGAAGTCCTACGCTGGAATTACTTTATGCAAACAGATGACCCTAATTCTGATTTCAAAATTAACAATAACTACCGCCCATATTATGCGCGTTTGTTAATACAGAATAACCCACAATGGGAAAACAAATTCGAATTACGAACAATTAGGAGCAACTAATGGCAACAACAATTACAACAGAGTGGATTGATTTTTTGAAAATAGTATCTCAATCAACGATTGAAACTAGAACTGTTAAAACAACTATAACCGTTACCGCTATTGGAGATGAAGAATCATGGAAGAACCTACGAGGTGCTGGTACTGCGGTAACTGGAAATCACGCCCACATGACAGGTGCTCTGTCTGTGGGAACTCAGGAAAGGAAAAGTTAAATGGTAACGCCAGTAGCAATTGAAAATCGTTTAGCCGTACTTAGTAAGGAGGTAGATGAAGCACAACGATATTTAGATCAAGTTGAAAAACATTACTACGATACAAAAGCACATTATGAAATTGGACTTGCGCGAAGCCGTATGGAGTTCGCACAAAAATCAAATCCTGTTAGCGGTAAGAATTACACAGTTGGAGAACGTGAAGATTTGGCTTTACTAGCCAATGAGGATTTGCACTTTACTCTTGCATCTGCCGAAGCATCAGTTCGTTCAATAAGACAAAATGTAGTTCGTATTAGAACACAAGTTGACATAGCACGCTCTATTGGGACTTCCGTTAGGGCTTCAATTGAAATGTAAAGGGGAAACAAATGGAAATTCAAGAACTATTAATGAAAGCATTAACAAATTATGACCAAAATCGCCCACGTTCTCAGCAAGTAGAAATTGGCGTATCGGCAATAGGTGGGTGCCGAAAGCAAGTTTGGCTACACTTACAAAATACTCCTAAAACTAATAGTACTATGAGATTGCCTGGGCTTATGGGTACGGCAATTCATAAAATGATAGAAGAAGCCTTCTCCGAGTTTGGTTGGGGTGAATATGAGCAAGAAATTGAAGTTGAATGGGATGGGCTTAAAGGGCATATTGACCTGTATATTCCCAGCGAAGGCGCAGTCGTAGATTGGAAAACTACAAAAAAAGCCGCGCTTGCTAAATTTCCTTCACAACAACAAAGATGGCAAGTGCAACTTTATGGATATTTGCTAGAAATGAACGGGCGAAAAATTGAAACGGTTTCGCTTGTTGGTATTCCACGAGATGCAGATGAGCGATCTATTGTAGTGCATACTGAACCTTACAATCGCGAAATAGTTGTTGAAGCATTAACTTGGTTGGATGATATTAGAGAAAGAGAAAGTGCTCCGCCACCTGAAACCTTTAAAGCAATTTGTAACCTCTATTGTGCTTTTTACGGGAGTGCATGTGCGGGGCTATGAATATATATACACCCGCAATCAAAATGCCGCTAAGGGCAACCTAAGACCTTTAGGGCATGATAATAGTAAAGGGGCAAGACATGACTTGGATAAAAATTGATGATTCATTACCTGATCATCCAAAATTGATAGGACTAACTGATTTAGCGTTTAGAGTTCACATTAAAGCGTTATGTCATAGTGGAAGATATTTAACGGATGGATTTATTTCTTATGCAACTTACCGTTCATGGATAACACTTGAGCAAGAACCTGCAAATGAATTAACAGGTAATGGATTATGGGACAAGGTTGAGTCTGGGTATCAAATACATGATTACCTTGAATATCAATCTAGTCGTAATAAAGTTGATGAACAAAAAAAGGCAAATCGTGAACGGGTAGCAAAATATAAAGAAAAGAAAAGGTTACGCGATAATAACGCATTATTAACATATCCAGATACAGATACAGATACAGATACACCTACACCTACACCTAAATACCAAGAACAAGAAGAAGCAACTACTTCCTTCGGAAGCGAACTTGAAATTGCTCTGCCTAGAGTCAATTCTGCAAAATTGGCTGTTACAAGAATAAGCGACAAATTAAGTTCCGCTAGGGCTAATGGAATTAACGCATGGAACTTATCCCGACTTGTTGAGGATGAATGGGATGTATTACATACTGCTAACGATATAGGCGGGTGTATTGCTCTTACGATTTGGTACGTATCTGAACTGCAATCAAGGAAGTTGGAATCTCCTGAAATTGCGCGGATAGGTCAAATGACTAAACGCTTCGGTCGTATAGCATTACTAGCGATTGATGAAGCGGCTAGCAAAGATTTAACGGATTTAGTGAGTTATGCATTCCGCATAGCCCAAAACAAATACAAAGAAAAGGTAGGCTCATGAAACTATTTTGTAAAGAAAATCATTGGAAAATCAAAGATGGAAAATTACATCTTGGCGGAAATAAAGAAGACCAACGCAAGGTGGCTATTATGGAAGCAGTTCTCGAAACAAAAATACGCGCAAAAATATACGGTGACATATGCAATCTAAAGTTAACAGAAAACCGCAAAGCAATTGCAAAGGCAGGAATAGATAACGTGGCATTAACCGTTCAAGCGTTATGCGCTGATGTTGCAATTGGATACCCAACAAAGAAAGAAGGCAAACAATGAGTTACAAAGATGAGCGAGTAATGCTCGAAACTAAAATTACAAAACTTGTAACTGATAAATACGGAGATGAAAGTATTCCGTTTCTTGTTGGTGCTATGTCAACTTTATGTTCGGATGATCAATTGCTGGCTTTCATTAAACACTTGGAGCAATCATGACCCATGATGAAGTTATAGCGCGGATTGATGAACTCGTTGGTGAATTGTATAACTATGATTTCTCTATTGATGATGTAGAGGAGCGATAATGTCTGATGAATCCGTTTTAGATTATATTCAATCTCATATTGAAGATTTGCATG
>Ga0214165_1001230_pt1 | contig 14556 bp, 19 predicted proteins | sample TroBogypolimnion_34_FD_153004 | JGI IMG/M metagenome (GOLD analysis project Ga0214165, IMG submission 153004) | Freshwater microbial communities from Trout Bog Lake, WI - Practice 03JUN2009 hypolimnion v3 | ecosystem: Environmental > Aquatic > Freshwater > Lake > Hypolimnion/Profundal zone ... | reverse complement strand
TAATGTTCCAATACCAATTTTGCTGATAGACAAGCTCGCCGGTAATAAGGGGGTTATCAAAACCCGAGACTTGGGTAATGACATTTTTGCTAAAAAGCGACATGATTTGTTCCTGTACTCAGGTTTTGACGCTCCCCACGACCTCGCGGGGGACGGAATCTTGTCATGTCTTGTCGGTTTAATTATGCCCTAATTAGGCGCAGAAGGCCAAATGATATTAAACGGATAACCGGATTGTTTTGTGATGTCACGCAGGGCTTGGCGGTACGTTGCCCAAGCGGTTTGCTGGTCAGCCGTAAGTGGGCCATTGGGTATCTGCGTCCAGTCTGAGTTAAAAAGCTCTTGTTTTCTTTTGCTTAATATGTCAGTAATTGCAAAACTTGCACAAGTTATTTCATCAGCCTGAACCCAAGTCAAAGTCTCATAATGGAATAAATCAGTTGAGTTTTTTTGCAAAACTTTATAGTTATTCCAATCGTTAAATTCAATCCATGTTTCATCGGGAATAAATGTACTTTCCATTACCTGAGAAACGTAGCCATTATTAAGTTGAATATAAGTCATCGCTTAAATCCTTGAATTAAGATTTGCGTCCCGTTAGTTGTTGAACTTGGAGCAGATGTTGGTGTTGTTATATACCCGCTAACAGTTCCAGCAGAAGCCGTAAAAACAGTAACCGATACAGTTTTTAATCTTAAAGATATTACGCAAGGATTGGAAATCCCTGAATTTGTAGACACTACATAAGTGTATGTAGTCAAAGTGCTAGAGCTAAACACGGTGTAAGTTGCAACTTCTGAACCGTTAACTATCAAAGAAAAAACAGATGTGCTTGTGTATCCAGTAATAGGCAATCCACTTCCATTTATGTAGTTGCTGATAGCAGTTATAAAAAATGTTGTGTAAATGATTCCAGATGTTAAGTTAGGAACACTTGCAGTTAAGAAATCATAATTAACTGTTACTGTTGTCCCGCCGGTATATGAAAATCCGTTATAAGTAGATGGAAATGAAACAGATTGAGGGAATGTTTGATCTGAACCAAGTGAAGGATTTACTAAAACAGAAACAGCATTTAAGTTAATGTTTCCCGTAGCCACCACGTTACCGTTTAAGGTCATGGTAGTGCCATCAAACGAGATATTAGTTGTTGCGTTACCAAAAGCAAAATTTCCGCTAGACACAATGGTTGAGCCTGCGCCGGTCATCGTATTACCGGAAATCGCAGGGCTACTGCCCACAGTGGTGATGAGGTTAGGCGACCAGTTAAGGCTAGACGAGATCGGGGAAAGTGACGATGCGCCGCTTTCGTTCTCCACGAGGTAGCCAAAATAATAAGTATTCACCGGCAACGTGATGTCAGCAAACGTTAAAGACGAGGATGGCTGGAAAGGCTGTGCGTTGGTTGCGCTTTGAACGCCCCACAATTTCCAATCCGTTGTCGCAGGGCTTGCCACCGTTGTGTAAAACAGCGTTACCTTTGTCACCCGACCCGTTGCGGGGATATTGCAGACCACATCAAAATGAGGAACCGTTGCGATGGTGTTGATGTTTACAACAGTCGGAGCCGTGAGATTACTAAAGTAGTTGGGGTTTGATAGGTTGCTGTTTGGAGATGGTGAGAAGGAGTTAAACCCGCCATCTAAATATACGTCTGGGTTGTATTCATTTAATTCTAGGGCAGCACCTAAGTTCCCGTCCGGTAAGGATGTCTCAGACACTTTGATGACCCTGAACAACTTATTCGTCCACCCATAAGCGGCGTTGGTGACGCTAATAACGTCCCCTGCATCAACTTGTATGCCGTTATAAGTGGTTGCAAATGTGACGATTAAATCTTCCCTTGCTTGTTCAAGCAGTCGGTTAGCAAGGTATTGCACCTGCACCGAATCGTTAACCAATTGGTAGGTTAATGTGTATTTATTATCCGGCTCGTTTGTGAATAAATATATAGTCGGAGTGTTTAAATAAACATAATCCGCTTGATCTCGGTTTAGCTTATTAGGAAATTGAGCTTGTATCTGGTTAATGCTCTGCGAAATATCAAATGCACTAACCGTAATCTGACCAACGATGTTTGAGTCATCGAAAGCAAAATCGGTGCTTCTTGGCTGGTTAATAACGACCGACCACTTACCACTTGCGGCGTTGTACTGATTCCAAGAATCGCAAGCCAGCATAATTTGGTCTAGGTTTGACAATACGTCTTGCCCCGTGTCTAAAACCCCGTTAATTCTGTATCGAGCTTGAGTTGCTGGATTTCCGTTGCTGTCGTAGTACGAGATGGTTTGATCTGAGTAGGTGTTTAGTGCAGTAGCGCTTGCTGAATCCACAATAGACGAATCCATTGCACAGCCATATTTGACGTTGGTTATGTAGTCATACCAAACATCGCCAGGTTTTGCTACGCCAGTGCTGTTTAGATAATGCGATGCGTAAAACGTAATGGGTTGCATCGCTGTTGTGCCAGCGGTTTGGTTGTAATTTAATTTCACAATCGCAAAGGCTAAACCATTCATTTGCCGATTATGAGAAGGCCATCTTTGAGCGCTTGCTATATCTGAGCCACCCATCACTACGTTAGGCAGATTTGTGCCGTTCAAACAAGTGATCGTCCCTGATTCGTCCGACTTGTAAAGGTTGATGTAAAGATTACCGGCAATGTTTGTTTTGACGTTTGGCGTTGGGTAAGCGTTATCTGTCAGGGTGATGACCTTGGTGTGGTCTGTGCCATCAAACCCGATGATCTGGTCTTGCCAATACATTTTGGTTGTGTCAAATGAGAATTGCCCATTAGGGCTAATCTGCGAGACAGCCAAGACGTAATACATTGTTTTTTGATCGATTGATAAGACCGCATCAACAAACACACCACCAAGGTAAGCGTCACCGTAAACGATTGGGATTGAGTTGGTGTTAGATGGCGGGACTTGTTGCCGCACCCCGTTGTTTGTATTCTGATTCCCTGCGGATGAGGAAAACACCCGAGACACAATCATTGAGACTGCAAAGTTAATAGCGAATCGTGCCGCCACTAAGGATGCTCCGGTCAACTCAAGACCAATTGCAGACAATATAAGTGTTGATGGCATATCAATCTCTAAAAAATGTGGCTTCAAGCGGTTTATAACCCCGCTTTGTGTAGTCTATCAATGGGGAGTTTGCCATCACTGTTGTGCAAACAAAATCCACCCTTTTTGCATTTAACATGTCTTGTGCTATTGAATCAAACTTTACCCACAGTTTGCCGCCAATTGACTTTCCCCTGTGTTCTGGCATCACCCACCAAGCCAGCTCTCTTAACTCTAAAACCCTTGGACTCCAGACATTAGGCGTGATGATTGCCGCAATCATGCCTCTGTGGTCATCATCAATTAAGATAAATCCTCTGCCATTCAGCATCTGGAATATCAATTGCCCAACGTGTTCGGCGTTATGGTGCTCAGGATTCCTTAAAACAAGCATAGGAGCCTCTTTTGCGTATTCCCGCATCATCCATACTAAAACCGGAATATCGTGTCTTGTAGCTTGTCTTATCATGCGCCGCCGCTATTCCCAAATGGTTGATAATCTGAAGGAGCATCTGTTGCCGCTTGGCTACCTGGGGTTGGTTGTTGACCAAAATCAAAATAAGCTGATGCGATTACCGGAACCCTATCCATGCTTGTGTCGCCAGGGTAATAGTTAGCCCACACAGTCGGGTTAGTCTTTAGCCCACTAATCCTGTTTTGTAAGATCGTCCTGAATGACGCGCAACTAATTGAGCACGTTGCAATCCTTGTGCGGGTTTGTTCGTTCCAGTCTTCATTCACTGAAAAATTACTTACATACCCTTGGTATCGTTTAAAAAACTGAAGCGTTGGCGTTGTGATGATCTGATTATCAGAATCAAAAAATCCACGCCAGATTTCTAGCGTAGAGCCTTTAATGTCTGCGCTTAAAATGACAGCTACGTTAGCGCCATCCACTCCGGTTAGGCTTAAAGTTAAATCGCCGCTAGTGGCTTTGGTTTCCCGTTTAATGTCACCAATAGACAGTAAAGAGCCAAGGTTAGAGTAAGTCACCCCAAGCACCGTGATTGGCGAGGCAGCGTTACAAAAGGTGTAAGTTGCGCTTGCAGTGGTAAGTCGCACAAACTCACCATAGTTAATTGATGGGCTTGAAAGCGCCGCAATTGTTGTACTCATCCTGTGATGTCCTCACGAAAAACAAATGGTTTATCCCATTGAACAAAAGCACCGTTAGCCATTGGGTTAAGTGTATACGTTGGGCATTGTTCAGCCAATACGTAAAAAGAACAATTATTCGCCACTGCTGTTAAGGTTCCGGTTGTCACCGTTCCAATAACCGGACGATGAAGGTTAACGGATACCGTAGACCCTGAACCCCTTAAAACATCGGCGGTGACCTTGTAAGGATAAACACCCAACTGGAGGAAATCACCCGCCCTGAATACATAAGCGGTTGATGACACAGAAGGCAAGTTGCCCACAGAGATCGTTTGACTGTTTGCTGGTGGCACTGCTGCCAATGTTAAAGCGTTAACTTGGCTTAGTGTTAAATCGCCTTGATACGCCGTAAACCATGATAAGTTTTGGCTTGCAAAGGTAATCGTTTGGGGCAATTGGCGATCTAGGTTATCAATCGTTTGAATGATGTTTCTAACCTGCGGGTAATAAAGGTAGTTATGCGGCGTGACCGTAAACACCCAAGGAACCGATGTTAAGTATTGCGCGACACGAACTTGACCCGAACGGCTAACTTGTTGACCCACCGTCCGTCTGTTGTTCACATTCATTGATTGCTGAATGTCAACGATTGCTTGGAATGACATTACGTTCTCCCTGTTGTTGTCGCCAGGCTCTTAGCCCCGTATTGATTAGCCGCCCACACCGCTGTTGCGCTTCCCAATATTCTTTCTTCGAAAGACTTAGTGTCAATTGCGTTGATGTAGTTATTGGTCACATTTGTGGTTTGACCATTACCCATTGCATCGGCTAATTTGTTGTTTGGAATAACTGTACCGGCTTGTTTAGGGATAAACAATTCTGGGCCATTTTCACCAACTAAGTTAATCGTGTTTGGCGTTGGATCACCACCTTCCGCATAAGATGAACCAAAACCAGTAACCCCAGTGCCTAAACCGCTTGCACCATTAGCGGGGCCAGCTAAAAATGCACTAAGCATTGATTTGCCGCTTGTAAATAAACTGCCAAACAAATCATTAGCTTGCATTTTTAATTGAACATACATCAAATCTTTTATGATGCTGCCAACTAAATCACTGAAGTTTAATTTTCCTGTTTTGACAAAGTTAAACAAAGCAGAATCCATGCTAGACACTACTGTATTAAATGCTTGTCCACCAGCGTCAGCTTGATTTTGAGCATCATCTCTAAATTGTTTAAAAGCCTTGTCCCAACCGTAAGCAAAACTTTCTTGATATTTTTGAACTTCTAAAACTAACTTTTCAGTTTCTTGTAACGTGGTTTGATAAGTGTCTAAGATTTGTTCTTTTTCTTTTTTTAGCGTAGCAATAATAATGTCGTGACCTTGACCTATTTTCTTTGCCGCTTCAATCTGTTTATCAACCTCGGTTAGCGCTTTGTCTTTTGCAACCGTAACCTTTAACAATTCTTCGTTTAATTGTTTTTGGTTTTTTGTTTCTTGGCTAATTTGTAATTGGCTCTCTAAAACATACAAGCCTTCTTTAGCTTGCGCTTGATATGCTTTAGCAATATTGTTCGCCGCATCTAATTGTTTTTGATACGAAGCAAGAACCTCGTTGTTTGCTGTCTTTTGGGTTTCTTTGGCTTTCTTGGCGTGATCTTCTTGTTGGTTAAATAATTTATCAAAGTAATCAAAATCACTTTTAACCATCGCATCTGTTTTAGCTTGTTGTTCTTGCCATAGTTTTCCGATCTCGGAAAAATGACCAGTCATCGCTAACTTTGCTTCTTCCCACAAAGTGCCAACATCGCTAATAACCGCCCTGACTGTGGTAGCCGTAAATTTAGCCATCACTGTGGCTACCTTAACAAACTCACCAACCCAGTGGATCAATTCCTTGATGATTGTTCCATCGTTGTTCATTGCGTCATAGAACGCGTTTAAAGTAGGAATCACTGCGTTTGTAAATTCCAGTTTTAAACTGTGTTGAGCTGCTTCTAATTTAAGGCTTAAGTCGTGTGCGTCATTAATGGACTGAGCATATTTGTCCATCGTGCCTTTGGTTTCTTCAAGCGTTTCCTGTAACCCCTTGAGATCAACCCCACGAACAGCTTTCCCTAAAGTCTGAAACGCCAAGCCGTTACGCTCGGACGCATCGCTCATTTTTGATAAACCGGTGACAGTTTTTTCAAATAAGTCTTGCTCAGATAAATGCCGCAGATCGTCTAAAGTAACACCTAAGCGGGCAAACGATTCTTGCGCCCTTGCGCTACCCAAGCGGGCTGTTTCAACCTTTTGCGTAAAGCCAGAATAAACCTGACCAGCGTTTTCAGCAGAGCCGCCGTTTTCTTCTAATGCTTTTGAGAGTTCTAAGACGCTAGAGATAGCGACTTCGTTGGCTTTGGAAACTTCAACGATTTGCTTGGACATCTCCATGCCAGCTTTTGTCAATTCAACAAAGCCAGCAATAGAGATGATTTCGGGTAAATACTCTTTAAGTTCTTTTAAAGATTCTTTGGCTTCGGCAATACCTTTTTTGAACTCGGTATTGTCTAGCGATAATTGGGCACCTAGCCCCGCGATCATGTTAGCCATTTTGACCCTCAAACAAATGTTTTGGTGCGCCTGGGCTTAACATTGCAAACGCTAACAATTGGGAACTTGCTATCGCTTGTTTTTCTTTCTCATCCAAGGGTGGATAAAGGTAGTCATAAGCCCTGCCAATAATGTCTTGTAGTTTATATGACGGTGCGCCTTTGGGTAGCACTTTATTAAACTGTCCAGCAGTCAAACAACCTAAGATTTCCACAATAGCTCGGTTGCCCACCATGCCATCCGCATACATGACGCAGATGTCATTAAAGGTTGACTCATCTACCTTGTTCGGGTCAGTGCCGTGTGCCGTTAAATATGCTTTAACTTGCCTACGAACTGACCCTATTATTTTTTTTTGTTTGCCGCATAACTCGGAGCAATCACCGAGTTAATTTCATCAATCAATTCTAGCTGAACGCCAAAAGGAAACAAGGCGTCAATGTCCTCGTAACTCACTTTGGACATGTCAAAATCTTTATCTTCGGGAACCAATAACCGAACCATCTCAGTAATTCGATTTTCGGTAATAACTTTACTTCTGGCGGTATCAAGCAGTGAGCGACCTTTTATAAAGATGTCTGCATCTTTTATTTCAATGTCAGGGTCGCCTTCGTATTTGTCTTTATTGTCAAAAAACTCTTTAGACAAATCGGCGTAATATTTAGCCACTTTGCTTTCATCGACAACTTTAACGCGCTCGTAAAGCGCCTCAATTTCAGCGGTCAAAGGCACTTTAACCTTGAATTGATTGCCGTTTAATGTGAATGTGCGGGTACGGACTGCATCAGCGTTAAAGCTCGTACCAAATGCGTTTTCTAGAGTCATGTTTTATCTTACCTTCATCACTTTGGATTTATATTTTAATAACGCATTGCCAAGCATTTGACCTAAGTTATTGGTCACCGACACGGCATTGCTCTCAAGCGCTGGACGCATAAAAGGTCTACCTTCACCTTGTTGCCATCTAGCTGTACCGAATTCTATTGCAAAAGCTCGGGCATCGCTTATGTTGTGTTGCAATTTTCCCGTTTTAACGCTTTTAAATGTCTTTGTAAATTGTTTGTGCTTATTGGTTTGATCGGGTAAAAATTTACGCCCTGGTGCGACAGTGACCCTTGCAATCATTATCATTGTCGGGGTGGAATAAATAGACCTTTTATCCCGCGCGGTAGGCTTTCTTGCCTCTACCTGTAAAGACTTTAGTAATTGTCCCGTGTCCACGTTTCCGTGGGCTTCAAGGTGTCCTCTTGCTGAATTAAGCACAGGAACCATTGACGCTCTCATTGCGTTTCTAAGAATATTTTGCGAGTCTTTTTCACCAAAATCTTCATCTATTTTGTCCAATAATTCTTCAAACTCTTTAAAGCCTTGCCACTTTATAATAGTTGTGAAGCCTTTATCTTCAGACATTTTTAATGATGATGTTACGGTAAATCAATTCATTGAGCCGCATGACATAGGAAATAACCTGCTCTGGCGTCATCGAATCAGCGTGATTAGCCGCGATCTGATGAGCCAGAGTGATTGATGTCATTTTTTGTTGCATAAATCCAAACCAGTCTTTACGCGATTCTGCTTGTTTGGTTAAGTAACTTAGCAAGTCAGTAGTGTTTTGTATTGTATTGGTCATTTAAGGGTTGTATTTTTTAAGTAGGGCTAGAGCCACCGCTTGCGCCGTGTCTGGTTCTGCGGTTGCTTCAGCGACTTCGGCAGCATCAACAACAAGACCACGAGCGACAAGATCAATGTCGCCGTATGTCTCCACGATAATGGTGATGGCTTCATCTACTGTCATGTGTTCGACCAACCATATTGGTTGCCCCGAGGATGGATGGTAAATACACATTTAGCTTCAGCGCCTGGGGCAGAGTCAATGTGGAACTGACCAACCCGACCATTAAACGCATAAGCGATGGTGTTTGAGCCATCAGCAGCCGCCACCACATAAGTGCGATCTGTAACGCCAGAATACGCGTCCGCACGAATCTGAAGCAATGCTGTATCGCTAGGATTCCATGCCGCTGTAATCGTTAGGCTTGTGGGCTTAGATTGCGTAGGGATGATGTCCGATTGACGAGAACCGGCAACCATGAAGTTTGCGCTTGCGTCATCCTGACCAAAGGCAGGGATGGCTTCCACAGGCACTAACATTCCGGAGGCTCCAGTACCGTTAGCGGCAGTGCCCACAATGGTTGCCACTTGACCCGACCAGACTGCTAAATTAGCAGTGGTCAAAGGCGTTGGGGTTGCGGTTGTTTGCATCCAAAGCGATGCCTGAAAACCGGCTAGAACTTTATTTGGTGCTGTCATGATTACCTCTTAAGCGTTGTTAGACCAACCATATTGGTTTCCACGGGGGTGAATTGTGAAAACACACTTTGCTTCAGCACCAGGTGCGCTGTCGATGTGGAATTGACCCACGCGACCATTAAACGCGTAATACACAATGTTAGTTCCGTCAGTAGCGGAGATAACGTAAGTGCGATCAATCACGCCAGAGTAAGCGTCAGCGCGAACTTGAAGCAGGTTAGAGTCCGAGGGATTCCAAGCCGCCGTAATGGTCATGCTGGTGGGCTTAGACTGTGTGGGGATGATGTCGCTTTGACGCGAGCCAGCCACCATGAAGTTAGCCGAGGCATCGTCTTGACCAAATGCAGGGATAGCCTCCACGGGAATCAGGTTACCCGAGACTGCGATAGCTGAAACACTGCCCAAAGTAGACAATTGGGACAACGTGAGCGCCGTTGGAGTTGCACCGCTTTGCTGGTATAGCGCCGCCGTAAAACCTGGGAGAACTTTGTTTGGTAAAGCCATGATAATCCTTTGAAGTTAGAGATATTATCTTGTCAGGACGGAACGTCCATGCGGCAATCAAGCACTATTTGGTGCAATTTTACTTGATCGTCATATGTGTTGTATAGCATCGATATGTCGATTTTGGCGACATACAAACCACTTACACCACCAAACTGCCCCGAATATCCATGCAAGGTTTGAATGATGGTGTTTGTTGTATTAAACGCTGTCTGCATATCTTGCGAGAAAACAGTCGTTTGAAATATCGGGGTGTCTATACCCTTAACCGATTGGGTTGTGCCGGTATAAACGGGTTGGTGAACATTCCGTAATTGCCAAGTTACAAAGGTTGGCTCTGTTGCAAAATTCCGGTTGAAGTTTGCATAAACAGGGCATGACACCGTAGCCGCCAGTTGGTACTGGATAGCCTTGGCATAGGTGGAAATATTCTGTTGTGTGGTCATACTGATGTGTTCGGGTCGTTGCGATAGCAAAGCAGCGTGACGTTCATCCGGTCGTTAGACTCCATCACATCAGTAATCCGATAATCGTTGCCTCTCCAAAATATAGAGTACAGATTTTGATAATCCACAATCTGTTTCATATTCGGGGTGTAGTTCATGACGAACTTCACAAGGTCGGTATAAATCCGGTCATCCTTGGTGATTTGGGTCGAGTTACGAACATCCATGACCCGCGCCACAGTTTGAAACCAAGGCGTTGTGGTTGTGGTTTGTTGGCCATAAGAGTCCACCGAGTTGGTGACGTTTCTTACGGTCAATTGTTCGTATCTTGCGATTGCCATCAAAGCACCAAGGGTTTATAGGGACGTAAAAGCGCAGCAACACCGTAAGGAATCTCATTCAACGTACCTTGAAAGGTATTCGAACGATTGTTATACAGGTGAGTTAACAACAAAAGCCCTGCCTGTTTAATCACAGGATAAGTGGCGTAATTGTTAAAGCTCGTTGTGTAGTTAACAATGATCGGGTTGGTGATCGTCTGGTTGACCTCGTTAGGCATTCCACTGCAAATTACTTTATTACCCGTTGGGTCGTAGAAGTAATTAGTTGCGGCGAGCTTATTAAACACAGGTGGATTACTTGTGTCGTAATAACCAACAAAGTTTATAGTGACCCCACCAAACCCAGGTGTGATTTCCGGTAAGTCTAGGCAGACTTGGCTACCACTCATTCCGTTTGTCGCACCGTAGTAAACCTGATACGTCACCGGAAAAATGCTCATGCCTAAATAATCCTCAATCGCCATCCGTGTGGCTAATTCAATCGAGGACAAATAGGTGTCTTGGCTCGTGTCACCGAACAGGTTTAATTGATCGGTGATTTCTTCCAAGGTCAACCAAGGGGTCGATACGTCACGGTCAAATTGCTCCACCTTCTCATACGAGAAAGGGTTGCGCGTAGTCCCTAAATACGGGCCGTTGACGTAACTATCTAATGGCATTTTTTACCCTTAAGTGGAGATACGCACACCCGCGAACACATCACGAATGGTCGAGCAAACCCGCTTTTCAGCAAAAAGGGTCAGGAAACCTGGGGCTGTTTGTTCAAACCATTGGAAACTCATTTCTTCGTTATCGGCAATGGTCATAAATTGCGACCAAGCAGCCAAGTAAATTGGCAATTTACCGGCGGCGATAGTGTCCATGAACGGGTTAGGCACAACCTTAATGCCAAACAAAGTACCCAAGAATGGCCCTTCTTTTTCGCCCACATCCAAGAATAATGGCAAGCCGCTGCTGTCCTTTAATTCGCGGATGTATGTGATTGTCTGTGGGTGCATCATCCAAGCGGTTGTTGGATTGAGGTAGTACTGTGGAGGCAACTTAGCAACCAAGTTGTCCAAGTCGTTGTAAGAGATCGCCGCGCCGGTAATGCTGGCTTGGGTCAGCACAGTGTGGATGCCGTTAGTAATAGCCGAGCCGTTAGAACCAAAAGAGGCAGTAGAGCCGCTTGGGTAGCTGTTCAGACCACGCAAGCCATACGTTGCTCCGTAAGAAGTGGTGGACGAGCCAGATTGATCGTTGTTAAACATCATACTCTGAGCTTCGATCACACCAAATTCCATTCCAACGTCCGTGACGATGGTAGGCTCAAGGTTATTTACATCGCTCAAAATTGCTGTACGAACTGGCAAAGTCGCCGCAATAGACTGCACTGGCAATTGCCAAAACTGTGTAGCCGTGTTGGGTGTGCCCACGTTGCCCGTGAAAGCATAACCCCAAGGGTTTGTCGGGTTGGTTACGTTACCCGTTTTGACCACAAACGCTTCATCCGAACCGATTGTGGGAATAATTCGTGCACCCGCAGTGCGTAGTGGGTTTGCATAACGCAGAGCTGCAAACGCATCATCATAAATAACACGACCACCCACGCCAGAACCCGAGCCAGTCAGTGCCGAGGCTTCGCGCAAGTTCACCGTAACTTTTTTGTTTTTGGTAAATGATTTTTTAATGGCTTCGAGGATGAGGTCGGTCATATTTGTCCTAAATAAAAGTTAAAAGAAGGGGGGATTTCTCCCCCCCGCTTTATCAGGTCGCAGTAGCCGTAGAACGGTAGCGGATGATCGAGAATGGATCAACCACGCTGGTGCACAGACGTTTCTCACCGAAGAAGGTGATGTAACCTGGCAATGTCTGGTCATAGCGGCGCAGAACCATATTCAAACGATCTACGATAGTGTGACCACGCTGCCAGTCGCCGAAGTACATCGGATACAGGCTGGTCGTGCCAGGGGTGCTGGTCGAGCTGTTAGGGCTGTCAACGTACTTGTTAACCACCACATCAAAACCAAGCAACTGTCCGACAATACCGTCATACACCAGAGGAGACATACGCTCAAACACTGGAGTGCCGTTGCTGTCTTTCAGTCCACGGATTTGAGCCAAGAACAATGGGCTAACCATGAACTTGGTTGTGGGTGTCCAGTATTCCTGTGGCAGCAAGTGGATGAACTCAATGATGTCGGAATAAGTGACGTTAGCAGCGCCAACAGAAGCGGCGTTGGTGGTCAACTGGTCATAGGTAGCAAGGGATGCCAAGCCGCTAGTGCTGCCAGTGCCAGAAGTGCCAAACGCTGCGGTGGAGATAGTGCCGCCGGTATATGAACCGTTAGCGCCAGCGTACTGATTCAAACCACGCAAACCGTTTGTACCACCGTATGTGTTAGGTGTGTCGGTCTGGTCGTTGTTGGAGATCATAGATTGACCCTCAACTTGGCTGAATTCCAGCAACATATCGTCAACCACGTTGGCTTCCAAGCCATCGATGTCATCCAGCGCAGCGGTACGGATTGGGAACTGAACGTTCAAATCTTGCAAAGTCAATTGCCAGATGTTAGTCGCTTCAGTTGTTGCCGAGCCGTTGTTTTGGATTGCATAGCCCCAAGTTGCGCCAGCGTTGCCCGTCTTGGCGCGGAACTGGTAGGTAGAACCTTCAGTGGTCACGTTGCGAGACAGACCGCGCATTGGGTTAACCAAACGCAGCTTGTGGAACACAGGGTCATAAGCGGTACGACCACCAACACCTGCACCGCCGCCGGTCAAAGCAGAGGCTTCGTTCAGGTATGCGGCATATTGGGAATCATCAGCAAAGATTTGCAGTTCTTTTTCGAACTTGCCTTTTTTGATGAACTTAGACAATTGCTCTTTAACGTTTTTGTTAACGTCTTGGCGCACAGTCTTGGCGGGTTTGATGAAAGCCACGCTATTGAGTTCGGAAATCTTAGTTTCCAAACCAACAACTTTTTCAGCGAATTCGGCTTTTGCTTCTTCCACTTTAGCTACTGCTTCGGCTTTGATTTCTTCGATCTTAGCCATGTTTTGCGATTCAATCGCATCAACTTTTTCAATGATTTTTTCGATAGACATTTGTTTATCCTTTAACACGTTTAGATAATGCTTTTAGCAACTCTCGTTCCTCTAGGGCTTTCAAGATTGCTTCGGCTTCGACCACCGCACCAGAGTCGCTCGGCTTTGGGGTTTCCTCAATTACTGGCTTGGCAACATCTCGTTGTTCAATCAGCTTTTTGAGTATTGAAGATGCGGTGGTCGCATCTTTACGCGAAAGACCTGCCTCACGCAGAACCTTCTCGATCTTGCGAGGGTTAGGTTGTCCCTCGGCTGTAAAACATTCCAAATTCATCACCTCTGCGGCGGGGTTGTTGGGGTACATCACCACCGACACTTCACGCAAACCGCCTTTTGTGATTTGGAAATAGGATTCATCATCATCATCATCGCCGCTAACCATTGGGTCGCCATTAGCGTCAACATAACGGGCTTCGTCAGCGTATGCGCCAACAGAGACACCGCCAAACAGATTAGGGGATTCTTTGAGGACGTTATAGAGATCGGAGCCGCCAACAGTGTTAAGGAAAAGTTTTCCTTCTGCGGTCATGCCTGATGCGTCAAAATTAAACTCTGTCCACTCACCGACTGGCATACCCATGTCGTTGTGATTCAGGAACATCGGCAGTGGTGTGCCGCTTTTAGAGAATTCTTGCGCCCAGTCCTGGAAACCTTCAGGTTGGTAATTGAATTTGCGCCCATCAGCGCCTTCTCGTGCGCCCCAAGTGGTAACTCTTGCGCTAATTTTGCCGCTTGGATTTTTTCCGACCTTTTCGTTGAGGCTCAGCTTGGCTTCGCAAATCACTTGCACTTGTTTCATGGATTACCCCATTGTGGATTGCTTGGTTATTATCTTGTATTGTAAGCATATCGTCCACCACCGGCACTTTAACATTGCTTTTAATCAATTGCAATGCCGCAATTTTTCTGTACAAGTTCATTTGCCGATATTCATTTTGCGGGTCTGATTACCACCGCCGCCACCCGTGTCTTGCGGGGATGTGCCTGGGATAATCTTGGCGGTTTTTGTGCCAACAGGGATATTATCCGAGGAAATCGCGCTTGGGTCGGTGTTTAAGAGTTCATCTGCGCCATCAATTTTAGGCACATTTAAATATTCACGCGCC
>Ga0214165_1001229_pt1 | contig 14579 bp, 23 predicted proteins | sample TroBogypolimnion_34_FD_153004 | JGI IMG/M metagenome (GOLD analysis project Ga0214165, IMG submission 153004) | Freshwater microbial communities from Trout Bog Lake, WI - Practice 03JUN2009 hypolimnion v3 | ecosystem: Environmental > Aquatic > Freshwater > Lake > Hypolimnion/Profundal zone ... | reverse complement strand
GCCAATAATATCATCGGCTTCTGCTGATTCTACATCAATGACTTTATATGGGGAAAATTCTTTAAGCTCTGAACGTAACTTATTCATGCATTCGAAAATAGATTTCCAATCTATTTCGGATGATTCAGTTTTAGCTTTTCGGTTAGCTTTATAGTAAGGGAATATTTGTTTACGCCAAATATTAGTATTATCACATGCAATAACAATTTCGCCATAAGTAGAACTAAATTTATTCTTAAAGGAAAGAATAGAATTTAATACCATATGCCGAACCATATTTTCTTCAACTTGAACATTTGTATGTACACCAAGTTGCATCATAATATTTGAAATCATAACTTGGTTCAAATCAACAATAATCATAATGTAGCCTTATTCACTTTCTTCTATATCCTCGTCTTCTTTTTTGAAAACTAGATTGATTGATTCTGCAATTTTCATGCCACCCTCATCATCTTCATCATTAGGTTCAAAAATAGTATCTGCTATATCCTGAAATGGATGATACACACCATAATGTTTGCACATTAACGCCCTAATAGATTCAATAATCATTGCACCACTTTTTAGATCATCTATTGTTTCGTCTTCCGACAAGTAAAATCCAGCAATATCTAATTGATTAAAAATAATAGGAGCAATAGTAACAATGGCTTCTTGAATATGATACAATTTCATCATTTCAACGTTATGTTGTATTTCTTCTAAATTTGTTTCTGCTGTAGGATTTATATTTTGTTTTGGAAAAGGAATTATATTATTTTTCTTCATATTAGATACTATTCCTTTTTATGTTGTATGTCAACACTTTTATTTATTATATACGACATTGCTGCCTAAATCAGTAAAATTGAAGTTATAAATTTTACATTCGGTATTTTTGGTTATTGCTTGTTCAACATCATATTTTTTTAATCCTGGAACATAAAATAAAAAGAAACCACCACCACCTGCACCAAGCAACTTACCGCCAATTGCACCAGCTTTAATGGCTTTGTCGTAAATCGAATCAAAATATTCATTTGTTATGGAAGATTCAGTTGCTTTCTTATCAATCCATGCTTCATGAAACATATTACCAAAAGAATCCAAATCACCCTTTTTAAGATAATTAAATCCTTCATATGCTTTATCACGACCCTTGCGCACAGCATTAAATTTTACTGGATCAATAGTCATGCCTTCTTGCTGTTTTTGTAAAATAGAATTAGCAGAACGCCCACGTCCAGAATAAACCAATAAAAGTTTTTGATTTAATTGTGCAAGAGTGTCTACATTATCAAATTTGGTTGCATTTGTATAAGAAGGCCTAAATTCAAATAGGTTAAGGCCACCATGTGATGCGGCATATTGGTCTTGTTTACCTACTGGAAATCCACAACGATTACGTTCAATTTCATAAGCAAATTCTGCTACTATTTCCTTTGATTTATTTTCAAAGGGATTTGTATAAGCTTCTAAATTTTTAAAAAGTCCGACAGTAAACGCTGAAGAAGAACCAAGGCCAGACCCTTTGGATAAAATATCAGAAATAGATGTAATAGTTTGTTCACTTGAAATATTAAAATATTTCATAGTTTCTCTGGTAATATCATGCTGCATGGTGTTAATGTCAGAATTAATTTCAACCTCATCATACATGGTCTTAATACCAATGTGAGGAGTTTTATGGCTAATAACATGGATATATTTATCAATAGTTACAGAAAGTGCCGCACCAGTTTCTTTAGAAAAAAACGAGGGTAGATCACTACCCCCGCTAAAAAAACTAATCCGAAGAGGAGTTTTTGTAATAATCATTACGATGTCCTATAAATGAATTGTGCTTTGGGCTTACCACGAGTATCCACAGTAGGGTACTGTTTCAATAAATCGTTTAGCATAGTATCCCACTTAAGCTTGATAAAGTCAATATTGAATCGACTATCTACATAAATTTTGTTAAATTTAATCATATTTTTATGATCATTATTTTTAACAAGATTGATTGCTGCGCTTAAATGGTTCACAAAGGTATTCATATGCTTATCCCTGTCAATATCACCTTGATACATAACGTTCAATCCACCAGAAGTTTCATGAAGTGCACCATAATTAGGATGAACACAAACAAGACCAGCAGACATAGCCTCTAACATAGCACGACAACTGGTTTCAGTCCAAATACATGGATATGAAAAAATATCAGCTTTAGTAAGATGATCTTTAAGTGTCTGGTTAGGTACAAACCCATGATATGTCATGTTAGGGTGGTTACGAATCTTGTCATACAATGGCTCAAAATTTTTATCAGCTTCATCCCACCCATAAATTTTAAAACTTGAGAATACATCAAGGTGAATTTCAGGATGCTTTTCTGCCAAAAATTCAACGGCAGGAATCAACAATTCAAGGCCACGTTGTGGGGTCGAGGTATAAACAAGACGAATCTTACCATCATTAGGTTTAATCAAAGCTGTTTCTGGAGCAGGAATAATACCCGTTTCAAGAACAATAGATTTGTTATCATAGGGAATATTATGAAATAGCTGATAGCGCTGATATTGCCAATTGCTGATAAAAACAAATTTATGAAAGCTATCTTTAAATGATTGATCCTTAAACTTAGCGGATTCTGGGTCTTCTGGAAGATCGTGTGCAAAAAACACACGAATCTTTTCATTATCAAGATCACGAACACGTGAAGAAATTACCTGAAAATGTTTCTGAAGTTCAGGATCAATCATAGAACCAAGAGAGCGTTTTGCTATCTCGGTTCCACCATTTGCATTTGTGGAAATTTCATTCTCTTCAAACATTGATAGTAAATCCAGACTTAACAGCATCATTAGCAAACATAGCAGAAGTTTCAACGGAAAACTGATACAAGTCTTTCTTATAAAAACCTTCAACCTTACTAATCTGATCTGGAGTCATAGTAATAATATCAACGTCATTTGCTACTGCATCTGAATAGTTTGAAGGTTGACGTGTCGAAGCCCAAAGGAAATCAATATCGCCATCGAAATGCCACATTTTGTTGAAAATAGAAGCGCCAAACTTAAATTTGGCAATTGGATCATGACCAACATCGGCAATGCGTCCAGCAAAAATAGAAATAATATGGTCTTTATCGCCATTAATTAGATTGTGAATTGCATTATAAATCTGGTTTTCAGTAAACACAGCAGTAACATTAATATTAATGATAGGCGAAAGTTGACCGATCAAATCATAATTATCGGTACCATCAGGATTAACAATAGGGATTTTTACATATACTTTGTAATCAGCCTCTTCACCCCATGAAGAAATTTTAAGAGCCTGAGCCTTAATAGTTTCCTTATCAGTAGCAAATACTTCTAATGAAAGATTTGTATCTGGACGATTGGCCTTAAGAAAGGTAATTGCTTCCTTAGCAAACCCTTCATAATCAGTTACACCAGCCTTGGCAAGCAAGGTAGGATTTGTCGTGAATCCTACTACACGTAGATTCTTAGCAGCTTCTTTAATACCATTAAGGTCACCACTATCACAAAAAATCTTAGTTGTCATTTTTCTCAAGTTCCTTTATCAATTCACATGCTTCTAATACATTATTAACAACATGATCTGGTTTAATATATTTGTATTCTTCTGGACAAGAATATTCAGTTCCAATAAAAATAGTAGTTAGTTTGCTATTGTATCCGCAAACTATGTCTTTCCAACGATCACCAATCATAAAACTTTTTTTACGTGATATGCCATAAAGATTTATGAAATATTCTATCATACCACTATTTGGCTTGTATAATTTTGATGATCTATCAAATGCACAAAAATAACTATCTATATTCAGCCAATTTTGAATCATTTTCATCATTAAATCTAATGATTCTTTTGACATATGTCCATCATACATATCTGGTTGATTGGTAACCACATATGATTTATACCCTAATTTTTTAACAATGTCAACTGCTTCTTTAGCATTAGGTAAAATTTTAAATTCAGAAGTATTCCAAGGGGCGGTTTTTACGCCATCCCCTCTATCTACGAGTTCATTTAAAACGCCATCTCTGTCAAAAAAAACAGCCTTTACCACTTTGTCTTGTTGATCTGAAGTTTGGGATGGGAAACGATGCAATGCCATACTACCGCCTGAAATGCTTCACTATGAGGAGTTACACGGGTTGGTTCGATAATTGGAACCACTACAACTGCATTGGCATTTTTGGCTGTATAACCATCTGGTTTACCCACAATGCCCAAAACTGTACCACCAGCAGCAATGGCATGATCAATGGCTTTAATAAGTCCAACTGATACATTTTTTTCTTTATTACCACCACCTACGGATAAAACGAAGATGGCGTCTTTGTTGTTGAACTTGCTGACTCGGAGATATTCTTCAAATACGGTATCAAACCCTTCATCATTTGTTCTAGCAGATAATTCTGATACGTTATCTGTTGGTGCGTAACATTCGATGTTACAAAGTTTCCGAAAGTCATTGACCATATGGGAAGCATTACCTGCGGAACCACCCACACCGAGAATAAAAACTCGTCCATTGTTAGATACGACTTTTGCCAATTCTGTGACAAGCTTTTCAACCTTATTTTTGTTTAAACCATTGGCAATATCAATTACTTCATTAAAAAATTTGTCTGCGAAACTCATGGGCTGTTCTTTCTCTCAATTCACTAGATGAATAATTATGCATTCTTTTATTGTAAACAATTTCAATACCACGTATTAAGCAATTTTCTTGTCCTGTGATAATAGTATTTATATACTCCTCACCAACGAATCTTTTATGGATTGAAAGTGTAGCCATCATATTCTCTAAATCTTTTTCAGTAGAATATGGAATAATACTATCAATATATTTACATGAAGTCAATTGAATATAACGTTCATATACGCTTTGTACTGGTTTATTTTTATTCATCCTATCTAATGTGGGATCAGTATGTAACCCCACAATTAATTTATCGCATTGTTTTTTGCAATCACTGAGCATAAAAACATGTCCAGCATGTAGTAGGTCAAACGCCCCCGCAGTAAATCCTACAATCACGCCTGTCTTACCAAAAATATTGGGCGAATTTTTGTCGCCCCAAAATATTCTGACACTAATTTCTTAACTACCTCAGTATCATATGTTTTACAAGAAAACACATCAAGGTACATTGTATCATTTTCGTTAACAAAATGAGCACAAATATTACTGGTTTCAATAAGTTGAACCAAAGTAAATCCCGCCTTATTACCAGAACCAAAATCAATAATCTGTGGTTCGTTATAAGCAACCATATCAATGTCTTTAACTAACTGTTTGGTAAAATTGTAAACATTATCATAACTTGTAATTTTATCATGATCGCAACCTGCACAATCAAGAATTAGGTGATAGCCCCAATAATCTGACATTAATTTATCCTTTAGAGTTTAATATGCATCAATAGCTTGTGCAAATTTAATAGAGTTAACGTTAATAGATTGCCATGATCGGGTAAGTAACCCCCATGCCGCAACCCAATCTTTATTTTCTTTGTGAAATTTTTCTTCTTCATGGGCTTCATTAAGATAGCTTGGTGGAAGAAGATCGACACGAAGTGTGCAACGAATGGTAGAATTATTATCTACAGTTATATCAATTACATTTTCTCTTAGGCTGCTCAACAGCTTATCACGTTCATACATCATTAAAAATTACTTTCACTCAAAAATTTCTGTGAAGAATTTGTTTCTTCATTCAATTTATTTTTTAATTCATTATAACCACCAATATTAAAACCGTCCATAACAATAACAGGAAACGTTTTTGCCGATGGAAATAGTTCTAATATATGTTCTCTAGTAAAATCTTCGTTAAGTTTTAGTTCAGTATAACCAATACCTTTAGCTGATAACAAAGATTTAGCATTTACGCAATAGCTGCAATTTGGTTTTGTATATATTTTTACATGCATGTTAATACCTCATTAAATATTATTTAAGACTCAATTCTTGATCCTCAAAGTCTGTCTGATATTTATTCAATTTGTCAAGTAGACCCCTATTTCTCAATTCTTTAAACACTAAATTTTCTGTAGAAAATTCTCCACCCTTTTGAATAGCAGAATTTCTCATTTCTTTCAATTTAGCTTTAAGGGCTTCAACATTATCTAAACTCATTTTACTATTAATAATATGGTTAATCATCTTAATATAATGAGTAACCTTTTGTTTGAGCAAATGATCATGTTGAAAATCATAATCACCATGAACAGGTTTTTGAATCCATTTATTTTTCTTGAGTGAATATACACCCTGATTTTTAGGATAAGATAGGGTTAAATCCTGCGCATAAGGCTCAATAGGAAATCCACGTATTCTGACATTATGTGTTAAAGACCACAAAACTTTTTTGTCTTGAAGATAATCATCTACGAGTTTTTTATCGTCTCCTAATTTACTTCTATCAACCATTATATGTACGTCTATATCAGATTTAGAAGTATAATTATAATTTGCATTACCACCAGTAAAAATAATATCTTTAATATAATTTTTTGGTATATTGGCAAATTCTGCCCATGTTTCAGCAAATGTTATTAATTTTAATCGTACTTCAGAATCTAATTTGCCTCCAGTCCATAATGAAGGATTAAGTTCATCATGATACTGAAGGCTAATTTTAATTTCTGTTAAAAAGTTAGTGAAATTTTTCATATTGAAATCCTAGTGTTTTCAATATTTATGTAATTTTAAAAACTATTTAACCTTTACATAACTCGCTTTAATAGTACGCTTTTCAAGAATTTCAAACCCTGCATTGAATAGCATTTTTTCTACAGCATCATGATCATACATCCAAATATCATCATAGACGAAAACTGAACCAAGGGCAACTCGTTTCAAGAAAAATTCAGTTTCAAAGAACAAAGTTTTATTATCATGTGGGCCATCAAAGAAAACGAATGCATATGTATTTTCTATCTTCTTTTGTTCCTGATAGACTGGGACACCATCAGCATACCGATTAAAAAATTCAACATCTTCAAGACAAAAGAAATTGAAATTTAAACCAGCAGAATAAGCATAGAAATAAAGTGATGGAATAATTTGATTACGCATAGTATTATCATAATCAAACCGATACGGTTTAGTAATTTCCTTTGAATTTGGATCACCCTCTAATACCGTATCGGGATAATGCAATTTCATATTGAGGTTAGTACATTCAATTTCGATATTACCATATGGATCAATACAGAACATTGACCGATTTGTATCGTCATTGTGATACAAAGTGTCGATAATCATCTTAGCGGAACCGCCACGACGAGTACCAATTTCGACAACTGCTCCTTCTACTCCTTTAATTTTTGCAGTGGCATTAACTAAAATATCATATTCTTGTGAATCTGTACCAAAAATTTCATCTGTATTAAACCGAATAATAGCCATTATAACTCCTCAATATCCTAATTTTATAAGTTCAACATTTAGTGTTGTAGTACCCTTTCTAATGAAATCAAGTTCTATTGCAACACCTTTAGTAACATCCAAATCCCTACCTCGGACAAATGGGCCACGATCAGTAACAATAACATTAACTGACCGACCATTATCTGGATTTGTTAATTTAAGCTCCGTTCCAAATGGGAGCGTTTTATGGGCAACTGTTCTGCCATATGGATTAAATCTATCCCCATTCGCTGTTCTTGACCCGTAGGAATACCAAGAAACCCTTGCGTGGGGGGCGAGTATTGAGGGTTGCGCCCCAACAGTTTGGCAGCCACCCAGTAAGGCAGCAAAAACCAATAGACTTATGATTTTACTCATTTTATATTTATACTATGAAAAATAGGATAAGTCAAGTAAAAAATTTGGTTGTAGCAACGGGAATTGAACCCGTATCTAACGCTTATAAGGCGCTTGCTCTCACCATTTGAGCTATGCTACGTTAATGTTTATGCGTAATTTGCGTGAAAGGATGTGAAATAATTAAAGTTAGAAGGTTGATGTGGGCTACCTTTAACAATTTCATCAATTATTTTCTTAATGAGATCAGGAATTAAATGACTATTTGTCATATTAATCACAACACCTTCCTCAATAACTGCACCTATCGCAAAATAATCGCCAAAAAGCAACTTAAATTTTGCCATTGCTTCTTCTCTATTTTTAAAAAGACCAATGAGGATGCAGTCAGTTGCACCCTCACCAGTCGCAAAATAGTTACATGTAACTGTGTAGTACATCATGCAGCAATCAATTCTTTAAGACGGTCAGCACAATAGCTGGCAGCAAAGGCATCCGGTTTAATCATTGGTACAACATTACACATACCACGAATATAACCAACAGCTTCATTAACTACACAAGAGGAACCATGCATTACATCAGGATTAATATCAAGGTGAACTTCGAAATGACGATCACCAATAGCTTCTTCGAGATCAAGATACATTTGTGCCGCTTTGATAACTTCATTCATAAGTCGAATGGATGGTTTATCTTTTCGTTTATCAAAGATTCTTTCAGTTGATACTTCACCGAATACTTTACCGCCTTTGTTGCCATCTTTGTGAATGACAACGGCAACAGTATAATCTGCATACCAAATTTTATCTTTATTACGATAACATTCAGAATCTGCACCGATGTAAATTTTTGATGTTTCAGAAGAGTTTCTGATAAATTCTCTAACTTCTTCTATATCAAATTTTTTCATGATTACCTCAAATGTTGGAGCGAAGTACGGGAATCAAACCCGTTTCTTTAGCTTGGAAGGCTAAGGCAACAATCAATATACCAACTTCGCGTTATAATTTATTTAGTCAATTGTAATGAGTATTGTAATAAAATTCTTTATTTAATAAATATCTTTTGAGGAGCAATTTATGATTTATTTATATGTCAAAACACACAATATAACTGGTTTAAAATATTTTGGTAAAACCACAAAATCAAATCCAGAAAGATATAGAGGTTCTGGGAAATATTGGAAACGTCACATAAAACTCCATGGCTACGATGTAACTATTGAAATAGTATACTTTTCTGAAGATGAAAAATTATGTTCTAATTTTGCTTTACAATTTTCAGCAGATCATAATATTGTTAAATCACAATTATGGGCAAATCTACAAGAAGAAAATGGTATAGATGGAGCACCAAAAGGACATATTGGACACAAATTTACTGAAGAACAACTATATGATTTATCTATTATTTCTAAAGAACGATGGACCAATGATGATTATAAATCTCAGATGTCGGAAAAATTTAAAGAAAGTTGGACCGAAGAAAGAAAACAAAGACATTCAGATAAAATGACTGGAAGAAAACGTCCAGATCACTCAGAAAAAATGAAAGGTCATATAGGTCATACAAAATGTCGTGGTGTGAAGAAACCAATGGGTCATGGTTCTAATGTTTCCAAATCTTTAAAAGATAAACCAAAATCAGAAGAACACAAAGAGAATCTTCGCAAACCAAAGTACAGAATTTGTAGATTAACAGACAAAAAAGAAATGTCTGTTAATCATTATACTCGGTGGTTAAAATCACTTTTCTTTGAGTAAGAAAGAATTACTGATGACTTTGAATGAATGACGTGGATTTGTCAAACTTTTAAATACAATACCTTCGGCAATAGGATGACTGATAGAAGGACGATCTGCCATATCAAGCATCTGTTGTACAGATTCAATATCGTTAATATCAATAATACCAAGGTTAGGGGCTTCTTTAAAGGAAGCATTAAGGGAAATAAGATTACCGATTACCGATTTGCGTTCCTCATAATCCATATATTCTTGTTTATCAATATCAAAAATATCAAAAACGTAGAGATCAAGAACCTTGAGATTTTCACGATTACCTTGAACGCCTGGACCCATCAATTCGCCCTGAATGGCGATATTACGACCATAAGATTCAAGTGCAGAAATAAGATTAGTAGAACGTGCAACCTTCCAAAAAGCATTTTCTTCAGTTTCGGTCAAATCAAGATTACGTGAGCATACACCAACATATCCAGATTTGCAATAGATAGTAGTAGAAGAGCCATCTAACTTAAGAGTCATTTCATAACGACTAAAGGTTTTCTTATACCGAGAAAAATATTTGAATACATTTTGGACACGTTCTTGATCAGTCTTGAGAATAAATTCAGGGAAATTACCACGCGCCTTACCAGCAAGAGAAGGATGGAGTGGTGCTTCCCACTTTTTAATACCAAGTACTTCAGTAAGATCATCACCTTCTTCCATTTGCCCATGATCAGCAAATTCAGACAGAGGAAGAATTAAACCCTGCGAAACCTGCCCACGAAGCTTAATAGTTTTTAGTCGGAACCCCTCAATATTATCCATAACCTTGTAGGATGATTTGCGAAGAAATTCAAAGCGTTCAGTCATAGGAAGGAACGAATCAATTTCAAAATAAACTACAAGATCACCAGCTTGAAAGTTATTGGACTTTTGGGTTACTAATTTCCAACCATCAACTGTTGCACATACAATATTATCTGCATCAGGAATTGCTTCAACGGAGGCAATTTTACGAACAGAAGCCAATTTACGAATCACATCATTCATTATATATCTCCTTATTAAATTACAATTTAATATAATTTAAAAATTTAAATTAGTCAAGAAAAAAGGGGAATTTCTTCCCCTTAATTTTAGTAGTTGTAACGATCAACCATAATGGTTTTCATCATAATTCCTTCTGGTGTAAAATCTTCCGCTGCAAGGACCGATTTCATAATCGCAGGAGAGAAACCAGAAATAAGACCAACATTAGGATGGTTAGACTTTACAGGAACATTGCCATACGAAGCATTCAAATTCCAGAATACAATCTTTGGAAGTTCATATCCTTTATCTGTATACTTGCGAGCAATCATTTCCATTGCTGAATCATCATAATTAGTGCATTGATTAAACTGCATGTCAGAAAGAATCAAGATAGTTTCCGGCATTTCACTTTGTGGAACATTGTTCTCAACAGCAACAGAAAGAACCTTATTGAATGCAGCATGAAGGTTTGTGCTCATACCCCAATCAGAACCATCCATCTGATACATTTTCTGAACAAGATTACCCTTCAAGTGAAGCAGTTGTGGTTGATGAGAAAAGGTCAAGAAAGTATTCTTAAACTTACCCTTGTTCTTATCTGCAAGGTAAAGGCCAAGCGACAAGGCAACATCAATGCACATAGTACCAGACTTAGAGCCTGATCCACCTGCAGGGCAATGCATTGAACCAGAAACGTCAACCATTGGAAGAATGTTAGCATCGCCAACATAATTAGGAAGCGCTTCCCACTGAGCCAATGAAACCTTTTCGTCGCCCATTCGGAGAGATTTGATAACATCGTAAGGATAAAGAGTTGAAGCATTAACCTTAGTTTCACCAGTAGCAAGACCATCACGATACTTCTGGTATCCTTCTGGATCATGCTTGGTAAAAGCCTTCTGATAACGAGAAGCCGCAACTGAAGGAACATGATCATAGGTGATCTTATCCCATTCCTTAGCGCACATCTGCTGTTCAACAACCTTAGTCAGTTCAACAAGAGTCTTGCGATAACGCTTTGGAGTATAACCAAGGAAGTTGCGGAGTTTAACAGCAACATCACCCTGACGTGGCATCCACTTAGCGCAAAGACCATTCTTAGCATCAAGAGCATTCTTGATCATTTCAAAGGCACTTGATTCTAGATCAGTTCCAATAAGAACAAGCAAGTCATCCCAACGACCAAGTTCAGGAACCTTTGCCATCAAAGAACGTGCACGATCAGTGTCATTCTTAGTAAGTTCCAAAAGAACATCGCGGAAAATTTTACGTTCACCCGCACCGCCACGAACATCACGTGACCAAAGGGCAATACGTCCAGCAATAACAGGATTTTCTACGTAAGCCGCAGTAAATGCAGGAATGATGTTTTTACCACGAGAAGCACCAATATTATAGAAAAGGTCAACACATGCATTAGCAGTTGACTTGCGAGCCTTCATACCATTTGCAGTACGAGAAGACTGATTAATAACAGCATTGGTAAATGTAGACATGATTTTTCTCCAGATTCATTTTTGGGTCAAATTTACAGGTTTGATGTTTTTATTTGCGGAACTGAATCTAACATAACAGGATTGCTTTTTTGCTTTTTTGATTAAGAGTCAAGTGCATATTATTTGCTGCAACAATCCTAAAACTTAACAGGATCAACTTGGTTTTTTATGCAAAAAAAATTTTAGTTGCTGAACTGATCCTAAATTCATATTGTATGAAGATATTATCATACAAATTATTATTTGTCAACCTATTTTTTGAAGCAATTCATTAAAAAATACTTCAGAAGGTTCGATTTTTTTGGGTTCCTTAAGATATTCAGAAATATTTAGTACGTTATCAGGAAGTTCTACAACCTCGCCTCGATAATCACCAATTACATTCATGATACGTTCACGTTCGTTCTGCATTACTTCCTCGAAAGAGGATACACGATTGACAATAACATTTTTGATGACCTCGCGATCCATATATTCTATGGTCTTGACCACCCGAATGTTCAACTCGCTGACCTGTGAGAACTCAACATCAGAGACACAGTGGTCTAGTACGACAAATATATCGGCAAATGAGCGATATACCTTTGGTGGAAGTCTAACACGAAAACCAAAGTTTTTTTTGTTCGTAAAGTTAAGATACATACGAGAAGTACATGTCTTCTGCTTTACGCTCATGCGCCATCCGGCTTCCTGCATCTGGCGAGTATCGGCAACAAATGGGTCGATGTTGAATACTATAGGAATATATTTATCAAACTTTTCGGTATAACCGCGCCAAGTATAATGTTTGTATTCTTCTCGATATTCTAAATCATCAACGTTAACTGTATCGGTAAACATAATAACTCCTTATATTAGAAATTATTAAGCAACACCGTTGTTGAAATCATCAACCAACTTCTTAGCTTCAAGATCAAGACCACGAATAACAGTCTCAGCTTCATCGCGCTTAACTGCGATAGCCTTAAGCTTTGCCTTGACACCTTCGAGCTTAGACTTACGAAGATCGCCAGTCACCTGAGACATAAGAGAAGCAAAATCAGTCTTTGCTGCACCATTGTTCTTTTCATTCTTTTCATCAGACATTATATATTCTCCATAATTTAAATTAAAATAAGTTTGGTGCCCACTGTCGGACTCGAACCGACAAGCCTTGCGGCGGGAAATTTTAAGTCTCCTGAGTTTACCAATTTCACCAAGTGGGCGATGATTTTATATTACTTCATTTAAAATACATTGTCAACAACTTTTTAGTTAGTTATCAATTTTTTTAAATGTGCGCCTCGGATTCTACAAGAAATCCATGAATTATACCATATATTTGGATATAAAAGAACATCATTTTCAAATTGAATTTTAGCTTCAAAATAACTCATTTCGCCCTTTGTTTGACATAATTTAATTATTTCTCTTTTAAAATTCTTTTTGCCGTATTTTTCAACATCGGTTTTGAGTTCTTCAGATGAAGAGTAATACACTTTCCAATCTGAGTCAACCTTTATTTTTTTCTTTTTTCCTTTGACTATTTTAGTTTTAGAAAAAAAGAAATTTTTCTTACCGATATATTTTCTGCCAGTAAGGACATTGGTTATAATATACACGAAACCAATATGATTGTCAAATACTTCTTCATAGGGGAGACCATAAAAGGTCCAAACATTTTCATAAGACATGGGCGAAATTCTCCTTCGCCCATATTTATCTTAATCTTCGAAATCGAGTTCTTCTAGCTCTTCATCTTCATCTTCGTGCAGAGTTCCACAAAACGGGCAAAATTCTGGCTTATCATCTTCAGAATGAATAATTTCACATTCTACGCCACAAGCTTTACACTCAAAATCCATTACTTACCTCCTAATACGTATTTCTTATATGCTCCAATCCAATCAGTAGCAATTTCGGTTTGTGCTTCTTTCATATCAATTTGACCAGAACAAATCATTCTATGAAGTTTATTTTCTAATGCATCTTTGGTATGAGCGTTATACGGGGTTGTGGTATAGCTTTCAGGCCAAAGGTTTTTAATATCATTTGATCCACCAAGTTCAAGTGAAATTAAATGATCTACTTCAAACTTATCCGACTTTGGGTCAACATTGTATTCTGAAAAAACCTGTTTCTTAACAGATTCAGGAACATTACGAACACCTTTTTGTGCAGTATAATTAGGTGTACAAATCATTTCTTTAGTTGCAGCCGGATTAACTGCCCCTGGAGTTAATTTTGCATCAGGAACTTGTGGAAGTTCCGCCGCCATTAGCGGCAGGACCATCGTCATTGTTATGTAAGGCACTATAAGCATCGACTTGAATAAACGGTTTGTCATCATTATCTTCCTTTGTGTTTAAATTATCTAACGCTTTGTTAATTTGTTCGATAGAAAATGTAGTTTTATTTTCCATAGCAAGAAGGCGCTTCTCTTCTTCTTTACGTTTAGATTCAGTTATAAATTCCATACGCCTAATATAACCTTCAACTATAAGTTGGTGATAGACAAATCGTCTATAATCACCATTATATAATTCTTTTTGGTCTAGTGAAG
>Ga0214165_1001226_pt1 | contig 14597 bp, 25 predicted proteins | sample TroBogypolimnion_34_FD_153004 | JGI IMG/M metagenome (GOLD analysis project Ga0214165, IMG submission 153004) | Freshwater microbial communities from Trout Bog Lake, WI - Practice 03JUN2009 hypolimnion v3 | ecosystem: Environmental > Aquatic > Freshwater > Lake > Hypolimnion/Profundal zone ... | reverse complement strand
CTATACATTAAGACTCATTGGAAAAATAATGCTTGTAATGCACTACAATCAGAGCATAGAAAAGGATGGTATTAAAATGACTTACACTCCAGAAGATTCTGACTTACCGTTAGTATTTTTTCATATACTAGCCAAAGATAAGGCTAAGGTACTGCCTTATTGGTTAGAACAGAATCTAGATAAACTAGATTACCCACGCGATAAGGTTATCCTCTACTTTCGGACTAATAACAATAATGATGATACCGCTGGCATTATTGAGCAATGGGTACATGATGAAAAACTTATGTATGAACGCAACGAAGGCAGACACGATTGGCATAGGTTGATCGTTAACGATGAAGATGTACCAGAGCAAGTGCAACGATTTGGCGTACATGAATGGAACGCTGAACGGTTTTCGGTTCTGGCTCGCTTACGCGAGGAAGGGATAGCCGAGGCAATGACCTACCCTGGCGCTTACTACTTCGTAGTAGATGTTGATAACTTCATAATACCTGGCACATTAAAAGCCCTTATAGCCGAACAGAAGCCTGTTATAGCCCCACTATTGCGCTATGCAGTAGCAGCAGGTGAAGAAACGCACATGGGTTATGCTAATTTCCACCATCCAGTTACACCCAATGGGTACTATCAAGATAGCGAGGAATACTACGCGCTACTCAATGGTGCCATACGTGGTGTATGGCCTATTGATCTGGTGCATTGTACCTATTTGATACACCCAGATGCTCTATCGCATATCTCCTACCACGACGGTACCGAGGATTATGAATACGTAATCTTTAGCCGTCGCCTGCGTAATGCAGGCATCGAGCAGTACCTAGACAACCGTAAAATCTATGGTTACTTAACTCTATGGGAAAATGTAGAAGCCTGTAAGAAATGGATGGCAATACTGAAATGACCCACGATGATTTGCTGGCAAAAATAAAAGCCTATAAATGGTATGCGCCTGTGGATTATGGGCAGATAGATTTATCTAATGCCCTTCGCGCAGTAGTGGAATTGCATAAGCCTACATACTGGCAAAACCCAACCGTTCCTGAATGGAACGGTGCAAATTGCACGCATTGTTTAGAAGATAGGGGAGATTATCTGCCACCAATAGAAGCAAATTATCCCTGCCCAACTATCCAGGCGATAACTGAGGAACTTAAATGAGTACAGAAAAAGAGCGTGAGTATCAAAGGCAGTATCGCCTACGCAATAAAGAAAAGCGTAAGCAATATAGCAAAGACCATCACGCCAAAAATCCAGATGCTAGGCGTTCTATGGTTTATAGAAATACTTATGGAATAACTGTTGAAAATTACAACGAAATGCTCACCAAGCAAAATAATGTGTGCGCTGTCTGCAAAAATCCCGAAGTAATCTCGCACAACATAACCAAGAAACCAAAACGTTTAGCAATAGACCACGACCACAAAACAGGGCAGGTAAGAGGATTGCTTTGCCACAGATGTAATGTATTTCTTGGCAACTATGAAGAATTGAAAAACCTCATTTCGGAGTTTGAGGGTTATTTACAGGCTATTGAAAAGGAGTTGAAATGAGCGCCAAGCCAACTGAACTAAAGAAATTGATCGCGCTATTAGATACCGAGGCTGATGACATAGACACCTTTGGCAAGGCTGTCTGGAACCTGGTTGAGGATCTACTCAATCAGCGCCAACGGTATGTAGTCTTTGCCGTTCACCCTAGCCTTAACATTATCCAGGCAGTTGGACCATATGACACCCAAGAAAAGGCTAGAAAAGATTATGCCAAACGCATAGCAGCCTACGATAATTCTTCCTATGCTCGACTTGCATTGCTAAGATTTCCTGATACAATTACTGAGTAAAGAATTAACGGGGAGTTACCAGTCCTTTCGCCCCGTTATAGTCGCTCCTTGAATCTCCACACGCAAGTTGCAGCGACAAACGAAAACCCACGGATAAATCTCCGTGGGTTTTGTTTTTTGTCTAACTTCCCCTATTAGACAACCTTATGTGTACCCTTAGCGTCTTTGTAGAAGGCGTAGGCACCCTTAACTAAAGTGAATGGGGCTGGCGGTACGTTCAGATAAGAGTAAGGCTTAGAACCGTGTTTGCTGTCATAAAAAGAAGGCGTACTAAAATCTGGCAGTATCCCATTGACGTTATTCGCCGTAAGGCGAAATGATCCAGAAGTATGATCGCACGTTTCCATAAGCCAGGTACGACCCTGACCATCTGGATCTGATAAACGAGTAACTTGTGGATCTATAAGCATCTCTGCTAATTCATGCGCTGCAATACTTAGAACGCCAGGAGTCAATCGTTCACCATGAATAGTAAGATTTTTAATTTTAAGTGCAGGGCTGTAGGTGCCAAAGATAGAGCGTGAGCCATAAGAATCTGCGCGAATATACGCAATCGGTTGTCCATTGACAACCTCATGGTAGCCAAAGGCAATCTTTTGCATTGCTGGATTAGGGAAATTATCTACTATGCAAACATTCCAAGCAGCACTGCGTGCAGTTGCTGCCATAACTTGACCAGGATTAATTCCCCATGTCTTGCTGACCAATGCCGCAAAGTCGTTAAGCAGACTGGCGAAGGTATCAAGATCAGACTGGCTGATAGACTGCTTTGATTCGTTAATTACTGTTATTGTCATAATTTTCCTTAATGATCCGTTGAGTAGAAACCTTTTGTGTTAAATTTAACAGGAGCAGCAAAAAAGATACGATCCATTAGGTTAGAGCAGCACATAGGTGCTACCGATTCCTCATGTATGGAACGTTCTAGTGTTAAATTAACACCGCAAGTGCTGCATTTATAATCATAGGACGGCATTTACACCCCCAATGGGACATTTATCTACACAGTTCCATATCAATTCCATGTAACTCTTGCCTTCAACGCGACGTATCTCAGTAAAGCAATCAGCGTCGTGGATGTATTTAGTCATTGTTTTCCCTTTTCCCAAACGGATTGGTTCCACCCAAGTGATTATTAAGACGGCGCAATGCGCCATCTACTTTACGGTGTGCAGTGGTATCGCTTATCTCCAACTGTTCCGCAATTTCCGCAAAGGTAAGGTGCTGTTCGTATTTAAGTTCCAGCACGTCCCTATCCATTTCATCTAACTTGGATAGCCCTACGCGTATATCAAGAAGTTGTGCGACATAGTTGCCACCTTCTGCAGGATTGCCAGAGCCTGACACTCGCTCACCATCTTGTTGCTTCGTTTCTATTACATCTCCCCATACAAAAGGTAATATCTCCGATAGAGTAATTGGATCATAAAAATGTTCATCTCTAATCTCATAACCCAATTTATGGGCTTTCTGCCTGCGACAGTATTTATCCGCTTGACGGGTAAGTGTCTTGCCTAATTGTCGCACGCCACCTTTGTAATCTTCTGGTGTTTGGTCATGGTCCAACCAAGCCTTGACCTTATCTTCACGGCGCCAGACCCAAGCAAGCAGTTCTTGGCGCACATCTGCAACATCGAAGTAGACGGAATACTTACGATGTACAATACGCGCAACTTGCGTAGCCACATTAGTGGCTTCTTCTAACCAATCACTCATAACAAACTCGCTGGATCATGCAAAAATTCTTGTTTTACCATGTAGGCAGGCATCCTCATCTTTTCGTCCCAATGCTGTTCCACTTGGGCTTCATAGCCCCACATCCAACCAACTATATTGGCTGAATCGTAGGTGGGCAACGTAACAAGAAGATACTTACGTTCTGGATTATCATCTTTGGTAAGTATTAACTTACCTGTAACATAGGCTGTAGTGCGTACTTCAAACTCACCTACATCACCCATTTTACGTTCTTCAAAAACCGAAAATGGATACTTATCCATCCATCTGCCAATGGCTAACTCACCTAAACAACCTGATACTTCACGTGCTAATTGTTCTACCCATGTCGGAGCAGCACCTCTAGAAGCGTTACCCCCAATGGCACGATTAAAATTAAATCGTGCAACGGCTTCTGTGGTTGCGTAAGCCACATCGCCAGGGGACATTTTAATGTTTGTTACCATGACCATTTTCTGCCATCAACAATAAAAGATTTGTTGACGATTGGTACCAACTGTGGCACCACTGTCTTACCTTCAACGCTCAAAATACCAAAGCCTTGATTCCAAGTAAACAAACCAGCCTTGATATAACGAGCATGCTTATAGTCCATCAAGTTGCCAACTTCCATACCCCAGATCGTATTGGTACGACCTGCGATGCCTGTGGTGTAATGCGATAATCCCATGCGGTGAGTATGTCCGCATACTACAGACATGCCTGAACGTTTAGCCAAGCCAAGTGCTGTAGCACCTGCCGTTGGTTGTACGTTACCTTCATCTCCATGCACTAAGATCCAGCCTGGTGCCAACTCGTAAGGATCATGGTGATAGGTAATACCAAGATCCTTCATTCTCAAAAAACCTTCAATAGTCAACTCTGGCAGGCTTAGAAAGCCTGGCGCTTTTGATACAATCTTGTTATACAATCTATCGCTGTGATTAGAACGAGATATATGACTGATCTGCAATTGCTCTAATAATTTAACGGTAACTTCACGGTGTTGGTTTAAGTCACGCTTCCATTCACCTTCGCGGCCTTCTTCCCAACGGCTAATCTGTGGTAGGTCCATCTCATCACCAACGGATACAACCGTATCTGGCTTGTATGCTTTGATAAATTTTGCAATGGTATCGGTTGCGGCTGAATCGTGAAACGGACTTTGTAGATCAGAAATGACTACTATCTTTTTCATTTGGGCCAACTTCCTCGTTCTATCATTAGCGCGATGACTGCATAATTCGCCATATCTTTAAACGAATCTTCGATAGACTCATGCTTAGGTTCCTTGTTAGTCGCAAAAAGATTTTTAAGACGTTCAAACTTATCACCAATACGTACAAGCAAACCATTGATAGGGCCACCAAAAGCGTTGTTAACATTACCTGGGCCATAGTCAGACTGCTTCGTAATAAGTAAGTTACCAATTTCATCCATTATCTCCCATACATTACTAGCAAACGCCGAATTAGTTACTTGCCTTACTTCTTTATCCCAGGGCAACGGACGGTTATCGTTCCATTCGCCATGTCTACCGCTACGATCATTAATCCAGTTGATTGCAGAAGTCTGATCGCCGCTTCCATATCCTCGCTCACTCATTTCTCCCACCTTCTTGTCCTCGATAGATCCAATTATGGCTGTCTTCGTCTAACTCGTAGTAATACACTATACTATCACCTGTGGGCAATTTTTGCTCCATCTCTATCACCGTCAAAGCCCAAAGCATCTCTGGCACCCTGGCACCATCTTTTGGTCCGTAGATGAATTCAGCCATTTATTTATTTTCCTGAATCAAGTTGGTTGTAATTTTCCCACCAGTAAACGCATCATATTTGCTCGCAATCTGCAACGCTTTGGTAGCAATCTTGCGTGCCTTCACAGGGTCATCAATTAGCATGCCATCGGCAAGGGCAACCATTGCACCAAGTGCAAATCGTTCACCACTACCAGCCGTATACATATTGTCTGATGATCTTTCCCATGAATAATCTTCGTTGATACGGTAAACCCTACCCTTGACAACAACAATAATAATGTTGTCTTGCTCAACTGCTGATTCGGGCTTACTAAATTCATAACCTGCTTCGGCAAAAGATCTGCGTATGGATGGTATTAATTGCCTAGTAACATACTTATCGGTATCTTTATTATTATTTACTGGTGGCGTATAATCATGTTCAAGAATGTTAATTCCACGAACGGCACCAGCCATTGCAAAAACTAGGTTATTGTTCTTAAATACCTTACCATCGGGTATCATTATTGCAAAACCGTCTTCATCAGAAGATTGCGAATCGGCTGCAATCATAACCCAATCCGAACCTTCTATGCAAGCGATGGTTGTCATGCACTTATTCTATCAGCAAACCAAGCGGAACCATATTTAAGGTATGTGTCGTTGACATCTAAATTTGGCTCTAATTGCACCACCGTGGCGGTATTTAGATCTTCCTTGATGCGCCCCGCAAGTTCCAGGCCAGGATTACGTCCATCCTCTTTAACATCATTATCTGCGAAAATAAGTATGCGCGAGTACGACTCGAAAAGTTTAGGGAACCACGGCTTCCATTGAGAAACACCAGCCACCCCAACGCTAGGTATTCCCGTAAAAGACGATAAGATAATCGTGTCAATTTCGCCCTCGCAAATGGCAATCGTATCAGAATACTTATGCAAGTCACCAACATTAAATAACCCAATCTTTTGGCCTGTGGGCCAAAGGTATTTAGGTGTACCGTCGCCAATGGCACGGAATTTAATGCCAACCACGCCAGCAGGAGTAATGTAAGGGATTGACAAACGACCAACTGCATGTTCATGGCCAGCACTAGGCTCCGCGACGCTTCCAAGAAGGAACGTAGCCGCGACTTGTTTGGTTATGCCGCGTGCCGTTAGGTAAGAGGCTGCCTGTGGTGTTAGAGCGTTGTGATATTTGTGCGCTGACTCCGTTAGCAATCTTCTCTGCTCTTCGTTTAACATCCTTAAACTCCTTAATATCCTCTTTGCGTGCTACTAAATCATACACATCCCCTAGCAAGTTACATACTAGACAGTTAAATACCTGCTTGTCTAGGTTATACGCCGCACTAGCATGAGAATCCTCATGCACCACACACTTACACGCTTGCCAACCATGTCTAGATACAACGTTCACGCCGTAATGCTCCAAAACGGCTGCCAGATCAGGCTTTGAAACCATTTTTAATTATTTCAATTGCCTGTTCTCTGCCTGCTCCAACACCTTGAGTGTAGTAGTAAGGGATACCACTGGCGGTTTTATGAATCATAATATTTTCAGGCACGTGGTATAAGGCTTCTTCAATCTTTTTAATCAAAGGAACTAAAATCTTTTCTTCCAAATGCTCATCGCAAATGTAATATTTAATTTCACCAACTTTGGTACATGGGTCAGCGTTGCCCCACATGCAGGCTTTATCTGTTTTGTCGCCATCAAAACTCATTCAATGCCACCCTGCACCCTCAACCACTGGTCTAAATCTTGGATGACCCACGACTGGTCTAACCCCGCCATGCGGCGCTTGACGATGACATAGGCTGGTGGTACTGGCGTAATGCCCCTAGCCTTAGCGTAGTTAGCCGCTTCAGTTGTAGCCTCACGCCAGAACTGTGGCAAGTCCATCTTGGCTGTTGCTTTAAGTTCAAAGACGTAAGGTTTGCCAGCAACAAACGCAACGATGTCGCCTTCATCATCTTTACCAGCAAGACGCAATCTTTCAGCAGATACGCCTTTAGAGCGTAACCACTTGAGTATTCCAGTTTCAAAAGTGCTGCCTTTTTTCTTACCGTAACTACTCATTGCATCTCCCTGGATGTTTGACCGATACGCATTTCACGTATATCGGAATATATCGTCATCCTACCAGCATCTGCCCACAAAGTAAGGTAATTGTCGCCAGTGGCGCTATGTTTTGCAAACCTATTTTTAACACAGGCTATACGAAATTCACCTGAATGTGGCACCAATGCCACAGTAAGAATCATCTCTGGCAGTTGTGCAATTTTCCCTTGAATAGATTTACGACTTGGTGGCAAGTCTGGCTTGCCTTCCGCCTCGCTTGTATGGTGCAGTAATATCACTGCCGCATCCGTCTCACGTGCAATATGGTGCATAGCCTTGGCAATCTCACGAAGCCCAGACCAATCATCTCCTGCCATAGATACCACGTTCATGGCATTGTCAACAATAATCATGTGCGGATGTTCACCATAGGCTTCGCCATATGCCCGTATGGCTAGGTCAATTTCATCAAGCGTAGGTGATGGCGCAAAATCAAACTGTAAATGAGTAATTGTTTCCAATTCTTGCCCATAAAATTCTTGTCCAGCACCGCTAGAAAATGATTCCTCAACAGTATCTGTCTTATGACCCGTAATCATAGATGCTGCTCTGATTGCGGTTGTGTAGCCGTCCGTATCTGCTGATATGTACAGCGTTGGCACTTTCATTTGCACTGCCATCCAAAGAGCCATGAGCGACTTGCCAGCATTAGGTGCGCCAGCAATCATTGTCATTTGTCCTCTGCGAAACCTAATCCCTTCTTGCACGAAAGAAGGGAATAGGTCTGGTAGCAGTGCATAATCATTTGTGCTTTTCGCTGCCGCTTGGTGTAGTGACAGCATTACGGGTTACTTTAAGAAGTTAGGTTCGCATTGATCTGGCGTACCCTTAGCGGTAGGACAGAAGTAACCCTTCCAAGCCTTTGGTGCGCCTGGCTTAGACTCACGCAATGTACGGTCGCCGTGTTTGCATGTATCAACGCTAAGAGATAGTGGTGATACTGGTGCTGATGGGCTGATAACTGCGCCACCAAGTGATTGAGCGATATGTGATACTGCGCTCTGGGTGCCAAGTGCTTTAGAAGTACTGGCAATAAGTGTTGCAACATCACCAATGGTGGTAAGTTGTGCTTCTAGTTCTGCTTGATTAGCGGCATACACGTTAATGAGTGTGCCGTCAGCCAACTTAAAGTTGACTTGTAGTTTGGTTCCTTCTGTTGCCATGTTACTTTCCTTCTTTCTTCGTTGTTGTTAGTTGTGAAAGCGGGTCATATATTCCTGCAAGTTCTCCACCTGCGGCGTAACAATAGTCCTTCACGCCACAACTGCTGCAAGACATACCAAGATTTGGTAAAAAAATTTCTGCCTCTAATCCACGGGCAAACTGTGCAAACAGTTCTGTAAAAACTTCTATAGTCCAGCGGTTCATACCTTCGGCTTCTTCAAACTTAGCATGACGTGCTGAGTAAAAGTAACCACGTGTTGGCCTAATGCCAAACTGTATTTCCATAAGGCAAGCGTACAATCCCAACTGCATGGCAGTATCTGGGGTAGATTTGCCAGTCTTAAAGTCTACCACAATTAACTCACCAGTGGGTAAGACACCAACCAAATCAGCATAGCCCTTGATAAGAACGTTGCCAAAGTATTGATTAAAACCTAGTTCGATTCCAGGTAAACCCTGTGGGGTTTCCCAAATCTTAATATGACTTTCACCCCATACCCTGACAAAATCTTGAAACATCTTAAAGCCGTTTTCGTCCCACCAGACTTTATCTTCTTTTGCCGTTGCTCGTCCTGCCGCACGCCAATCTGTGGGGTTGGTGCCAGTACGTTTTTCAACGTCGGCTATTGCTTCATTAAAAGATTCTTCCCATACGGTTTCAAGATTCAACTACTTCTCCAAACACTATGGTTTTAGCCTTTTGTAATCCAGCAACATATCCATCATCGGTTTTTTCTTCGCTGAATACATGGTTGCCAATTTCAGTCTGAATAAGATGCGCCAGATTGCGACGCATAATCATTTCTGCTTCAACAAAAGCCTTCTCAAAGGCTGTCTTGCTAATAATCTTTGCATGCTGTTTGCCCATGATTAGCCCTTATCTATGCTGGTAACAACTGTGGCAAGGCTGCCACAACTGACGCAAGTTGCGTCTGTGAAGTATACTCCAATTTCAAAGTCATCGTCAAACTTGCACTTAACGTTCCACCATTCGGATCCACATGGACATACTTTAATTGGACCGAACGAACGATAGTCTGCTTCTTGACCGACTGTGGGTTTAAGGTTGGAGATATCATCAGCCATTATCCTTGCCAAATTCTGCTAGTAGGAATTTTTCAGCGGCTGAATGGAAAGCACTTCCACCAGCAAAATACCAAGCAGGTTCTGATGGTGCCTTTAACTCACGTTCAAGTTGAAAGGCTTTGCCACATCGTAACCATGATGTAAAAGCACTAAATGATCTATGTTGCACTGTTGTTTCGTTCATGTCTGAAAGATAGCACACCCTTGTGAGTAGTTGTCAAATCAATACACGCTGGCGCGGAAAACATTTTTGCCTATGGGTTGAAATTGACATAGGCTCGACTTGACAAGAGCCTATGAGCCGTGTGTATAATACGAGCGAAGCGAGTGCCGTTACCGAGGGAAGCCTATGGGCTTCCCGATACCGAGGTGAGCGGCTATCTTGATAGCGAACTAACGGGAAATAAAAACAAAAAATAACCCCCACCGCCGAAGCGGTGAGGGTTAAGTTAAAACGTTTATTACTTGACAGGTGCGCTAGCAACCGTCTTGAAGTGACTATATGCGGCATGTACAACAGGACCAAGAACGGCAATAGCCGCAGCCCATGCAACCTTTTTAAGGTCGTGATTACCAGTTTGCCAGATGGCAACAGCAGATACGCCAAGAGCAATAAAATAATGCTCTAGCAATGCTTTGTTGATTTTCATATGTTCTCCTTTGTTTAGGCCGTTAAGCCTTTGATAAATTGTAGCATAGGAAAACCTTGACCAGGATCTGTATGTCCACCAACGATTTTAAGCGCCCGTGATATATCAGCATGGGTACAGATACCTTTAACCGTTTTATCTCCGTTATGTGCTGCCAAAATCTGAGCGTCGGTAAGGTGTACGGCAGGGATGCCATATGCCTTCAAATCGGCTGAGATTGCCGTCTGAGCCTCTTTTATGACTGCCGACTCATAGGCATCAGCCCATTGGGCTGCGGTGTTTGCCGCATGCCCTGTCAGTTCATATGACTTGCTAATAAGATTAAGGGGAAAATCATCAACTGCCCAAGCGGTATCAGTATCTGCTACTGAACAGACGACGTGTAGGTTGTCCACCATTTCGTGAGCCGAAGCCTGTGGGGCTGAGGCGCCAGCGAACCATTGCTGTAAATGAACAGCCTGACCAGGCAATTCCTGGTTTTCTGCTGAATGAATAACTATGATTTGAATAGCATTGCCTTGACGGCCTGCTGAAAAATGCTTTGCTGTTGTTACTGCCATATCAACCTTTCCGCTAAGTCGCCTGGAGTACATAGCCAATCTTCCTTGGCTATAACTAATCCGCCTTTGCGATAGCATTCGGCTACCAATTCAGAGCATATGTAACCCTTGTTCTTGGCAAGGTGGCTAAGCAATCCTTTGGTAAGAATCTTTAGCCCAAGTATACGTAAGGCAATATCGGCAATGGTAAAGAAACCATATGGTTTGCCGATGGCTTCAAGGGCAGCATTGACAATCATCATTCTCTGATTGTCATCTAATTCTTCATGCTGGTTCCAAGCGATGTTATTCCAGTTGGTAACTGGATCAATCTTCACGCCAGATGGGTCTGCCGATACAACTTCACCGTTGCCGATGTAAATAACTGCATGGTTCCAACGGCTAAAAGTTCCAAGGCGGATTAGCCAACCAAAAAATCCATGTGTCTTGATGACGCCGTAATCGCCCATTGCGGGTGTGTACTTATTTGTCATCTAGCATCCCCTCGATATGTTCCAATTCCTGCTTTTCAAGTTTGAGAATGTGGCGAATGATTTGAGCATCGCGCTTGGTCTGGCCGATCATGGCGATGCCAATGATAAGTTCTACCGTTACGGCAAGCCATGAGGCAAGCAGTTGCCAGTGAACATATGAGCCTGTATCGTGGAAGTAATGTGGCTTAACCCACCAGACGACGGATAATCCAGTCCATACAAAGACAAACCACCAGTTACGAATAATACTTTGAATTGACCAAGAAATTTTTTCGCTAAAAGTTAATACATCGCCTGTATCTGGGTGTATGTATTTTTTTTTAAACATTATGTTCCTTAACGTGTTGGTTAAAGGCACCCCTTAAAGTGCCAAGTTCTATTGCAATATCTTGTTGCTTTTCAACCAGTGTTTCGACCATTGGAATTACTTGCTTGCGAATCGCGTCATTAAGTGAACCGCCAGAATTAGGCAATACTTCATGCCTAATTTCTCTAATGCTTTCACGTTCTTCCCGAAGGACGTTTTTAACTCCATGCTTAAATACATACCAGATACCAGTTGCCATTGCGCCGATGGTAAAAATTGCATTGTAGGCAATGGTAGTAAAGTCCAACTTGGTCATGATTGCGCCTTTCGGTTATACGGTGCGGAATTGAACGGTTAAAATTCCACCATAACCATCAAAGGCTTTGCTGGGTGGGGATACAACATTAAACTTCATTGACTCTATGACACCACGTACTTGCTCACCATTAGTAAAATTCTGTAATACGATTACATCTCCACCTGATTCGACTGCTTCAAGAGCGTTAATACGTTCCCATGTTCTGCCCTTATAGCCTATGGCCATATTGTAACGATCCATTTCTTTATCAAATACAAGCAATGGCAATGTAATAATTCGTTCACGTTTGACCGATGGTAGTGCTTTAAGTTGATAACCATTGAAAGAATCTTCGGTGCCAACTAATTGTCCAGTGCCAGAATAAAAAGTAAATTTTAAGGCAATAGATTCTTTTGGAGAAGTATCGTATTGATCCAAGCCTGTAATATCTTGAGTAAAATCAAAATTATTATCAACGGTAATAATGTCGTTAACTGTACCATCCGCATCTACGGAACTAACTTTTAATAGGCCAAGCATTGGCATAGTTTCTCTGAGTTTAACTAATTCAAAATGCTTGTCTTCAAGAGTGAAGTAACGAATTTGACCAGTTTGTAGATAGCCATTAGCAACTAATGTGCTTGTTTGTTGATAAATGCCTACACCCAAAACACCAATAATAAGTTTATTGGTTGCGCCCATAACGCATACGGTTGTTACTTCAGCAGTGGAAGGCACGCGAAGATGGGTAGCCCAAGCCATTTGCAATGCACCAAAATCTTTGCTTAGATCAATTTTAATAAGACCAGATGAGTAAGTACCATCGCCATTGTCAATGTAATTGCTTACGGTAACGTAAGCAAATCTGTCGTTAAAAGTCATTGAGCGAGCAGCATATCCTGAAAGAACCGTTGCGCTTGCTGGATCATAACCATTGGTTACTACAATAATAGGGCCGTAGGTAATATAACCGTTGGATACAAAACCAGAAGTATCAATAGTTCCAATACGAATGCCTTTATTGGTTCCAAGCACTATGTACTTGCCAAGGTATGCGCCAAGGCAATAGATACGTTCACCTGTTGGCATAATTGCAGCCTCAAGTGCGCGAGTAAGCATTGGTACTTGGCCAGTGGTTGTATCTAAAGCAAGACGAAAAATGGAAGAATAAGATCCAGCCCCGCCTGATACATAAATGTTATTTGGACCTTCGGCAACTGCGCTCCAAGACCAACTTGGATTTGGGTGAGCATAGATAGGAAGATTATTGTTACTGGCTAAGGCAACAGTACCTGTTGCCGTTGTTTGATTTATAGCGGCATTGTTAATAAATACAACAACTGATGTGCTGTTAGGCACATCAATAACAGACCATGTTCCGTTATATGGCGAACCAACGCTGGCTACAGTTATGAGCGAACCAACAACAAAATTATGCGCCGATGAAAGATAAATTGTTGCGTTAAACGCGGCATCAAGTTTTGTATAAGTAACTGAATAAGTATTGATTGGCTGCACTTCAAAAAGGTAATTATTGATACCAGCGATAAGACGTTGTTTAACCCAACCTAAAACTACTTTAGTAACGGTGCCTACCATTGTTGGGTGAGTAAATATGAGCGAGCCTGAGCCACCAGCAAGTGTGCCTTGATAAATGCCTGTGGCATTGGCAACATAATAATTAGCGCCGTCTTGGGCCAAGGCTAGGATATTGCCTGAACCGCCCCATGTAATTGTGGCAGTTGCGCCAGCGGCGGTAGTGCGTTGCAAAGTTGAGCCAGTGGCTGTCAAGTATAGATCAATTCCATTGGCATCCGTGCCACCTACCATAATAGGCGCAACACCAGTACCAACGGTAATGTTGGCATTGACGGCTACATCTGGCAGGAGTGTAACCCTGCCAATGTTAAAGACATCTACACCAGCGGATTTGTTAAAACGCATGGCGACAGTTTCGCCTTCGATTGGTTCTTCGTAGCGAATACCAGCGCCATAATGAAATGAGGATTGACTACGAAGCCACCAACCTGTGAGCGTTTGCTCACCTGGTTCTTTTTGCTGATCTATCTGTTGCTTACGATACTGAGCAGTTTCCCGTGAATAAGGATACTTATCATTTGTGGCTAGAAAGAAGGGAAGCCCTGCTATCGCACAATCGTAAGCGTTTGTTTTATTGTAATAAGTGGCACCAGAATTGGATGGTTGTCCAATCGGGTCAACAGGACGTTCCGCAATGTGAAAATGACCGTCTAGCGCCATGTCGTCTCCTTATAATTTGTTTTCAATAAAAAACCCCGCCATTACTGACGGGGTTGGGTAATACCTATAATGCTACTTGTCGTACTTGCCGTGAATATAACCCACGCCAATACCGCACACAAAGCCTAGGACTGCCAATAACATAAAGTTATTGTAGCACCTATACTATAGGTGGTGTGGTAAGGGCTACCTGAGCCGCAGCAAGTGCCGATTGGAATATGGATATATCACTTGAAAATTGAGGAGCATAATCTTTGTCGCAAATTATCGCTAAATGCTCAGCATTGCGCTTCAAGGATTCTTTAGCATCTGAATCTAACGAGCCTGATGCAAGGATGTTATTGATTACATCAACGCTTGCGTGAGCATATTG
>Ga0214165_1001216_pt1 | contig 14712 bp, 8 predicted proteins | sample TroBogypolimnion_34_FD_153004 | JGI IMG/M metagenome (GOLD analysis project Ga0214165, IMG submission 153004) | Freshwater microbial communities from Trout Bog Lake, WI - Practice 03JUN2009 hypolimnion v3 | ecosystem: Environmental > Aquatic > Freshwater > Lake > Hypolimnion/Profundal zone ... | reverse complement strand
CACGTTTGAGGGCACGGTCATTATGTCCAACCTCGACGTCTGCAGGGCCAGCACCCGCGGCGAGGCACGCACCACCCTCGCCTGCCATGGCATCACCAACTCGCCCAACGCGGAGTTCTGGAACCTCAGGCTCGAGGGCGTCGAGCTCCACATGGAGCGCCTCCGCACGGCCACCTGCACGGGCGTCACGATCAGGGGCGCCGAGAACGGGCTCAACGCGCACTACATCGACGAGCTCAGGCTCACGGCCTGCCAGGTCTCGTCGGGTGGCTCGGGCGTCTTCGGCACCTTTATCGAGAATCTCGTCGTCGACGAACTCATCCTGAACAACAACCGCGCGAGCCCCATCCAGTGCTTCGTGACCAAGACATGCGACATCAAGGACCTGACGTTCGCCCAGAACCAGCTCAGCGGCGTGATCCGCATGCCGGGCCCGTCCGACACCGTCCTCACCGTCTCACGCGAAATGGCGGAGGGCACGCACATCGGGCGCACGGGGCCCGTCAAGGACATGAGCAGCGCCTACGTCCGCGAGGCCTACCGTCTCTACGCCTATCGCGACCATCGCTACGAGGGCAAGCCGATCCCGGAGAACGCGTTCAGCTACTTTTACCCGCCTCGCGAAGGTGCTGGCACGTCGAACGTTTTCGAGCATGCCAGCCCCACTGAACCTCGCCCGCCGGCAGACGAGCCCACAGTCGCTTCAAGCCCCGTCGAGCCCAATCCAACGGTCGCCGCGCACGCCGAGGTGCTCCTGATTGCCACGCACTCGCTCGTAGACCGCTTGCGCGAGAGCACGCGCACGTCGGGGCAGTCACTCACGCACGTCTTGGGACAGCTCTCCATCGGCGAGAAGGCCATGAAGGCCCTCGTCCTCTCGCCTATGAAACTGGAGGAGGCCAAGAAGGTCAAGCGCGACGAACCCGCGGAGGACGCGCCCAGCCCCAAGCGTGCTTGCCATGGCCTCATGGAGAAGGGAAGGGCGGCGGAGGCTTGAGCTCGTTTCACAGAGGCTTACTCTGGCGCCACTTGAGACTCTTTAGGGCGCTCAGCATGCCATGTGAGGCATATGAGGACATCTGTGATGATGAACACGAAGGCAAGTTGCAACAAGCAAGCAGTGTCCATTCACAGTAGTGTCCCACTGGCAAAGAATAAATACTTTTTTCGTGCGTTTGTATCTATAAAACAGGCAGAACTGTTTTTTTTCAAGTGTTATGTATTTTCAGTTTATTGATTCAAGAACGTCCTTATTATTGTACATTTTGATCAACATATACACAACCCTTGTTTTATCATCCCCATGCTCTGCTGGGTACGGGCCACCTCTAGGTAGTGGGTATAGTTTTCTGCAACAACCTGATGGCAGCCCTCCTGCTATTCCAAGCACTAACACAGGACTAGACGAATTGATGTATTGTAGCTCAGGAACAATGATTTGTGACATAAAAATAGAATCAGGGACAGACATGCCCAATGTGTTCATGTACGCCATTTTGAATTTGTATGTTTCATGTTGTGATTCTAATAACCAAGTTACCCAGACTATGAATTGGGGGAAAACAACATTTACCTCCCAATCCAATCTGCTAACTCTGTATGAAAATGGAGAAGTGCTTTCTGCTAGTGGCGTTAAACCAGTGATGTCTTTCTATGACTATCCAGCTCGTTATACTGGAATCGGGTATAAGAGACTATATTTCTCAACTTCTGGATCCAACATACAAGTCGGTGCAGGTAATTTATTACTAGTCACAGAAACTGGATCAAACATTAATTTTGGAACTGGGTTTACAACTATGCCGTATAATTGTCCATCAGGAACATTTGTATCTGGGTTACACCTCCAATCAGCTTTAGACAATTACAACGTGTGGTACTATGTTTCAGGATTGTATCCTCTTTGTGCTGCCCCGTGTGTAACATGTACCAACAACTATTTTTGTCCTGGAAACACTGCCCAGCAATCATGTCCTGCTGGATCTACGTCTCCTTCAGGCTCATCAACATGTGTATGTCCAGATAATCAATATTGGAGTGGAACAGCATGTCTCCCATGTCCAACACATTCACGATCCACGTCTGGAGCCATAGGAATAGCACAATGTGTTTGTATAACTAATTACTTCCTTCCACCTGGAGGATCAGATTGTGCATGCAATGCTGGATACTATATGAATCTTGGCAGCTGTGTATTATGTCCAACGTATTCTACTTCTTCAGCAGGGGCATCAGACATCAGTCAATGTTTATGCATGTCAAACAGCCTTCTTCCCACTGGAGCTTCTGCCTGTGCTTGCTATGCAGGTTTCTATTTGAGTGATGGTATGTGTAAAGGTTGCGGTTATTTGAGCACGTCTGTGACAGGCAGCACACAATGCACTTGCATTGCCAATGCAGTTATACCCACAGGAGGCACGAATTGTGTTTGTGCCAATAATTTCTATCAACCTCTTTATACCAACTGGTGTAATGCATGTCCAGGAAATGCCTCTTCGCCTATTGGTTCAACCAGCCTCTTGAACTGCCAATGCAATGCAGGGTTTTATGTCACTAACATACTGGTAAACTATATACCTGCAATATACTCCTTCCAGTGTAGTCCATGTATGTTGTATGCCACATCCATACCTGCTTATGCCTCTTCCCCCCAACCATGTTTTTGTCTGGCCAATTTTTTCATGAATCAAAGTTCCTGCATTCCATGCCCGCAATATGCAACATCTTTGCCTGGTTCCACTAACATTTCCAATTGTCTATGTCAGGGCAATTTTTACATGTCGAAAGGTCTCTGCCAATCTTGCCCTGATAAATCTGTAAGCAGAAATGGATCGACATCTATAGATCAATGTATGTGCCCAGCCAATTACTATCTGTATCAGACTGTTTGCCAAACTTGCCCTGTGTTGGCTACCTCGTTGGCTGGATCTACACTTGCGTCCGCGTGTGCATGTCCTTCCAATTTTTACATGGGTAAAGGATCATGTTTGTCTTGCCCTGATAAATCCTTCAGTAATAATGGATCTACCTCAATCAATCAATGCTCGTGCATATCCAATTATTTTATGAATCAGACATTTTGCCAACCATGCCCTGTCCTTGCTGTGTCCTCCCCTGGGTCTACAGACTTGTCTGCATGTTTATGCCCGGCTAATTTTTACATGTCTCAAGCAACTTGTCAAACATGTCCTTCTTTGACAATTAGCAATAATGGTGCCACTTCTATTGGCCAATGTGTTTGCGTTGCTAATTCGTACCTTACTGTTGCTGGTGGACCATGTGTTTGTAACCCAAATTATCAATCGACCCCATCCACATGTCAAGCATGCCCAGCGTTTTCTACATCGTTGAATGGATCACAATGTTTATGTAATGCAAATTATTGGGGTAATTACGGATCGAAAACCGATTGTTCAGCTTGCCCTTCAACCTCAGAATCTCTTCAAGGATCGCTCCTCATTCAGTCATGTAAGTGTAATGCCAATTATTATGGAGACCCTACAGTTGGAGGATGTACTGCATGTTCTACCGGTTTGGTATCGCCTGCTGGATCGTTATCCGTCTCACAATGTATGTGTCCTCAAGGTCAGTACTATTCCAATGTACTGTTCCATTCAAGCTACTGTGCTGGTTGTGTTGCTGGCTACGCTTGTCCAGGCAACAACAAAGAAGTAGCTTGCACTTTTCCCCAATACTCCCCTGTAGTTCGTGCCAGCACTTGTACTACATGCCCTGCAGGTTGGTATACACCGGATACTTCACATTGCTATATTTGCAATCCTGGATCATACTCTTCTACCAATACAGCACACTGTTCAATCTGTTCTGCTGGATCATATACCGATGCCTCTGGTGTTACTGTTTGTTCACTTTGTGCTCCAGGGTTATTCATGAACACGTCAGCATCTACCTTATGCTATGTGTGTGGTATAGGGTCATATTCCGGACAAAATGGGAGTTCCCAATGCAGTACATGTACAGCAGGGACGTACACTAGTGTACCCGGTTGTTCGGTGTGCTCCCAATGTCTGGCTGGCACGTACTCTCCATCCAACGCTAGTACAACATGTATCCAATGCCAGCCTGGCACGTACTCTCCATCCAACGCTAGTACAACATGTATCCAATGCCAGCCTGGCACGTACTCTCCATCCAACGCCAGTACCACATGTATCCAATGCCAGCCTGGCACGTACTCTCCATCCAACTCCAGCAGCACATGCCTGCAATGCCTTGCAGGGACATTTAGTGCCACGTACGGTGTATCTCTCTGTACCTATTGTATTCCCGGGCTCTATAACAACAATAACGCAAGTGTGTCATGCACGGCATGCCAGGCTGGTACCAGTAGTAACATTGCAGGTGCTTCATCCTGTGCACCTTGTTTCGTGGGCATGTATTCTGGGAGCCTTGGCAACACTGGATGCACGAACTGTTCTGGGGGGACCGTTACCAACGTTCAGGGCAGTACTGTTTGTACCATTTGTCTTGCAGGTACCTACAATAGCTCCGACATGACACAGTGCCTGCCGTGTCCAGGAGGCTCGTTTTCATCACAGAATGGAAGCCTCATATGCACACCATGTGCGCCAGGCACAATTGCAGCGTCATCTCGAAGTACACAATGCTCGACATGCCAGGTGGGGACATTCTCGAACACCACCCCTGCCACAGTGTGTGCTGCATGCATTGCTGGTACATTCACGGCTTTGACTCAGAGCCCGTCGTGCCAAACATGCCCTGCTGGGTCTTACTCCAACGCAAGCGCCTCTGTATGCCAGGTCTGTCAGGCAGGTACATACCAGCCATTCACTGGCGCATCCTCATTGGACTGGTGCACTGCCTGCCCTAGAGGAACAGTCCAATTAACGCAAGGTGTCACTAGCTCAGGGTCGTGCCAGCAATGCATGGCAGGCACATACCAGGCCAAGGCAGGAGGGTCCGCATGGAGCGACTGCCTCCAATGTCCGTCGGGTACATACCAGCCAAATCTAGGAGCAATCTCGCCCCTCAATTGCACAGCCTGTCTGCCTGGGAGTTATCAAGATAGTAAGGGTCAGGCCTCATGTAAGCAGTGCTCCCCTGGTACTTACAGTAATGTCACAGGCGGTACCAGTGCAGTTTTTTGTGTTTTGTGCCCTACAGGTACGTATGGTCTTGCAACTGTAGGGATCCCCTTGGCTGCCTGTACTGCGTGTCAGGCGGGTACATACCAATCGAATACAGGGATGTCGTCCGCCACTGCATGCACATCCTGTAGTATGGGTAAGTATCAGCCCAACCAAGGAGTGGCTAGCTCAGGAGGATGCCTGTTTTGCAGTGCTGGTACGTACCAGCCCAATGAGGCAGCCACGAGCAGTGCAGCGTGTGTGGGCTGTGGTCCAGGCTATTTCCTAACAGGGACTGGTATGACAAGTATGTATAGCTGTATGGGTTGTAATATTGGACAATATCAGAACCAGACAAGTGCCTCGTACTGCGCATTGTGTCAGGAGGGATTCTACAATCAATATGCCGATGCTTCTTTCTGTAGTGCATGTGCACCTGCTTTTTTCACCGGCTCTGAAGGTAGTTTAGCATGTGATGTATGCCCGAGGGGTACAGCAGTCAACATGTCGGGACAGTCCACATGCATCGCATGTGCTCCAGGGTATTATGCTCCCTACGCTGGACAACAGGCGTGTTATGCATGTCAACCAGGGTTATACACAGGATCATACGGTATGTCCAATTGCAACGGATGCCCAGCCGGCTTTATTGGCACCAATTCAGGTATGAGCGCTTGCCAGCCATGTCCTCAAGGGATGTGGCAGGACACACCAGGTCTTAACTTTTGCCGATCATGCAACCCAGGGTCTTTTCAGAATGCAACTGGACAGAGTTCTTGTATTGCGTGTCTAGCAGGGACCATTCAAGTTGCCTATGGAGCGAGCTCATGTATGCAGTGCCCGCCAGGCTATTATCAGGGCCTTCAAGGCACTATGCAATGCTATTATTGCTCATTGGGGTATTACCAATCACAGTCTGGTGCCACTGTTTGCTATCCATGTCCAACTGGCTCGTTCCAAGATGATTTTGGACAAGCCCAGTGCCTGCCATGTTCGCCAGGCTCCTATCAATCCACACAAGGTGCAGTCTCATGCACACCATGCCCTACTGGGGCTTACTCTAACGCAAGCGCCTCCGTATGCCAGGTCTGTCAGGCAGGCACATATCAGTCCTCAACTGGTGCATCCTCATTGGTCTCATGCACTGCCTGCCCTACTGGAACCATCCAGTCGATGCAGGGCGTCTCTAGTTCCGGGGCGTGTCAACTATGCATGGCAGGCACGTATCAAGCACGCCCGGGAGGGTCTACCTGGAGCGACTGTCTACAGTGTCAAGTAGGTACATATCAGCCAAACCTAGGAGCCATCTCGCCTCTGAATTGCACAGCCTGTTCTTCTGGCACGTATCAAGATAGCAAGAGCCAGGCTTTTTGCAAGGCCTGTCCTGCTGGCACCTACAGTAATTCCACAGGCGGCACCAGTGCTGGCACATGCACTTTATGCAGGGCGGGGAAGTACCTTCAGGCGACAGGCCAGACAGCCGAGTCCTACTGTCAGTCTTGCTCACCAGGGAATTATCAGCCAGAAACAGGGGCCAGCAGCAGTGCCCAATGTTTTGCGTGTCAGGCAGGCACATACCAGTCCGCCTCAGGTTCCCCTGGCCCCTGCTCGTCCTGTCCAAAAGGCACATACGGGCTAGCACTTGGAGGCCCCAGCTCGGCGATCTGTTTGGCATGTCAGGCTGGTTCATACCAATCAAATACTGGTGTTTCATCCGCCACAGCTTGCATTGCATGTGCTGCAGGTATGTACCAGCCGAATCAGGCTGCTGTCAGCTCTGCAGCATGTCTAATGTGTGGCCCAGGGACGTACCAGCCGAACCAGGCTGCTATGACCAGTGCAGCATGCACAGCCTGCATGACAGGCACTTTCCAGACCGGTTCAGGAATGCCAACTATGGACACATGTGGTAACTGTGCTGCTGGAACCTACCAGAACCAGACAGGGGCATCATACTGCATGTCTTGTCAGGAAGGATCCTATAACGGACAGCCAGGAGTCAGTGCCTGTTTTGCTTGTTCACCCGGAATGTACATAGACACCATAGGGCAGTTTGTGTGTAATGCCTGCCCTTTGGGCACTGCAGTCAGCATGACAGGTCAGTCCACGTGTGTGGCTTGTGCTCCAGGGTACTACGGACCTAACACGGCCTTGCAAGTCTGTTTTGCATGCCAGTCTGGGTCATACTCAGGAACCTACGGGACGAACCAGTGTGTTCAATGTCAGGCAGGTTTTATGGGTCCCAACCCCGGCATGAGTGCATGTCAGCCATGCCCTATGGGCGAGTACCAAGCCCTCATGGGCCAGATCTCGTGCGCGTCATGCTATGCCGGGACGTTTCAGGCATCTACTGGACAACAATCGTGTACACCATGCTCTGCAGGGACTGTTCAGCCTGCAAGCAGTGCGAGTGTATGCGTGCAGTGCTGGCCGGGCCAATTTCAAAGCCAGCCAAGTAGCCAGATATGCACATCCTGTTCAACAGGTTATTATCAATCCCAGTCTGGTGCAGCCCTCTGCAATGCTTGTCCCGCCGGCTCGTATCAGCCGTCCCAAGGACAGTCCCAGTGCCTGTCATGCTCGCCTGGCTCGTATCAGTCTAACCAAGGTGGGATCGCATGCACGCCCTGCCCAGGGGGTCAATACCAGCCTCAGAGCCAAGGCACCATCTGCTTGCTCTGCCCGTCAGGCACGGCCAGCGGAGTCGTGGGCGCCACCAGTGCGGGCCAGTGCTCGGTCTGTCCCCTTGGAACCTATGCGTACAGCCAGGGCACCGTGAGCTGCTCCTTATGCAGCCCTGGGTACTTCTCGAACGTTTCAGGCACTCAGGCCTGCTTGCAGTGCCCGATCGGGACGTACATGGCAAGCTCTGGCGCGAGCGTTTGCACGGCCTGCCCCGCAGGCACGCAAGGCCTGATCACCGGTGGCCAGGACCCGTCCGCCTGCCAGGGGTGCCCGCTCGGCTATTATGGCGGGTCTGCCAGCCTGAGCACGTGCGTCCAGTGCGGCCCAGGCACATTCACGAACGTCACAGGGCTCACCGCCTGCCTGACGTGCGCCGCTGGTATGGTCCAGCCCGGCACAGGCCTCAGTTTCTGCTCCTCTTGCGCGTCTGGGTCGTACATGCCAACCACTGGCCAAATCCTCTGCAGGGCATGCGGCCAGGGTACCTACTCCAGCACATCAGGTCAATCCGCCTGCCAGACGTGCTCTGCCGGCACGGTTCAGCCCTCTTCCAGCTCCAGCGCTTGCGTGGCCTGTGCGGCTGGATCCTTCATCGCCTCCACGAGCGGTATCACATGCACTCCATGTCCGAAAGGCACGCTCCAGCCTGCACAAGGGGCCTCTCAGTGCCAGGCCTGCCTTGCTGGAACGTACAACATCCAAACAGGCCTTGCAGCCTCGTCGTGCACCGCGTGCGTTGCAGGCACGTACTCCAGCGCATTGGGCGCGGTGGACTCCAGCACATGCCAGGCATGCCAAGGCGGTCAGTATTCGGGCACAGCTGGCGCGCCGAGCAATGTCACATGCATGCAGTGCGCGCGGGGCACCTATGCAGCTGCTGGAGCCTCTAAGTGCACATCATGCGCCAGTGGGACCCTATGCCTGCCAGGATCGAGCCAGCCGGTGGTGTGCGAGGCTGGCCTGCTATGCGACGGGTCCAACCTGGATGCACCTGCGGGTTACCTGCCCTATCTCTCTGCCTCTGGTCTCTGCACTGCCTTGCTAACATGCCCGTACGGCTCGCAATGCGCCCTCAAGGACCCGGTTCTAGGCAAGGGTATCCTCTCAGGACAGCCGGCGAACGGGACAGCGTTTGTCGTGTACCTTGGGGGCCAGCAGACGACGCCCAGCTGTGGCGGCACGCTCCTGTACGACGCCTCGCGCGTGGACCTGTCGCTGCCCGCCGCCCTCATGTGGGACGTGCTGTACTGGCTCTCCCCGACGGCCTGCGGGAACGGCTCGTTCCTCCTGGGCAGCCAGTGCGCCAAGTGCCCCGCAGGCACATCCTCGTCCAACCAGCTGGCCGTCTCGAACACTACGTGTGTGCCGTGCATGGCAGGCACGATCGCACCATCCCCAGGCATGGCAGCCTGCACCGCGTGCACTTCAGGCGCATTCATGGCCGCCAGGGGAGGCTCGGTGTGCGTCCAGTGCAGTGCGGGAACGTTTCAGGACGGTGCCCAGGCCACAGCGTGCAAGGCCTGCCTCCCTGGCTCCTATACTCCAAATCTGGGCCAGACGGTGTGCTCGCTATGCCCGGCCGGCACTTCCCAGCCCTCTTCCGGATCCTCTGGCTGCTTGAGTTGTGCGAGCGACCAATTCAGCAGTGCTGGCGACCCGGCGTGCAGCCAATGTGGCAAGCCCATCACCCCGCCCCCAGCCGGCGTGACGTGCCCGATCCAGACCTTGCCAGACGACACGCCAGGCGTCTGGGTGTCCGTGAGGGGCCTTCAAGGCGACGAATGCCTAGGGATAGCCCCGTCGGTGGTGTCTCAGAGCTCTGTGACTGTGCAGGTGTTCACGAACAGCACGTATGCCAAGTGTGTGACCTCCATGTACGTGATGGGTCTGTCCTCAGTGTACCAAGCCTGGAGCAACACGGTCATCAGTCTCCAAAAGCCCGCCAGTATTCAGGTCTACGCCTACAACCAGACAGTCTACCCGGGCCTCTGTGCCAGGCACGGCTTCGGAGTGCTCTTTACCGTGGCGGATCAGCGTGGGTGGCCTTGGACAGACCTTACAGGGGCCTACGCGCAAATGGTCGTGCTGGGTTCTGGCCTGACCCTGAGCATGTCGTTATGCGAGAGTCTACCCGGGGCATCGGACGTTGTAGGCTATGGAACGTGCACGTCCGCGACTTTCTGCCCCACCATGAACGTGACTGTCCAGGTATTCCTCACGATTCCTGGGGGTCAGATCATAGGCGGCTCTACCAATCTGTACATAGCCGCGCCCGTCAAGCCTTGTCTGCCAACATCTGGCCCGGCATACATCGCGCTCACCCTGCTCAACGCGAACGGACCTTTCCTTCCAGGCGACGTCCTGAATGTGCAGGTCTCCTCCCCCGGGGGGCTCGCACTGTACAAGGGATTTCGTTTTGTGTTGAAAATGGGTCTTCAAGTCGATTTTGTGTCGTTTTCCAGCACCCTCAGCCTCACGACCGCCATGTCAAACGCCATGCTCTCGGTCAGTGGGGTCGTATCCATGTCGGACGCTGGCAGTTCTGTGCTTGGAACGCTCCAGGTGAAGCTCTTGAACGCCACCACATCCCCTATGCCAGTGGTGTGCCCTGTGGCAGGTTCTCTCGCCTTTACTGACATGCAGAACATGTACGTGGCAGCGACCCCGCTCGCATCCGGCGTGACGTGCCGGCAGGACGGCTGTCTGGACGCCTTTACGGACACGGGCGCTGTTGGGACCCTCCTTGCAGGGGCCCCCAGGACAATGCTCATCAACTGGCAGGCGTTGTTCCAGAACGCTCCAGTGACCACCACCAGCGTATCCGTGGTCGGCATCGGGCGCGTGGTGGGGCAGGTTGGCCCTGTTTCGGGAGCGTCCTGTCAGGCCCTGTCCAGCAGCCTTCTTGCGACCTCGTGTTCGAGCGTGAGACCCCAAGGACAGGGACAGGGCGACCCGAATGCAGGCCTGAGTGTCTCGTACCAGGGCGCATCCACTGTCTTGAGGCTGGCCGTGTTCGTCCCTCAGACCCCAGTCGTCTCGTCCTACACTGGCGACACCGGGGCCAACGGGCGATACAAGCTGTTCACGACCCTCCAGTCTGGCACCACGCAGATCGCCAACGTCGACGCGACCCCGTTTGTTGGACCCGATGCAGTGTCTGCAGGGCTGGCCAACGAGCAGTGGTCGTGCCAGCCGGGCTTCATCGGGAGCTTTAGCCTGTTTGGGCAGGTGGTCGGGAGCTGCACGGGCCCGCTCGCCTTTGCCAGCCCGCAATTGACCCTTCTCACGGGCTTCCAGCAGGGGCTTGGCACCATCCAGTTCGCCTCGCCGTACCTCGCAGCAGGGCAGGCAACGGGGCTGCTCCTACCCTTTACAGGCAAGACCGTCCTGAAACTGGACTCAGCACAGAGCCTCGCGCCATGGTCGACCACAGTGCAGGGCCAGACCGCCACGATGGTCGTCTCTGGGGCCTCTGGGCAATGCGCGGTCGTCCAGCTCGTGATTCGCGGCGTCGCGTGGCAGTTGGGCATCCCCGTGTACCCACCCGGGCCAGTCAAGCTCGTCATGACCTTGGGTCGCACCTTGCTGGTATCCTCAAACGACCACACAGGGCTGCTCCCGAGCAGCACGACCATAATGCAAGTAGGGCTCATTGTAACCGAGAACGATGCGGAGGGAAAGACCATGGACTCGTCACTGGACCAGGAGTACGTGGACGTCACGAACGATCCCCGCCTGTTCCTCTCAGGGTATCTCCTGCAGATCAACGGCTCCAACGTGCAGGCCCTGTCCACTGCAGGCACGGGCCGCATTCAGGCTGGTCTCATGGGCATCCCATGCGTCCAGACCAACTTCTCAGTGGTGATCGCGTCTGCAGCCGTAGTCTCCAGCACTCTGATCTGCACGGGATGCCCGCAGCTCACGGCGCCCGACGATCCGCTCAGCCAGGACTTTCCCAGCTTGTTTCCTAGCGCCATGGACCAGAGCCACTTCACGGTGTCGCTCACGCTCGCGGATGGGAGCACGCGGGTCGTGGTCGAGCCGCTGACTGTCACGGGCTGCCTCAAGCTCGTGGGAGGCACCCTCATGACCACGTGCCCCGGGCTGGCCAACGTGTCGACCCCCAGCACTGTCCAGACCCCTATCCAGCTACGGGTGCTCTCTCGATGGGGCGTGAACGCCAGCCTCACCTGCAACGGGGGGCCTTGCGCTGGGCTGAACCTGGCCCCGCCCGGCGACCCAGCCACGCTCCCGCCCTTCGCGTACGGATCAGCCCTGTCCCTCGGGGTCGTGATACGCCTGGTGAACGGGTCCACCATGCCCGCCACGGGGCTGGGAGGGCTGACCCTGCTGGCCAACGGGATCGCCACGGACGGAGCCAATCTCCAGCTCAGGTACGGCCCGCTCAAGATCGACTACAGCTTCACCAGCAACTGGGGGCTGGTTGGGGGCACGGCCTGGCTCGCAGTGTCGCGGTTTCAGTCTCTCAACATCCTCGGGCCGGCCGTCCTGTACCAGCTCCACTGCTCGAGGCTCTGGCAGGAGGCGGCTTACAGCACGCAGATCACGCTCTCGGACGGCAACGCCAGCAACGTCACGAGCAGCCTGTCCGCCGCGCCCCCCCTGGTGATGCATGCGCCAGGCCTATTCCACGCGGATTGGGCTGGAGATGGCATTATCACTGCCACATTCGGCGTGGTGACGGGCACCAGGACTATCACAGCCACGGTCTCAAGCCTGTTCTTCTCGGCCATCTCTCTCGATTCGCTCCCCGCGACGTGGCATGCCCCGATAGGCGACTCCATCCGGCTCTCGGCGACCCTCTGGCCGGTGTACGCGACCGTGCCTTGGTACAATGCCAGCAACCTGACCGACCTGGTCATGCGCTGGGCCTGCACTCCACCGGGTGTGATCGTGTTTGGGCAGGATCTGGGCACCCTCTCGAGCCAATGCTATGCGCCAGTGAGCGTGACCGCCTCTCTCGTGAGCTGCCAGACCTTTCCAGGGGCGAATTTCAGCAAGAATATCACCGTAGACGTCGTGCCAACCGCCGCAGGACAGGTGGTTCTGGGCAGCGCGAGCGGAAAACCGCTTTCGGACGCGAAAGTCGGGGATACCGTGGGCATGCAGGTCGGTATCTTGGCCACGAATAGCCTCCAGGTGACCATTTTTGTGATTTTTTTGAGATTTTCTAGCATTTTCATGCATTTTTTCGTAATTTCGACCGTTTTGGCAGAGTTTTCTCGTCGAAATCTCCATATCAGGCGCTGTTTTTGGCGGTCTCGGGTGCTCGTCGTCGGTCCTGCAGCGCTGCGAGTGCAATTTGGTGCACTCGGGCGACCAAACCGTCTTTCGTGCTGCAGGCGCCATGCTCCAGAGCGAGGCTGTGGGCCAGATTGTGATGGCCACAGTGCAGGGCGTGGTGCGGCTCAACGCGCTGGCCACCGTCGTGATCACGATCATACAGGCCACGATCGGCACACAGAACCTGCGCGGGGTCGTCAGCCGCCCGGTGGTCCAGTTTGGCACTGGCGGGAGCGCGCCCCCCTCGCGCAGACTGCTGGAATACCCGCAGCCGAGCCTCTTGAGCAGGCGCCTGCTGGCATCACCCAGCATGGTCTGGGGTGATACGGACGGCGACGGGGCCTTCACGAGCCTGGACGTGCTCTTCATGGAAGCGTACCTGCTGGTGGCGGGCCTGCCAGGCAACCCGCCTGTCTGCACCGTGACCTGCCAGTCCCAGCAGGCCATGAGCGCCTGGCAGCTCTCTCAGCTGAACCCGCTCAGGAACCCGAACAGCCCAGCTCAAACGGGTACCGAGAGCGACCTCCAGCTGCTCCTGCTTACTCTGGTGGGCAAGGCCTTCTTCCTGACCAGGCTGGGCGTGCAGGTGCAGGCGGGCGCCCTCCAGGCCTCCATCGTGCTGACAGACTACAACGGGGTGACCAACCCGCCCAACGCGCTCGGGGCAGTGGTGCTCTGGACCAGCAGCAACCGGTACCTGTCGTTTGACACGCCCTTCTCCTTGGACAACACGACCGGAGCCGTCACCATCCAGTGCAGCAGCAGGGGGGGCAACCTCGGTATCGCCAGCCTCCCGTCGAGCGTGCCCGTGGACGAGGCGGGCGTGGGCCTGCAGGTCATCAGCGATAGCATAGACCCCAACGGGAACCTGGTCGGCACCTTCTCATATCTCCCTGGCAACTCGCCTGTGACCACCTTTAATATTCTCGCTAGCAACACCACCTTGGCCCCGACCGTACAGCCGGTGTACATCCCGGTGGTCGTGTGCGCTGACCTCTGCCAGTCGGCTGTGGGCCTCTTCCTCGACTTCACCACGAATGACCCGCAGTGGCTCGACGCGCACACGTTGTCCGTCCGGTTCGCGTTCGAGCTCCCGGCCCTGCAAGGCTACCCGTTCCAGCCAGGGCCTGGCCAGCCTCCAGCGGTCCAGACACTCTCGTTCTCATCCCCCGGGCCTGGAGAGCTGTTTGTGGGAGAGACCTTCACCGTCCGGTTCGTCCCGCCCAACACGACCACGCTCGGGTTGTACAAGACCACGGGCGCGAGCCTGGTCTCCGTTGGGGGCGGGGACAGAATTGGCCAGTACTTCCTGGTCCAGGACGGGACTCCTGTCAACATGACGTTCACTGTAACAAACGAGGGCCAGAACACGATCCAGGTCTGGGCGGTCCAGGAAATGCAAGAAAAGACGGTAGCTGCCAAGCCCCAGGGACCACTCCTGTCCGCCAGTGTGACGGGCCGGGGCACAGGCCTTCTCTCGCTCCAAGTCCAGCCCCTTTGCGCCTCCGCCATCCAATGGTCCGTCTGGGGCGGGAACGACGAGGTGTGCGCCGTCCAGCTCACGCCCGTATGGTACAACGGCCCTGGCCAGTCGAGCGTGCTCAATTGCACGAGC
>Ga0214165_1001214_pt1 | contig 14733 bp, 9 predicted proteins | sample TroBogypolimnion_34_FD_153004 | JGI IMG/M metagenome (GOLD analysis project Ga0214165, IMG submission 153004) | Freshwater microbial communities from Trout Bog Lake, WI - Practice 03JUN2009 hypolimnion v3 | ecosystem: Environmental > Aquatic > Freshwater > Lake > Hypolimnion/Profundal zone ... | reverse complement strand
CTGGGGGAGCGTGCCGCGCCCACCCGCACCGTGCGCAATTCCCTGCGCCGCATGTCGGACTTGGTGGACTCCATGCTGGTTCAGCTCTGGCAACTGTCGGGAATGGGGGAACCCTATGCCTTACTGGCCGTGGGTGGCTTTGGCCGTTGCGAGCTGTTTCCCTATTCGGATGTGGACGTGCTGGTGCTCTTGCCCGATGGCAGTTCGGCCGAGGACGACGCCGACCTGAAGGGACGCATAGAGGCCTTTATCAGCAACTGCTGGGACCTGGGACTGGAGATAGGCTCCAGCGTGCGCAGTGTCAGCGAATGCCTGAGCGAAGCGGCGCGCGACGTCACCATTCAGACCGCCCTGCTGGAGTGCCGCTGCATCACCGGCAATGCCAGGCTTGCCAGTCGGTTCCAGAAGGCTTTTTTTGCGGCCATGGACTCCAAGGCTTTTTTTGTCGCCAAGACTCTGGAGCTGGGCCAGCGCCACACCAAGTTTGAGGACACGCCCTACGCGCTGGAGCCCAATTGCAAGGAGTCACCCGGCGGTCTGCGCGATCTGCAGGTGATTTTATGGGTGGCCAAGGCGGCAGGCCTGGGTGACAACTGGAAGGCCCTGGCGCAAAACGGTCTGGCAACGGCCTTTGAGGTACGACAGATCCAGCGGAACGAGGCGCTGCTGCTGCAGATTCGCGCCCGCCTGCATCTGCTGGCCAAGCGGCGCGAAGACCGGCTGATTTTTGACCTGCAAAATGCCGTGGCCGAGGCCTTTGGTTACAGCCACAGCGAGGCCGGTGACGACGGCAAGGGTATGGTGCGCGCCAGCGAACATCTGATGAAACGCTATTACTGGGCGGCCAAGGCGGTCACCCAGCTCAGCCAGATATTGCTGATGAATATCGAAGAGCGGCTCAGTCCCTCCACCCATGCACCCCACCCCATCAACGAGCGCTTCAATGAAAAGGCCGGCACGCTGGATGTGGCAAGCGACGACCTGTACCAGCGCCATCCGCATGCCATTCTGGAAACCTTTCTGGTCTACCAGAGAACGGTCGGTATCAAGGGCCTGTCGGCGCGCACCCTGCGCGCCCTGTACAACGCACGCGACCTGATGGACTCCAAGTTCCGCCAGGACCCGGTCAACCGCGCCACCTTTATGCAAATCATCATGCAGCACGACGGCATTACGCACGCCATGCGGTTGATGAACCAGACCTCGGTGCTGGGCCGCTACCTGTGGGTGTTTCGCCGCATCGTCGGCCAGATGCAGCATGACCTGTTCCATGTCTACACGGTCGATCAGCACATCCTGATGGTGTTGCGCAATGTGCGGCGCTTCTTCATCGTCGAACACGCGCACGAATACCCGTTCTGCTCCCAACTGGCCTCAGGCTGGGACAAGCCCTGGGTGTTGTACGTGGCGGCACTGTTCCACGACATTGCCAAGGGCCGCGGCGGCGATCACTCCGAGCTGGGCCAGGTCGAAGCCAGGCGCTTTTGCAAGGTCCACGGCGTTGAGGCCGAAGACACCGCCTTAATTGAATTCATGGTGCGCGAGCACCTGACCATGAGCCGCATCGCGCAAAAGTCCGACCTGAGCGATCCCGATGTGATCGCCGCCTTCGCCAAGCGCGTGGGCAATGAGCGCAATCTGACCGCCCTCTACCTACTGACGGTGGCCGACATCCGAGGCACCTCACCCAAGGTCTGGAATGCCTGGAAGGGCAAGTTGCTGGAAGATCTGTACAAGTACACCACACGCGCCCTGGGTGGTCGCGCTCCCGATGCGCACGCCGAGGTAGAGGCGCGCAAACGCGAGGCCCTGGTGATGGTGGCGCTGTACGCCATGCCGTTTGAGGCCCACAAACCACTGTGGGACACGCTGGATGTGAGCTACTTCATGCGCCACGAGGCCAGCGACATCGCCTGGCATACCAAGCAGATTTCCCGCCATGTCGACACCAAGACACCCATCGTGCGGGCGCGCCGCTCACCAATTGGCGAAGGCCTGCAGGTGCTGGTCTATACCCATGACCAGCCGGATTTGTTTGCGCGCATCTGCGGCTACTTTGACCAGGGTGGCTACAGCATTTTGGATGCCCGCATCCACACCAGCAAAACCCATTACGCGCTCGACACCTTTCAGGTGATCATGGCTGGAGGTATTGACGAGCATTTCCGCGAACTAACCTCGATGCTGGAAACCGGCCTGGCCGACGCCATTGCCAAGCAAGCCCCCTTGCCAGCGCCGAGTCGTGGCCGGGTATCGCGCCGCGTCAAGAGTTTTCCTATCGCGCCACGCGTGAGTCTGCGCCCGGATGAAAAGGCGCAACTCTGGCTGTTAAATGTCTCGGCGAGCGACCGCCAGGGCCTGCTCTATTCCATAGCCCGTGTATTGGCGCGCCACCAGATCGAGGTGCAACTGGCCAAGATCGTGACCCTGGGCGAACGGGTGGAAGACAGCTTCCTGATCCACGGCCCCCAGCTACAACACAACCGTGCGCAAATTGCCATCGAGACCGAGCTGCTGGACGCGATGGCGTCTTGAGCGCACCCTCATCACATATTTTTCAAAAAAATCCGTATAAAACTTAACATTTCACTAAAAAAATGATTTTTTAGTGACTTATATTGGACTCCTGCTGGCGACTCAGAGCAGCAGCGTCCAGGTTCAGTCCAGAGAATTGGACTTGGTACTTTTTCCATCTAACCTACCAAAAAGAGAGTAGTGACATGAAAAATATCAACAAAAGCGCAAACACGAAAAACCAAAGTGGTCAAGGGATGACCGAATACATCATCATCGTGGCCTTGATTGCCGTCGCGGCCATTGCAGCCTTCCAGTTCTTCGGCCAAACCATTCGCAGCCAGACCTCCGGCATTGCCCATGAGGTGGCTGGTCAGTCTGCCACCACTGCGATTACGGATGCACAGACCAGCGCCGGCAAGACCGATGCGGAACGCAATAAAAAGGGCCTAGACGCCTACAACAGCGCCGACAAGTAAGGGCAGCGCTCATGTGGACCAAGCCCACGCGGGCTTGGCCGACATCAAGGAGTAAGTGCGGTCAGGCCGGTCAGGCCTTGATCTACGGGCTGTTCATGTTGACAGCCGGTTTGGCTGCGCTTTTTTTTCTCTTTAACGTCGGCCAACTCACGCAGGAAAAGGCCAAGCTGGTCAATACCAGCGACGCCGTGGCCTATAGCGCGGGAGTCATGCAGGCTCGCGCCATGAATTTTGCGGCCTATACCAACCGCGCCCTGATTGCCAATGAACTGGCCATCGCCCAGTCGGTCAGTCTTGCCTCCTGGGGCGACTATCTGGTGCAGCACGGCGGCAGCGCGTTGGGCCTGGGCTGCAGCTCGGCGGGCGCCTATTCGGAGCCGGCGGCAGAGTGGATGCTGAGGTATCTGCCGGTGTGCTTGAGCCTGGGCACCAGCACGCAAGGCAATGTCTTGATAGCCGCTGACAACGCCATCCGGGTGGCCACCAGCGCGGCTACGGCCCTGTCCGAGGCTTTCAAGACACTCAACCAGACGGCCCAAATCGTACTCAAAACATCACAGGATGTGCTGGCGCTGGTCTTGCCAGTGGCGCGCCTGTCGGTCATGCAGGATGTGGCCGACGCCAATTACCAGGGCGATGGTGCCGTCCGGGTCGATGTGATTCCGCTGCGAGACACCTACTACTGGTTCCACAAAGACACGGTAAACCCGCTCAACCCCAGTCCTATGGTCCAGATCTATGCAGGCGCCCAAAGGACACGCCTACGCGACCTGGTCGTCAACGTGGTCAATCGGGACGGACTCACCCCATCACGCACTTGGTCGGACACGGCCCTCATCCCGCAAGCCGATTGCCTGTTTTTGGGCGTCTACAGAAACCACGTCGAGCGCAGCGGAGGCACACAACTCATAGGCTTTGACGAATGGCGCGCCACCGACCAGGCCACCTATTACCGATGGAATTTGCAGACCCCAAAATGGTCTCTCCCCTATTGCGAGGAAAGTGCACAGACCTTGGGCAACGGCGACCAGCGCGCCAGCGCCAGCGGAGTCACCACGGCTTCCAGTCACCACTGGAAATACAGCGGAATTCCCGGCTTTGCCGAACTCTCCGCCGAGGCGCTGCAAGACCCTGACCCCAGAGCGCAATTTGCGGTGCGTGTATTGCGCGAGTCCAACCAAACTCGCACCTCGGACGCCCGCGCTGACATCAAGACCACGGCACGTTTGAATGCCTACAACAACGCAGTGCCTACCGATGCACTCACCCAAAGCAAGGTCTATGTCGGATTGTCGGCCGCAGAGACATTCTTCAAGCGACCCACAGAGCGCGGCGACGGCATGCAGGAAATCGGCAGCCTCTTCAATCCCTATTGGCAAACCCATTTGATGCCGGTGCCCGACTCGGTGCGTGAAGCAGCACAGCTGCTGCAGGGAGTGGTAACACCATGAAAGTCAACACCCTGCCGACATCGCGAGCCCAAACAGGGCAGGCGCTGATCGAATTTTTGGTGGTCGCGCTGGCCCTGCTGCCACTGTTCCTGCTGATTCCAGTGATTGCCAAATACCAGAGCATCGCGCAGGCCACCCAAATGGCCAGTCGCTACGCCGCCTTCGACGGTCTGGTTCGCAATGAGGTGCAAAACTCCAGCAAGCCCCTGGACCAACTGCAGGACGAGGTGCGCAGGCGCATCTTCAGCAATTCCGATGCTCCCATTAAAACCGGGGATGTGGCGGGCGATTTCAAGGCCAACCAAAACCTCTTTTGGCGCACACCACACGACAAGCCCCTGATTGCCAACTTCAGCGACGTGACCGTTACCCGAAGCCAGCAGGACGGCCACGACGGCCAGACCCTTTCCAGTAAGCCCGGCCCCTTTCTCCTGGGTTTTGGTGGCGCGGGCATAGGCAGTGCCCAGGTATCTGTCACGCTGGCCAATCTGCCCAGTGGACTCCAGTTTTATGAACCCTTTGACCAGATCAACCTGATGATGAAGCGCAGCACCAGCGTCTTGGCCGATGGCTGGACCGGCAAGGACCCGGCCGATGTGGAGCAAAAATTCGCGCCGTATGCGCCCGGCCTGGCCGTCTTGAAGCCCCTGTCTCTGATTGTGAAGCCGGTGATGGGCCTGGCCGAGCCCGGTGTGACGCCGCCCAAGCTGGGCCAACTGGATTTTTGGCGCGACGCGGTCCCTGCCGATCGTTTGCGAAGTAAGCAATGATGGCGCGCCTGCTCCATGCGCTCCGTTCTGCTCTGGGCTTCTCTGGCTGCCTGTGCATTTGCGCCACGGTCCTGGCTGCCGACTGGCCCCGCATTGCCATGCCGCCAGGCGTCAGTGCGTTTGCCGTGGGTGAACAATTCACCGCCAATGGCCTGCCCATGCGGGTGCAGGGCTTTGTCGCCAGGGACCAGAGCGTCCAAGCCTTGGCCAGCTGGTTCCGGCGCAGTTTGGGGCAACCCCTGGTGGAAAATAAATTGGGCAGCAAGCTGATCCTGGGCCGGGCCGAAGAGGGCTACTACCTCAGCGTTCAACTTGAGGCCCTGGAAGTGGACGGTGGGGCCGCAAGCAAGGGCTTGCTACTAGTCAGCGACTTGGCCACCCTCAACCGCAATCGGGACGCTGACGCCAGCAGTGCCCAACGCTGGCTGGGGCGCTGGCCTTCAGGCACTCGCCTGCTCAGTCGCATGACGTCGCAAGACCAGGGAAGGGCATCGCTCCATGTGGTGCTGAGCAACGGCCACAGTGAGAGTCTAAACCGCGACGCCCTGATCGCGATCATGAAAGAGGATGGGCTGGCGCTGGTACGGGAAAGCGGCACGCCCACAAGCATGGCCCTGCCGGCCGCCCTGCGGAACGCCCGGGCCTTGTTCTTCACAGGCCAGCGCAAGCAAGGCATAGCCACCATCGCACGCGACGAACAGGGACAAACCACTGTGGTGCTCAACACCACCACCGACTTGGAGAGCGCGCCCCCATGAAGTCTATTTTCAATCGTCCACCGAATAGCCGAGCGCTCGCAACTGCGCTAGGTCAATCCAGCACCGAGTACCTAGTGATCTGTGCCGCCCTGGCCTTGGCATTGGGCCTGGGCATGGCCGATGACACCAGTGCCCTGCGCCAACTGCTGGACGCCTTTGCATTGAGCTACCAAAAAATCAGTTTCGCCATCTCACTGCCCTAGGTCCACCATGAAATACCCCATCGCCGTCAAACTCAATCGTACCTGGCTCGTGCTTGGCGTTGCCATCGTTATCGGGACTGTGGCCGCGCTTGCGGCTCACCAGTACCTGTCAGAGGAAATGACTGCCATAGCAACGCGTGACAAGGGAGATCAGATCCATGTGGTCGTTGCCAAGAGCAAGATGCAAAAGGGCGACATGCTCTCGGCCGCTGCCTTAGCCGTGCGGGGAGTTCCCTCCGATTACGCGCATACCAGCGCCCTGCTGCCCGAGCAATTTGACAGCTTCGATGGCAAGGTTCTCGCCTACGGAGTCAAGGCGGGCGAGATGATTCTCTGGAGCATGCTCGAAGGCAAAAAGACGCCCAGTTTCTCCTCACGGGTGGATGAAGGCAGACGCGCCATCACCGTTCCCGTGGACGAAATCAATTCCATTTCCGGCCTCCTGGAGCCGGGCGACCTGATCGACTTGATGGTCACCGTGAGCCAGAGGGACAAGAAGCTCACCTTTCCAGTGATTCAGTCGGTGCGGGTCATGGCCACCGGCCAACGATCGGTGGACGACCCCAAAAACGGTGAGCGCCGCCAGTACTCCACCGTCACCCTGGACACCACGCCCGAGCAGGCGCAAACCCTGATCATGGCGCGCGAGGCGGGCAAGGTCACGGCGCTGCTGCGCAACCCAAACGATCAGCAGGAATTCCGTGTTGGCGGCAAGGGTTTGCTGGCCATGAATGGCCTGACTCAGGAGAGCAGCCCCATGCCTGAAGACCAGGCTCTGGACGTGCACCAGGTACCCGTGCTCTACGGTGGACGAGGTGCCAAGCTGCCGGCTGAAGGCCTGCAAATGGGCAAATATGGTTACGCCAGCAGCGGGCAGCTGCCGGGTGCCTCAGCGATCCCTTCGGCACCAGCGATTGAACCCGCCAAGGCTCTGCCCAGCGCCACCGCCGCCACTTTGAGCCAGCCCTAGCCCCTGAAAGTCAGCCCATGTCACACCCATTCATTCGCTCTGCCCTCACCCTTTGCTGTAGCTTGGCGCTGCACCTGGCAGGCACGCCGGTGTTTGCAGATGGCATGCCGAACACCAACGCGGCAGGCCCGCCGCTCAATGGCTATGCAGAGGTCTTGCGGCCCAAGCTCAAGCGCCCGGCAAGCATCCAAAGCCAGCCCTACAACCCGATTCAGGCCCTCCGCGATGACGCTGCCAGCCTGCCAGAAATCGAAATGTTTGTGGGCGAATCGCGCGTATTTCCGACACCCGGCGTGGGTCGCATTGCCGTGGGTAACGGAGCCATTCTCACGGCCGCAGCGCTCGACAACCGAGAAGTCATCCTGTTCGCCAATGCGGTGGGCACCTCCAGCCTGTTCGTCTGGAATGAGGACGGTCGCTACCAGCGCCTCAAGGTGGTCATCGTACCGGGCGACACCAGCCGCTATGCGCGGGAGATTTCGGGCTTTCTGGCCAAGATGCCCGGTGCCAGGACTTCCATCATTGGCGACAAGGTGATTGTGGAGGGCGACGCACTGAGCGATCTGGACATCGCCAAGATCGACGAACTCGCCAAACGCTATCCGCAGGTGGTCAATTTCACCAACCGCCTGGGTTGGGAACAGATGATTCTGATGGACGTCAAGGTGGTGGAGTTTCCGGTCAGCGAACTGCGCGAGATCGGCGTCAAGTGGGGCGCCACCGGCGGTGCCGCGATCGGCGCCATCTGGGGCCCCGGCTCGCGTGGCAACCCCAGCGACTATGCCCTGGGCGTGACCGGTGGTCCGGTCACTTCGGCGGTCACCGGCGCCAGCCTGGCCTATCCGCTGGAGCTGAAAATTCTGTCTGCCATCAATGCCGGGCTGGCCGGCCAACTCAACTTGCTGGCACAAAGCGGCAAGGCCACCGTCCTGGCCGAACCGCAACTCTCCGCACGCAACGGCGCCAAGGCCAGCTTTCTGGCCGGCGGCGAATTCCCCTACAGCGTCTCATCGGTGAATGGCCCCACGGTGATGTTCAAGCCCTATGGCATCAAGCTCGACATCACCCCGCATGCGGACCGCAACGGCGTGGTGCGCGCCACCATCGAAAGCGAGGTCAGCAACATCGACACCAGCGTCAACACTGCTGCGGGACCGGCACTCAGCACGCGCAAGACCAGCACCGAGTTCAATGTCAAAAGTGGCGAAACCCTGGTGCTCTCGGGCCTGGTTTCGCGCAAAACCAGCACCAGCATCGACAAGGTGCCCGGCCTGGGCGACATCCCCATCCTGGGCGCTCTGTTTCGCTCCACGCGCTTTCAGAATGATGAAACCGAGCTGGTGGTGTTTGTCACGCCCACTGTCGTCGATAGCCACTCGCCCGGTTTGGTGGACCGCATGCAACGCAGCACCGACAAGCTGCAAGAGCAGTTGGGTGCGCCGCCGCCTTTCTTGAGCGCTCCCTTGCAGCCCCAACACGACCCGGCCAGGACCCAGAACCTGCAACAGGCAGCGCCAGCTGCTGAGGCACCCGCACCGTGATGCCGAAGCGTCGCTACTCACGCGCCACGGCCTGCTTATTCGCCCTGCTGCTGTCCAGCTGCCTGGTCGGCGCAGCCGCTTGCGACCCCAACACCCAAAGCTGTGCCCCTGTCACGCCACCGGTTTTCGGTGGTGGCAGCGGAGGCCAGTCTTGCACTCCATCGCCCGGTGGTGCCACCTGTGATGGCTCCGGCCCGGCAGCCCAAGGCAACGGCAGCAACACCAACCTGGGCGCGGGCAACCCGATCAACCTCATCAATGGCAATAAATACCAGCGCGAGGTGGACATGCCCGCCCTGCCCGGCGTGCTGGGTCTGGAGTTGGTGCGCCACTACAACAGCCAGTACAGCCTGCCCAATGTCCCCACCGGCGTGATGGGCCATGGCTGGAAACTGAGCTACGAGACCGAGCTGTTTGACACCCCGGTCGGGCTACAAATCGTGCAGGCCGATGGCACACGTCTCATCTTTCAGAAAAGCCAGGGTGACCCCAGCCACTGCAGCGGCCAGAACCCGGCCAACGGCAGCGTCACCATCCTCCAAAAACCCCAGGGCAAGGAATACCTGTGGCGCTGGAGAGGCAACGGTACAGAGGCTGGCAAGGAAGGCGGACGCAGCCTGCTCTTCAATGGCGACGGAAAACTGGTGCAGATCAGCGCCCCCACCGGTGAATTCGTCACCCTGCTCTACAGCCCCAGGGGCTGGTTGTTGCAGGTGCGCGACCCGCAGGGCCGTGAGCTCAAGCTGCATTACCTGGATGCCGCAGCGGTCAGGGCCGACCCGAATGGCAGCAAGGCCTTTCGCGGCGTGCAGTCCATAGACAGCCCGGTGGGCCGCTTCAGCTATGGTTATGGCAACGAGCTGACCGCAGGCAGCAAGACGAGCAAGACCCTCACCGTGGCCAACCTGAACCGGGTCGGCATCCCCACCTGGTTTGACCCTAGCCAGCGCACCCACGCCTACTCCAACATCAGTCCCAGCCGCTCCAGCGTCAGCCGCTTCTACCACTACGAAGATCCACACTTTCCAACGTTGCTCACTGGCATCAGCGTGCAAGGCAGCGGCAGCGACGGTGTGCCCATCAGCCAGCGCATCGGCACCTATGCGTATGACGGCAGAGGCAAAGCCATCCTGTCGAAAAGGGCCGATGGTGCAGAGAAAGTTACGCTGGACAACTCCACCGCAGGCCAGACCGTGGTCACCAATTCCCTGGGCCAAACCACTCGCTACAAGTACGCCAACATCGCAGGCCTTTGGCGGCTGCTGGAGTCGCGCGGTGCAGGCTGCGCCGGGTGCGGCCCGGCCAATGTGGCCTATGGCTATGACAAACTGGGCCGCCTGACCGAACAGACGGTGTTGGGACAAGACGGCACCAAGCTGAACGGCACCCGCACCACGCTCGATGCCCAGGGGCGCACCATCCGCATGGAGCAAGTTCTCTATTCAAAAGGCAAGCCCGGCCCGGCGCAACTGCAACAGCGCTTTGAATACGCCGCTGAAACCGACACCGAGCCCAAGCTGATTGCAAGGCCTAGCGTGGTGGCGGGCAAGGAACACCAGATCCGCATTCGCTACAACACAGCAGGCCAAGCCACAGAAATCACGGAGTCGGGCTTTGAGCCACTGCACGGCCAAGCCATTTCGCGGACCACTGGCTTCAGCTACGAGACCATCAACGGCAACAGCCTGCTGACCGCCATAGACGGGCCACTGCCCAATGGCCCCGCGAACAGCCCTCAGGACAGCGACATTACCCGGCTGGAATGGGACAAGGGCGGCAACTTTATTACCCGCCTGACCCAGCCCGGCGGTGTGGTGCAAGCCGTCACCCATGACCCCGGCACCGGATTGATCACCCAGGTTAAAAACGACCAGGGCTCTTACACCGAGTTTGTCTATAACACCCGCACCCAACTCGCCACCCTGCGCAGTGGCGGTCCTGGCTGGAAGCAGCCGCGGGTACAAAGCATGCGCTTTGATGCGCTGGGCAATCCTTCAGAAACCGGCAGCGGCGAAGACCACGCCAACGACTCACAAAGCGAAAGCTTCGTGGCACGAACCAAGCAAAGTTTCGACGCCCTAGGCCGCCTGCAATGGAGCGCCAACGCGCTGGGCATACTCACCCAAAATCGCTTTGACTCCGAAAGCCATCTGCTGGAAACCGGCCGCTACAGCAACGCCATGGCCAAGGTGCAAAGCTACGTCTATAACGCGCAAGGCCAGTTAAGCGGCTGGTCCAACAACCAGGGCCAGGGCTACCAGATCCGCTACAACGCGCTGGGTCTGCCCAGTCGCGTGATCGACGCGCTCGGGCGTGATGCCTTCGCCAGCGCGTCCAGCAGCAAGCTGCGCTCGCGCCAATGGACGGACGATTTTGGCCGCGTGGTCGCCACCGTCAGCCCCGACAGCGGCACCACTACCCGCCGTTTTGACGCGGCCGACCGCATGATGGACAGCAGTGACGCCAAGGGCAACCAGGCCCACTATGCCTACGACCTGCGCGGCCGCATCCAGCAGCAAACCATCCAAGATGCTGCCGGCACTCCCCCACAAACCACCACTTGGGAATACCAGGGCGCGCGCCTCATCGCACTGCACCACCCCACTCAAAGCGAGCGCTATACATACGACGAGCGTGGCCTGCGCACCGAGAAAGTCACCACCGTGACCCTGCCGCAGGGCAGCTTCAGCAGCGTGACGCGTTACCAGTTTGACGACAGCGGCGTCTTGCAAAGCACCAGCCTGCCAGACGGCAGCCAAGTGGAATACGAGCGCAATGGCCAGGGTCAGTTGATTGCTGTGAAGCGCGAGCACATTTTTACCAGCTGGCTGCGCTGGGCCGCCCCCGCACAGACCATCGTGCAAGACCTGCAGCGAGACATTGTGGGGCTCAAGCGCTACACCACGGGCAATGGCATAGAAGCCACTTTTTTGCGCAGCCATGAGGGCACGCTGGCGCGTGTGGTGTATCGCCCGCTTGCACTACAGCCCATGGCGATGACGGCAGCAGAAAAGCCATCGCTTCCAGGCGCATTGAGTTTTACAACGGACCCCGGCGCGTTGCTGGACCACCGCTACCTTTGGGATGGGCAAGGCAACTTGCTCTACACCCAAAGCACCGTCAACCAGAGTCCGAGCCAAGACAGCTACGCCTACGATGGCAAGGACCGGCTGATTGCCGCCGTCTCACCCCAGGCCGTCAGCCGCTATTTTTACGACGCAGAGAATCGCCGGGTGTTGAGCCAACAAGGCATTCAAAGCCAAGAAGATACCCACAGCAACACGCAAAAAATCAGTTACCAGCCTGGTAGCCACCACTGGGTTGGAGCAGACAGCACCCACACAAGCTATGACGCTAACGGCCATCCGCAAGCCATTGGCCAGCGTGAATATGTATGGGACGCATTGGGCAAGCTCATCACCGTCAGAGAGCAAGACAAAACGCTTGCCAGCTACCACTACAACCACCGGGGCGAGCGGGTTGCCAAATCGGTTGGCGATCAATCGCAAGGCTTTCTGTACGACAACCAGCAACTCATTGCTGAGCTCAACGCGCAGGGTCAGCTCACCCGCCAATACCTCTATCTGGCCGACCAGCCCATTGCGGTGATCGACACGCCCGAAGGCCAGGCACTGCACCAACCCGACGCGTCGGCCATTGCAGACATAGGCCACGACCTGCAAACCATCGTCAGCGTCTGGTTCACCAGTGACAACATCGTCTGGCTGCACGCCAACCACCTGGGTGCGCCCGAGGCTGCTACCGATGCCACGGGCAAGCTGATTTGGCAGGCCCGCTACGCAGCCTTTGGCCAAGCCCACGTCAGCAGCCAGAGCTTCAGCTTGAACCTGCGCCTGCCCGGCCAATATGCAGACGCGGAAAGCGGCCTGCACTACAACCGCCAGCGCTACTACGACCCCGAGCGCGGCCAGTACCTCACACCCGATCCGCTGGGCACGCCCAATGGCCCGAATGGCTATGCCTACGTCAACTACAACCCGCTCAAATATGTCGATCCGGATGGGCTGGTTTTGTTCGCGTTTGATGGGACGGGCAATACCAATGACGAAGCCCTGCTCGCTACACAGGGCAGCTCTTTATCCAACGTCTGGAAATTCAGGCAAGCCTACGCAGATGGTGATCGCCGCTATATCTCCGGTGTTGGCACCCTTCACCAAGATAGCCAGTACGGCAATATCGAGAACCCCTGGTACCAAGGTGGCGATGCGGCGGACATGGGACTGAACCTCACCGGGCCAGCACGCATAGACCGCATGCTGCAGTACTTCAACGATGAGGCCACTGCGGCCACCGACGACAACACGGCGATGGAAGTGGACATCGTGGGCTTTAGCCGAGGCGCCGCCGAGGCGCGGGACTTTGCCAATCAGATTGTCAACCTGACCCACAACGGGATGTACCGCTACCAGGCCACAGTGAACGGCAAGCAGGTCAGCTTGTGTCAAAAAGTGGACTTCCGGTTTATGGGCTTGTGGGACACCGTGCTTAGCACCAATGCCTCACGCCCCTACCAGTTGGCGATTCCCTCGGCCTTCACCTATGTCGCACAAGCCGTCGCGCTCAATGAGTACCGGGGCGACTCAGTGCACCCCTACGGTTCCATCGGTGCCTTTCCTCTCGAGTCCATCATGCCGGGCATGTATAGCACTGCGCCCGAGCCCGGTGTCACACGCATAGAGCGCGGCTTTATCGGGTCCCACGCGGACATTGGCGGCGGCTTTGCGACCAATGAAAACCAGCTCGCCCAAGTGGCCCTGGCCTGGATGGTGCAGCAGGCCAAGGATGCAGGTGTCAGCATGAATAACTTGCCGTTGACCGTCCCTCCAAATCCGGTGATTCACGACAAGAGCGACAGCATTCGTGCGGGCGCCCCCAGCGCCAATTCAGAAGACCGCGCCATTCGCTACGGCAAGGCCAGCCTGACCACCCAGCGCGACATGCCGTTTGAAGCAGGCATGAGCTATTTGGACACCCAAACAGCCGTCGGGAGCAATGGCGAAAAGCTGATCGACTACCTGCCAAGTAATGACCCGTCCCGCGCGGCCCAACAGGGGCAAAGCTTTGTGACCGGTACCGTCAACATGAAGGCCTATCTGCAATGGCTAAAAGACAAGGGCTACGAGCTCGGCAACTTACAGGTGCAATGATGAACTCCAGCAAAAGAAAAATAGTGGCAGCACTTTCATCGTGGCCCTGGCTCATGGCCTGCAGCCAGATGGTCAGCGCTCGGGACGGCCAAGACCCGCTGCAGCGGTTCAGAGGCATTGGAGTGGTGCTGGTTGTAGACGCGATTGCGGGCATAGAGTTGAAAGGCGTGGAGTTTTATGACGACCGCCAGGCTATTATTTACGCAAGCTCGACCTTGAGCAAAAAGAACAGGGAGATCATGGCCCTGGGCGGTGCCCGGGTTCCGTTAACCGTGCGTGTGGTTTGGCATGACAGTTCCAAGATTGTGGGTCGCAAAGAAAACCCAAACATAGACACCTACGACGGCAACATCCTTGGCGACTACACCCTGCCCATCGCCTCCCGCATCCCCGATGACGTGCTGCAAGAGATCCGCACCCATGGCGGCGCACTGCGCCTGAAGTTTCGCCTCAAGACCGATGGCGTGTTATTCGGCTGGGACATTGAAAGGCATATCGGCGGCGCCTTCGCTCCGCTCATGCCCGGCGGTGACTTTCTGGAAATGAAGTACTGAGGCTGGAATGATGAATCCCACCACGCGCACCGACACAAGTACCCAGTTGCTCGCCCCTTCTGATTCGCTATTACAACAAATCCAACCGGAACCAGACCTATGAAACCCTTTTCCTCGCTCACCCTCGCAAGCAGCCTGCTGGCAGCACTCACTTTCTCAGCCCATGCCGAAGAATCGGCCACGGTAGAAAAGTGTCCCAAGAACTTTGGCGCCGTCGGCGGCAGCTACGGCACCGGAGATTTGTCAGACATTGCACTGAATTGGATTGTGGATCAGGCCAGGACCAGTGGGGTCACGATGTTTGCGTGGGGCAAGAATGGAACCA
>Ga0214165_1001205_pt1 | contig 14815 bp, 10 predicted proteins | sample TroBogypolimnion_34_FD_153004 | JGI IMG/M metagenome (GOLD analysis project Ga0214165, IMG submission 153004) | Freshwater microbial communities from Trout Bog Lake, WI - Practice 03JUN2009 hypolimnion v3 | ecosystem: Environmental > Aquatic > Freshwater > Lake > Hypolimnion/Profundal zone ... | reverse complement strand
TGATTGTGCCGCCAATCGAACTCGTTTGAATTTGCACACCGGCTACTGAACCATAGATAGAGCCAGCGTTGGAGACATTGCCAGTTACAGAAGAGCTTAACAGTGCAACACCATCAAGACTGGAACCAATGATAGTTCCTATATTAGTTAAAGTACCAGACAAAGAAGAACCTGAAAATGAAACGCCATTGAGACCCATGATTGAGCCTGCATTTGAAATTCCAGTAATTGACCCAGAAACGGTAATTACATTTAGCCCGCTCAATGAGCTTGTGATAGTGCCAAGATTAGTAATGCCGACACCAGAAGTTGTGGGACTCACTACAAAACCATAGCCTCCGACAGCGGAACCAGCTCCCAGTTTGTAATTATTATTGCTTGTCTGTGCAGTGTAACCATTGCTTGGATTGTTCGGGACAGCAGTGTTACCTGGTGCAGCTAGAGAATCTTTTGCTGCCAAGATAGAAAGAAGCGCCGATGCTAAAAGAGCACCAATCGCAGTCGACTTAGACCCGCCCTTACCTCTTCCAGTTGCCAACTCAGAAACAGCCACGAGGGCCTTATGTCTCTTACTCCAAATCAGGCGGTATATGCGATTCAAGGTGCGTCTTCCAGTTTATTATTTTTGCAATGCGTTAACACGGCAAAGTGCATTTGCCGTTAAATGAACAATGAGTTTAATATAAATAATCATGAAAATTGTTATTTATTTCACATCTGAAGTTATTGATAAATATTACAGTTTCGTTACTTTCTTTTTACCAAAACAAAGAGTAAATTTAATTATTATTAACCCCTAAATTCACTAAATTGGTGCATAAAGAAGGGTAATTACTGGTCTTTTATCCACATTTAGGTCAAATTTGGATTGATTTGAAAATCAGAGGGGGGGATTGCAGTTTTGGGCTTCTTAGAATCGTTGCAAATTTGCGACATTCTTGCTATTGGACTGTATTTTTAAGCCCTAAAACTTCTAAGTGGAAAAGGTTACCGGAATCCGCTTTCGGCCAAAAGGCACCCATTCAAGGGACAAATACTCATGAAAACGGCCAGCAATAGGGGTTTTGCAATGACTGCAATATTGAGCCTGTAACTGATATTGTAAGTTTTCAGCCCAGTCGCGAGTTATTAGGGGGGTTTGGCAGCCAGGACAAAAGGTAGTACTCCCCTCCTTATGCCCGACATTGCCCAAATAGACATAGCGAAGGCCATAACTCATGGCAATTTGCCGCGCCCGTACCAGAGTTTCTGGAGGGGTTGGTGGCTTGTCACGCATTTTGTAATCCGGATGAAATGCCGTGAAATGGAGTGGCACATCCACCCCCAATTCTTGGGCAACCCAACGAGAAAGCGCTGCAATCTCAGAGTCAGAATCATTTTCTCCGGGAATTAAGAGGGTTGTGATTTCAAGCCAACAATCTGTCTGATGCTTAACGTACAACAAGGTTTCTAAAACATTTTTCAAGTGTCCTGCACAGTGAGATGCGTAAAACTCTTGAGTAAATGCTTTGAGATCAATATTAGCCCCATCCATCTTTGCAAATAGCGCTTTGCGTGGCAACTCATGGACGTACCCAGCACTGACTGCCACCGTCTTAATTCCAACTGCATGACAGGCATCAGCCACATCCATGGCATATTCTGCAAAAATGACGGGATCATTGTAAGTAAATGCAATTGCCGGTGTTTGTAATTCGAGACATGCTGCCGCTATCTGACTTGGCAGAACTGATTGGCTCATCTTATCCGTATCGCGACTTTTTGAAATATCCCAATTCTGACAAAACTTGCAAGCCAAATTACATCCGGCCGTACCAAAACTCAGAATACTGCTGCCGGGGTAAAAATGATGGAGTGGTTTTTTTTCAATCGGGTCAACACAAAACCCCGATGATCTCCCCCAAGTATCAAGCACCAATGCATTACCTACTCTTTGGCGAACAAAACATAAACCTCTTTGCCCCTCCCCAAGCTTGCATTCTCGGGGGCAAAGATCACACTGAATTCTGCCATCGGCAACGGTATGCCACCAATTTGCTAGGTAGTGACTCATGCGTGAGGTTGCCCAAAAGCCTGCACGTGATAGGTGTAGATTTTCACACTATCTGACCAATAATTCGCTGAAAGCCCTGCTTTGAGTTTGAGCTGCCCCATAAATTGAATTGGGTCTGCAAATTGTTGCCAAACCATCGGTAAAAAAGTGCTGTGATATTGCCGCCCAAATTCTTCACACGTGAAAATCACGCCGTCCCGTAAGGGCAGTAATTGCCATAATGCATGGGCCTCGTTCGCAAAAGATAGGAGTACTGGTTCAGACAATACCGATACTTCAATCTCTAGAGCCATTGCCTCATCTGCTGTTACTGGCGTAAAACGAGGATCTGATAAAGCTGCAGCTTGAGTATTAGCAAACACATCTTCACCCAAAGATCTTCGAGCCAATAAACTGCCAATACAACCACGCAAACGCCCTTCTTTTGAGAGGGTAACAAAAGTCGCCCTATGCGATTTAAGCCAATCCTCCTCTTGCACAGGAAGAGCTAGCTCTGGCGCCCCAGTAGCAAGATGCAAGCTTGCCTTAGCAAGCGCTAACAATTGATTTCCTTGATCGACGTCCAATAAGCCATTCTGGGCAGTCTGGAGTGCTTTATTAGTATCTTCATGCATCGCAAAGCTAGCGTAACCAACCACCCGCTCTCTACCCTGGAAAGAATTGCCTCCTGTATCCCCCGAGTTACAGTACGCCAACTGTTCAATTTGTAATTCTCGTAAAAGAGCTTGGTGGAGCGCGGCATTTAAAGGGTTGGCTCCACATGCTTGCTCCGGTGAGATATCAGTTTGGCAATGAAGCACTTTTTGGCAGGTCTCAGAATCGATTGCCATTGCCTGAGCATAGGAGTGGAAATGCGATAGGTCTGTACTAATAATGATGAGTGTTTGTTCGTTTCCCCAAAGACGCTCAATGACTTGTGACACGACAAGTGCAGATATATTACCCACAATGAGCGGCACAATACTCGGTTGCCTAGTAGGGGGTAGATCTTTAAATACCCGTTGTAAAAACGGTAAATGCACCTCTAGGGCATGCTCGTGCTCATGCGCTAGAGCATTGCGATGCACATCACTCAAATCCTCCAAAACGGCAACGCCTAGCTGATCAACAGCCATTGTTCCTAAAGGTGTGGAAAACGCCAAGCAATCTGGCAACGCAATGCCGTTAAAGTATTCACGATGCGCTGGGCTAAGTAATACCACCCGTGAAATTGTATTTATTTGATTTACGAGGCGCGCATAAGCCTTTGCCGCAACCGATCCAGAATAAATATATCCTGCATGGGGTATCACCAAGATCTTGGGACGCTTTGAAGTTACTGCAGCATTTGAACTCAGAGCATCGCGAAGATAAGAGTCAATATCAGCCATTAAAACAACAGGGTCAGCCGCATAAAATGAACCTGCTAGCGCTGCAGGACGAACCATCATGGAATTAACGTTACTCATGGTGATAACAATGGTCTTGGCATAGTTGCTTACAACCCGTCCGTTGTTCTGGCAGAATATTTACCAAGTACAGCTGGCATATATTGCGCGTTTAACCAGCACTCTTTGAGTTCGTCTATCCAATGCACATCACTGGCTTTTTCCTGATACTCTAAAAAACCTTGATAAGCTTGTTCAGCTTTCAGGCGACGATAATTGGGGTCAAAATGCAGCCTGCGCATGTAAGCAGCAGCATCTTCCAGAACGGGATCAGCGACACGCGCACCAGTAGGAAAAGGCACGCCAGCATATTCATAATTATCTGGGAATCGGAGTAATCCAGCGGTCCGAACCATACAAGCATTAGCCATATTCATAAAATCTCGATTACCAGACCATGCAGTTGCAATGACAGGCTTACCAAGCGCCATGGACTCCAGCATTCCCAAACCTAAACCTTCGCTTCGATGTAAAGAAACATAGACATCTGCGCTAGCGTAGAGCGAGAGAATTTCGTCATAACTCAATTTTTCAGTATGCAAAGTAATTCGCTGATCATCACCAATTGTTTCCTTGAGTTGCGCAAGAGTAACCCCATGGCGTTGCTCTTCGAAATGGGAAATCTTGATCACTAATTGAACATCTTCATTACCTTGCGGAAAAGCCAACTTAAACGCAGCGATGACGGCCTGCGGATTCTTGCGCGTTACATTGCTAAAAATATTGAAAGCAAAAACAAATGCTGTAGCGGTCTCAGAAAAACCAAAATGGGCTTTATTAGCCAAAGCTTTGAGGGTCGGAGCTGGATGGGCAGTATTGATATGGTGCGTGAAATGAACATTGTTTCTAGCAATTTCAGCGACAAACTGGGAATGCGTCAACAGCACATCAAACTTCATTAATTCTGCTTTATCGATCGCCGAAATCTCTGTAAATTCCCACCAAAAATCAGCAATATGCATTCTATTGGTATTGAGATAAATTTCAGGGGTATCTCGCATCAAAATGCGCAACTGTTCAATGCCCAGCACATACAGGTTGATGGGCTGATCTAAGCGCTCCAAACTGTTCACTACATAAGGTTTTAAATCATCAGGAATCTTTGCTACCTCATCACCATCCATGAAGTAATTAAGCAAAGAAACTTTTACATCATTAGCGATCAATGTTCTTGCAATATTTTGACCGGTATAACTAAGGCCATTGGAATGCGCAAATGATCCAATAATGTTAATACCAAATGAAGGTGCGCAGGATTGCGTCATGAATTCGGTATTTCGATCAAGTAGAGGTGCCAATTAAACATGCGGAGTACTTTTTATACCTTCTATTTTTGTAATTAAACGCCTAAGCATAACGCCTGCTTATTGCTATGAATTAGTCTTGGGTTCGGATACTGGACTTAGAAAGTAAATAAAAAGTGCCAATCTCATTCGCCTTGAGATTTTTGACTAGCTCCGATATTGCCTAGATTGACAATATCTCCAACAAGGGTTGCCCCTTTAATCACAATGCCGCCGCCACCCTGAGACGTAATAGTGCCAGCATTGACTATCGAGCCACTGATAGACCGATTCACCAGCTCAACAGCATTTTCGCCATCTAGAGCTCTGATCTCGCCTTCCCGCGTAACCTGCAAACCATGCTCTGACACTGAAACTGAGCCCTTGACTAGACCCGTAACGGTACCAGCAATGCTATTAAATTGGGTTGATGTAGGTTGATTTTCTGTCATGGTTTTCTATTGATCTTATAGCAGCTAATTGCCGCTAGTCTTTTGAATCTTAACTGAAATTTTAGGCTATCAAGCCCCTAAATCAGGATCTAATCGTTTATTCTTTAAATGGTATTCGATATGAATTCAGACTGAATCTAGAACCCTCAAGGTGATTTTTCCTCCTACCCTAGGCTGTAGCACAGCACTTATGAACAAAATGAGCGTTGCAAGCTCAATCTTTTGCCTAATAGCGCTCTGCTCGTTGCTTGGCTGCACAAATCCCCCGCCCCCTAGTTTAGAGCGTCTAAACACTCAAAACCTAAAACTCCTTGAGCAAAGGCAATGGCAGGCGCAAACTATTTACACTTCAAACTTTGATTTTTGGTCAGCAAGCAGTCCTACTCTGAACGCCCAAACTGTAGTTGTTTACCTCGAGGGGGATGGTCATGCTTGGCTAAACTCTCGCACTCCCTCTCCAGACCCAACGCCTTATGATCCAATCGCATTAAAGCTTGCCCTTCAAGACCCCGCTCCTGCGGTGACATACCTCGGTCGGGTATGTCAATACACGAATCCGACGATCTCACGAAACTGTGATCCTTCTGCTTGGCTTAGCCATCGTTATTCACAAGCGGTGATTTCCTCTACGAATGAGGCGCTTGATCAAATTAAGAAAGGCTTTAATGCAAAATATCTGATTCTGGTGGGGTACTCCGGCGGAGCAGCGATTGCAGCTCTTTGCGCTTCGCAACGTCAAGATGTCAAGCAAATCATTACTGTAGCAGGTAACCTCAATACTACTGAGTGGATTAGCTACCACCGCCTCAGCCCATTAATTGGCTCTTTAAATCCTGCGGACTACAGCGAAAAATTACGGCAACTTCCTCAAATTCACTTCATGGGCGAAGCCGATGAAGTAGTTCCGCCAAGTCTTACTCGAAATTATGCAAATACGATAGGTGCTAGCGCAGGTATTGAACTCATCACCTTACCTGGCTATGATCATCAATGCTGCTGGGTCGATACTTGGCCCACGCTCTTAACGAAGTATCGCCCGCTTGATTAACATCAGCTCGCCAGACTATCTCCCATTTGATATTTAAAGGTACTCTTTAATTTCAGTAATGAGTGCTTGTAAATGACCCTCATAATTTCGCCAACGCTCTACAGAGCTTTTGTAAATAGGTTGTCTAACTTGAGAGACGCTTGCAGTACGAATATTGCGCTTATTTTCATAGAATTCTAAACACGCAGGATCCCACTCTAAGCCGCAATAACGAATTAAAGCTTTTGATTGGCCCTCAATATCATCTACCAAATCCTCATAGTTCACTTCATAAAAAGCATCTGACGGCAAAATTTGCTTCCAGTGCTCTACGAGGCGTCGATAATTTTTATAACTGCGACCCAACTCTGAAAGATCGTAACTAGCATCCTGATGCTTATTAAACAAGCGGGTGTAGCAGGATAAGCAAGTATCTAAGGCATTACGCTTAACGTGGACAATCTTGGCATTCGGCAAAATCAGCGGTATCAAGCCCATCAAAATATAGTTCAATGGCATTTTGTCCGTTATGAACTTTGCATCGGGCGCATGAGCTCTCAAGCGGTCTAAATATTCCTGACCAAGACTGGTTAGTTCTTCAGGAGAATATTGGAGAATATTTTCTGGGAAATTGCCATGAGCTTTTGCAATTGTCGAATGTTGGGCAACTATTGCTAGATCATCTAACTCCCCAGCACCAAATACTGAAGGATGACTAGCAATAATTTGCTCTGTTAAGGTTGTGCCAGAACGGGGCATTCCCAAAACAAAAATTGGGGCCTTTGAGTGATCCCCTGATCCAAATAGGCGGTTAAACGTGTTCGCATCTAATGTCTGAATAATTGCATTAGTGAAAGCCTCCTCGGAACCGGCATCGTATGATAACTTTGCACGCTTTAGGCTGGCACCCTTCTCAAAATTAGTAAATGCTTTTTCAAACTCACCAATATCGTCATAGCATTTACCTAGGGCATAGTACAAAGATATTCTGCTATTGCTGCTGAGTTTCTCACCCTTGGCCAAAATACCTTCGAGCGCTAATAAATTCTCATCACCTGCCTTCACTTTTTTCACTTGCGTTAAATGAAAGCGCGCATCGATTTTGTTCGAATCAATTGCGATTGCTTTCTTAAGAGTGGTTGCAGCATCATCAATTTGACCCTCCTCTAGTTGAATATTTCCTAGTCCAACTAAGGCATCCGTGCTGGAAGGGTCAAGCTTGAGTGCTTCTTGAAGAGCAGATTTTGCTTCTAGGGTTTTGCCCTGCTCAAGATAGATGGTGCCTAACTGGCAATACGCATCAAGTTTATCTGGCTCGATAGCCAAGGCCTGCTTGAGTAGATTTTCCGCTTCATCATACTGTTCAGCCTCACCAAGCACCGCAGCCAATCCCGTTAATGCAATGGGATAATTGGGTTTAAGTTCTAGCGATTTTTCAAGAAGTACTTTAGCTTCATCGAACTTGTCCTGCTTAAAATAGGCTAGACCTAAATTTCCCAAAAGCTCTGGTGAATTAGGCTGCAAACCTAAACCACGCTCAAGCAAAGGTACCGCTTCGTCTGCTCTATCAGACTCTACCAATACAGCACCTAGGTTACTCAAGGATTGAATGAAATTTGCGTTGATTGCCAATGCTTTTTGATACCACTCAATCGCCCCAATGCGATTCTTACGCGCACGCTCGATACTGCCTAAATTATTCAGCGATTGGAGCAAATTGGCATCTAATGACAGAGCTTGAATTTGCTCAGCCTGAGCGCGGTCCAGTTGATTAGCGTCATACAAAGCAACCCCTAGGTTGCTGTGCGCACTTGCTAACATTGGATCAAGCTCTACTGCACGCTCACCTGCAAGCACTGCTTCATCAATACGACCTTTTTGACGTAACATCTCAGCAAGGTTGGAGTAAAAGTGTGCATCATTTGGATTGTTGGCAATTGCCTTTTGAACCCATTCCAAGCCATCATCCGGACGACCCAATTGGTAGGCAATCACGCCTAGTAGGTGAAGCGCCTGACTTTGAGCAGGATTAGCCTTAATAACTTCTTGTAGAAGCTTTTCTGCTTCTACAATTCGTCCAGCACTTTGCAACTGATTTGCTAGTTGCAAGGCCTCACCCTCAGAGTTATAGACCAAATTGCCTGTTAAAACACCCTCTGGGGAGACAACCGCTGGGCCACGCGGTTTTGCAGGCACTTGCGGCATTGGTAGCGCACTTAATTCTTGTTGGACCGATTTGATGACTGTATGCCAATCACCAAATTGCGGTTGGTTGAAGATTTTAATAGTAGGATACCAAGGGCTGTCATTACGGTTCATGAGCCATCGCCACTCACAATCAAAGCGGTTCATCATCCAAACTGGCTTGCCCATCATCCCCGATAAATGCACCAACGATGAATCAACCGAGATAACTAAGTCTAAGTTGGCAAGCAATGCTGAAGTATCAGCGAAATCAACTAGGTCAGGCGTCCAGTCAATCCAATCCACTGAAGGTGGAATGTGTGGAGCCATTTCTTCAGCACCCCATTTTTGCAGACTGACCCAAGTGATATTCGGGGTATTTAAAAGTTCATGCAAAAGCTCAAATCGAATACTGCGACGTGAATCGTACTGATGTGATTTGCGACCCGTCCAAGCGATCCCAACACGGAAACGACCTGGTGCTGCTGCATCCAAGCGTTTCGCCCAATAATCCTGGGCTTGCGGTAATGGCTTCATGTAGGGCTCTGGAGTGGGGATATTTTCCACGCGAATTTTCAGAGCTCGAGGCAATGACATCAGTGGGCAGAACCAATCCCACACTGCATAGTCTGTGGGAAGCTTAGTCATTAATACAATGTTATTTCCTAAGGCCCACTCCATTAAACGCTGCGTTGGCTGCGAACAAGCAAAGCCTACTTTTGCAAAACGTTTACTGGCCATCAATAAAAATCTTGAAAACTGAAAGGTATCGCCAAAACCTTGTTCTGTCACCACGAGAAGAGTTTGATTTTCGGTACCAAGCTGGCCATCCCATTGAGGCCTAGGAACTTCAGGGCGCTTAAAATCAGAATTCGCACTCTCAGCAGAACCAGTCCAACGCGCCTCATAGTTTTCCCAACCATTTTCCAAATCACCCAGCTTTAATTGAGCCAAACCCAAATTGAGTCTTGCTATCGATAAATCAGGGCTAATCTCAACCGCTGTTTCAAAAGCCTTAAGCGCATCATGCATGCGACCAACGTCTTGCAAAACAAAGCCATAGCTATTTAGCAAACCCGAGAACTGTGGTTGCATTGCCAGACCATGCTCATAAGCTTGAATGGCTTCAGGGAACTGATCTAAGCGATAGTATGAAATTCCTAATAGATGTAATAAGACTGGTGATTGATTTACTAATCCCAAGTTTTCTGAAAGTAATCGAATCGCTCCTTGATGGTCATTATTACCTTGAAGGGCCACACAACGATCAATCACCTGCTTAGCGGCAAATTCCAAGGCATTGTGCTGAAAATTAGGTAGCGCGGGAGATTGGGGATTCTTTTCAAAAATTGTCTCGGAAACAAGCACACGACAATAGGGCTTTACCATCGCATAAAGACTGTCCAAATGCGGTGCAAAATGCTTCCAACGCGCTAAAGAGCTTTTATAAATTGGCTTAACTACCTGAGCCTTACTAGCTGTTTTTACTTGACGTGTATTTGTATGGAAGTCCAAACATTGATCTTGCCAAGGTAATCCAATAAATTCAGTAATACGCTTAGCCTCGGCTTCAGTGTTCTCAACAAGATCCTCATAATGGACATCTAAAACAAAGTTAGTGGGCAGTACCTTTTTCCAGTGCTCCATCAGCCTTCTATATTGGACATAGTAACGCCCGATGGAGCCCATATCGTAGGCAAACTCCATCGTGTCATTAAACATACGAGCAAAACAAGAAAAACAGGAATCCATTGGATCGCGCTGCATATTAATAACTTTGGCATTTGGGAAAAGCAAATAAATCAGGCCAAGGTAAAAAAAGTTGGCAGGCATTTTGTCAGTAATAAACTCACTCTTAGGGGATAAATCCCAAACCTGCTTTGCATAGTCATTTGCGATTTTCAGAAGTTCTTTTTCAGAAAAATGCTTTGCAGCCTCAGTAAAAAGTGGATTTTCAAGACCTTCAGCCGCTTTAGCAATTACCTCAGATAAAACCGTTAATTCACCCGCGCCATACACAGAGGAATGGGTAGCTAAAATTTGCTCAAGGAGTGATGTTCCAGAGCGAGGCATGCCAACGATAAAGATGGGAGATTTTTGATTCCCCCTCCAATCTGCGCGCTCTTTGAAAAACTCACTATTAAAGGTGCTAATGGTGCCCTCTACTACCTCGTCAGCACGTGCTTCATCGTAAGGAAGTAACTCTCTTTGCAACTGATTTGCAAATTGATAAGAAGCAAAAGAGCGATCGAACTCCTGTACATCCTCCAAGGCCTTACCCATTGCAAAATGCAAGCGCGAACGAGTCACCGTATCGAGCGTTGATTCTTGAGGGAGTAGCGCAGTGAGAACAGCTAACTGAGGATCCTCTTTTGTATACGTCTTCAAAGAAGAAACGTTGTAGTGAGCCATCACAAAATCAGGCTTAGCTTCAATAGCCTTATCAAAATGGGTTTTGGCCTCTTTAAGTGAACCATTTTCGTAATAGATTGCGCCTAAATTATTTTGCGCCTCAGCATGTTGCGGATTTAGCTCAACTGCTTTTGCGTAGGCTTTAAATGCTTCATTGATCTCGCCTATTTTTTCCAGCGCAGCACCCAAATTATTCCAAGCCAATCCATGCGCAGGATTGAGCTTGAGTAAACGCCTGTAAATTTGACTGGCATTTTTATAGTCCTGGACATCTAGGTATGCCAAACCAAGGTTGTGAAGAGCATCAACATCCTTAGGGACAAGTTCGCACGCCCTCTTTCCAGAGATAACTGCCTGCTCTAGTTGTCCAATACGTCTGCATACCTCACCAAGGTTACGATGAAACAAAGATTGGTTTTGGTCGAGCACTACTGCTCTCGCCATTTTTTCGGCTGCCAAAGGTAAATTATTCCGACCTACATCGAGTAAGCCCCAAGAGTGCCATGCGGGAGCAAAGTTAGGGTTCTTAGTAGTAATTGTCTGGTATGCAGAATCGGCTTCTTGCAACTGATTGGCTGCCTCCAATTGTCCCGCACGCTGTAACTCACCGAGCAACTCATCACTGACTTTATTTTTTTGTGCCGCTGCTGAAATCGAGCGTTGAGTTAGGGTTGATTTGGATTGTGAGGTTGATTTTCTCAACGGCCGAGCTATTAAAGATTTTTTTGAATTTTTTGTCACCGTAATAACCTATTTCTTCCCAAATTGATCGGCCAAAGCAAGCGCCATTATATTGCCCATTACTTCACTTCTGCTATCTGCCACCCTAGATCGCAATAGTTCTAACATCTGATTTACCTTAGTAGTATCAGGCTCGGTCTCAAACCACACGAGCCGACGAAATGCATTCCAAACCAATTCAATTACTTCTGTCTGCTTTAGCTGAATTTGAGAGATATCAGCCATCGGCGATAAGGTAGTAGCGAAGGGGAAGATAACATGGGCGTGAATTTGCTTTTCCCACACCAATCTGCGTAACTCCAAATCAAATGGGATATCTAAGCAGGTCTGATTACACAAATAATGGGCTATTTTCTGCTTTGATTTACTATTAACGATATAGGCACTGGCGCCAACATAAGCAATTTGTTCAAGCTTCAATACCCTCCATGTAGATCTAGATTGATCTACCAACTCTTTTCTTAGAGTGAAAAAATTGGTCATATCCCCAGGATTCGTTAAGCCAATATCAGCGTATAAGACATCCCACTCCATCCCTGCTATTGATGCAAGAGACTCGAGTATTAAGCGTTGGCTATGCTGCCCAAAAAAAGTGTCATCCTCTAAAATAAACACATGCTCTTGATTTTCGAGGCTTTTTTCTAACGCCAAGGTATGACTTAAATAGCAAGCTTTCTCTCTATCGGAGAGCCGGCCTGCAACTTTCCTCTTGATGACGTCGTTTACATTGACAGCAGCTACTCGCTCTAAATAGGTATTACTGGGGTGGGTTTGGTAAAAATTCTTTTCAAGAAGTTTGCGACGTTCCTGAGCATTATCTAAATTAATGTAGTAGGAATGAACATTCATAGTGATGCCGAGTGAAGAAATTGCAGCGGGGGGATATCTTGCCCTTCCACTATTTTAATGGTTATAGTAAATTACAGATAATACTGCCAAGTAATGGTGCACTTTAGGTTTGGGTTGACCTTAAAAATTCAAAAAGCGATTCAAACGATGCTAAGCTCTTGCTTTTCAATGTATTTACCTAGAAATTTAAGCCTTCAGACTCAATTAAAAACCGTAACCCATTGTTTTTATTAAATAAAAGTAAAATTATGCCAATTAAGCAAAAATCAGTGCTCCTCGTGAATAAAAAAGGAAAGCCAGCCCAGCCAGCTAAAAAAAATGCGCCTGCCAAACCAACTAAGGCAGCCCCTGTAAAGGCAACGGCTTTCAATAAGACTATTAAAGCAGACAAAATTATTGCAAAAGTAGTGCCGTCAAAAAAAGAGAGTGTCACTCAAGCCGTTGTTAAAAAAGTTGCACAAACGGCCACCAAACAAGAAGAGATCACACCTAAAGCCTCAGAAACAACAACATCAATCTCCGAAAAAAATGTTATCCAACTACCAAAGCTAGGTGAACTGTCCTTAGAAAATATTATTAACTTTGATAGTCCTCAATTTTATGGGATTAGTAATCCGGCTCGATTTTTTGAGTTAATGAATGAAGTCAAATCATTAATTGCTCCAGGATTTTATTTTGGAGATAACCTTTTTACTTGGATGCGCAATAACTCCATGTTTGAAGATCGGGTATTTCTCAAAGCTTGGGAAGAGAATTCTATCAATGACTTTGATCGCAGCAGTGCCTGGAGACGCTACATACTAGCCACCTCCGCTTACCACTGTTTAAACCTCCCTGGTGACTTTGTTGAGTGCGGCGTCTATCAGGGTAGCGGATTAAAAATGGTTATTGACTATCTTGGTGGCGCTGATTTTCCTAAAAAAGTATGGGGTTTTGATCTATTTGCCAATGATGCAACGCCAAGTGAAGATCTCCTCCCTGGAGTACAAAGTCGCTTTGAGCCAAATCCAATGGTAACTTTAGTCAAAGGCGTAGATAAATCAATAATCTCAAAGTCTATTGGAAAAAAAGCAATTGCCTTTTTGCACATTGATCTTAACAATGCCCAAGGGGAGCTACCAGTCCTAGAGTTGCTATTTGACCAGGTTGTGCCTGGGGGAATGATTATTCTTGATGACTATGAATGGGCTGGTGGACATAGGCAACAAAAGAAAGCTTTAGACCCCTGGCTTGATCAAAAGGGTTATCGAGTATTACCTTTACCAACTGGACAAGGCTTACTTATTAAGCGATAAATTAATAATAGATCTGCATGGTCGAGTAATGGTCAGACTTTTTACTCGAATAGCAATTCTCAAAAAATAGTAGAGGCTTATTTTGCAAGTTTTTTCAGGTACTGTAGTTGTATTTTTGCTGCTGATTTTCATAGCAGGGATTCTTATAGCAGCATTTCCACTCAAAAATCACATAGAAATTAAAGGCTATAACCAAAAAAAGGGGTTTTGGGATAAGTGGGAAGCTGAACTTCCTAACTTGGCTGAATATTGTGCCCAGCATTCCTTTGACCCTGCTCAACCTGCTTGTGATTACTGTCATTCCCCAAAACCAAAGTCTAGACATGAGGCAAAAATACCCTCCAAGGTTGAGTATGGTTTATATGAAAATAAAATTTTAGAATTTACTGAATACCGCTCCTATTTCTGCTGGCGTTGTTCTTCACAACTATATCGTGAACATACTAAGACGCTCGCTTAACTACCTTGCATCATTTTTTAACAAGTCGCCCTCCAAAAAAACTTTGCGGAAAGCGCTTCATACTTGCACTATCTATCTAAACTGGAGATTTTCTAATGTCAGACTTTCAATACGCCGATGTGGTCACAAAAATTTATGTCACCAATGGCATTGTTAGGCTTGAGCTAGCAAATAATAAGATGAATGATCAAGGTCAAATTGAATTGATTGAGTCGGGAACACTAGTCCTCCATCTCAATGGCTTTTTAAATCTTCAGCAACAAATGGAGCAACTAACCCAGAAGTTAATTGAAGATAAAGTCCTAGTTAGCAATAATGCTCCAGCCAAAAAAACGAAATCCTCGAAGTAATCATTTTAAAAATCTAGGATAAAAAAATACTCATTAACCTGGGTAACAAACGGCTTAATTAAAGAAGTAGATTGAATTTACTACTCAGTTGGAATCGGCTCTCTCGAAGATATACATCTTCTTGCAAACTTCTTAATCATTGTCGAATAACCTTTCTAAGATGACTTAAGCGTAATAAATATTCGATTAATGAATCGCTACCAATATCTTAGACACTTGCCAGCCTCGCTTGGTACTGCTGTTCAAATCTTACCGGAGAAAGTCCATTGTTGTAACTATGGC
>Ga0214165_1001198_pt1 | contig 14907 bp, 17 predicted proteins | sample TroBogypolimnion_34_FD_153004 | JGI IMG/M metagenome (GOLD analysis project Ga0214165, IMG submission 153004) | Freshwater microbial communities from Trout Bog Lake, WI - Practice 03JUN2009 hypolimnion v3 | ecosystem: Environmental > Aquatic > Freshwater > Lake > Hypolimnion/Profundal zone ... | reverse complement strand
TAGAATTTATCGTAGTCGTTGATAAAACCACTTAGTTGTGTTTGGTTTTGTGAACCTGGGGTTAGGTTAGTTCTCACAGAATCCTCAATCTTGACCCAACGACGTCCATCAAAGCGGAACAGCCTATTAGGTATATAATCTAATCTTAAATAGTAGTCGTTGACTGTTGGGCTAGTTGGGAATGAAATACCTGCGGCAACAGTTGTACCATTAGCAGGAACACCATCACCAGTTAAGTAACCGCCAACTTTATATGGAGTATTTTGTATAGCCTGTGGATCATCTATAGCACTACCTGATGGAGGAGTCGTAAGTGCGCTGGTATCATTTTCATCTGGGTCTGCAGGATATCCGTCATCTGTGACAGGTGCTACATAGATACTGCTGGTATCATATCCTGATGCTGGAACGTCTTGTTCTGCACGTTGTACGACAGCATCATTGATACCAATGTATTTGTCTAGTGTGCTGAGTACTTGTCCTAGTGTATCTGTGGTATTTTCACCAGCGGCGATCTGATTGATAATATCTTTGTATTCTTGGCTGTCTACCAATGGTTGTAGTTTAACACGCCATAGGTGCGGCCAATAAGTTGGAGCAAAACCTTCTGCTGAACGACTTGCATCTTGTACAGTAAAGAAACGTTTAAGTGCTACAGGCAAGCCTTGATCTAATGGATAGTAGTCAATGAAGTTAGGCATTTCTAACACGTCACCTACCATCAGTTTACGTCCTAGTATTTGCACCATGTCTTGATAGTGGAATGTAGCAAACATGGTATCGCCAGTTAGGAATAGACCAAACTGTGTCAAGTCAAAATCATTGTCATTGATACGATAGATAGTTCGCATGGTATACACGCTGGTGTCATATTTGCGATCACGATTTTCTAAAAACAGTAGATCCTGTATGCCTGTGATACCTGTGCTGAGTGGGCTGGTATTGCCAGGTTCTGTGGCACTGATATTGGGTTGAGCTAGCGGACCTAAATACAAGTGGATATTAACATCAACTCCACCAACGGTGAACATTTCATGCATACGCTTGTCAAAAAACGTATCGTCATTACCTTTGGTTGGTTTATAGAGACTGAGTCTTGGCATCAATGGATCCTAATTATCTAGTATTTATCGCCGTTGACAAGTCAATCAAAATGTGTTATACTGTATTATGGCTGAAATTACTACGAGTTTAGATTGGGCAGAAGTTAGCATTGAGCTGGAAAATGCCGCTAAAAAGATGAAGCGTTACGGCCCTGATATGTTGCGTATGAGCAATGGTATAGCCTCTATGGTTAAGAAGTTAAGCGAAGAAGAAGTAAACTGCCGCAGGATGGGCAAGCAAACACGCCAGCATAAAGAGCTAGTAGCCAAAATCAACGAAGAAATAGCCAATTTTGAATGCTATCTAACTTTTGGTGTGCTGTTAAGTGGTTGACTTTTTAACCAAAAGATGCTATAATACACATAATAAAGGAGTGATTAGATGCTCAGTGGATTTAAAAAACTCATAATCAGTAATGGTACCCTGGTGTTATTGGCTATTATCGCAGTGCCATACCTGCTGTATTCTTTATGGAATTCAGCGCCAGCCCAGGTTTGGACAAAACCAACTAAAGGTACTAAAACCATAGAAGAAATAATCAATACTCCAATACCTGATACCAAGGCAGATGGATTTGACCCTGACTTTAAATCAACAATAACTCCATTGGAAGACACAAAATGAACAGTGAACTTGAACGATTAGCTAAAGAGGCAGGATTACCTGTGACAGATAACCTAGAACATTTCTATCGTCTGGTGGGTGAACGCTGTGCTGATATGTGCGGTAGCCAAAGCGATCAGAAAAATCTACGCAGACATTTTGGCCTAGATTACTATGATGGACCCAGCCACTATCAAAATCAACGCCATGAACAAACACAGTATGACTGGAGCAAACATTACGTCAAGGAACAGAAATGAGCTATCAATGGAATTATAAGTTTACCTATCCACACAAGCCAGAAAGCAAATATCAACGCTTGTTCCACGCACAGAAGATACTTGAGCTGGCTAGGCATGTCATGCTGTTAGATACCGTGGAACCAGTGGTAGATCTAGCACAAGCGAATAAATATCTCAATAAGTTTAGATTGGAGAGATAACATGGGTACACCTGTATATATGGAAATAGAAGAAGCCTACAGCATAGTGCAGTTCGCTGGCGAAGCCTATGGACAAAGTAATTTGTTTGGAGCCCTGAACAGCATGGAAGAGAATTGGGATGATCTAGACAGCATGGAACGTGCGGCTTACAAACAAGTCAAACGTGAATTGGAACGAGAGATCAAAGCAGTGCGTATCTCAGAAGATGACGGGCAACCAGATTGAACAGCGCAGAACAACATCAACAGGAATTAGAACATCAACAATGGGCTAATGAACACCATATTTGTTCTATATGCTGTTGCGACTACACTGATGATGAAGGTGGCATACAAGGATACATAGGTATATTACCAACTAGTTTTTGCCCAACTTGTCTAAGTGGTGTGATTGATATGGTTGAACAGTTGACACAAGAATAAAATCCTGTATAATAAAGTTTAAACAAGAGAGGATAGCATGGCAATCAAGATCGATGGTATGAAAAAGAAAGCTAAAGTTACCAACATTAACTTCAGTGATGAAAAGTATACAGGTAGCGAGCCCAAATGGGACTATGATCGTGCCCTAACTTTTTCAGATGAAGAATTTGATCATCACTTGCGTAAAAGCCTCGCCTACTACAACTACTATTATGGCCCTAAAGATCTAAAAAAATATGTAGTAGACTATCTACGTAAAAACACAGAACAAAATCATAAAATGGATAAAGAAACTATCGATCGTTATGCTCGTTCAGCTGATAGCCTTACACCATTCACAGTCTGCGCACTGGTAAAAGCCCACACACAGGGTATGCCTTTACGGGATCGCCATGTTGATTACATTCTTGGTGCTGTCCGTCGCGCACTTGAAATGAAAGCGGATAATGATGAAGAATTTGATGTCAAGAAAGACGTTAAACCAGCTGTCCAAATTCCAACCATCCAAGACCGCATGAACGAAGTAGCTAAGAAACACATCTTATATTTTGAAATACTTGAAGATGGATTGTTCGCTGGGGAAACTGTAGATCCCAAAGCCTACGAATACCTAACAAAGAACACAGTTCCACAAGCGTTAATTGGTAAGATATCAGCAGTATTTGAACCACGCTACGCTGAACTTAAAGAAGCACGCAAGGGCGAAGACGAGCAATTAAAAGAAGGCTACAGCCATTACAAAGCCGCAGACTACAAACGCTGTGAAGCATTCTATGAAAAGCTATTCCAAGATTTAGCCGCTTACAATCAGACTAAAAAAGCCACTAAAAAAGCCGCAGTACGTAAACCACCACAAAAAGAAAAACTAGTCAAGAACTTGAAATATCTCAAACAAGACACAGCTACTAAATTAGTATCAATCAATCCAGTAGATATCGTTGGTGCTGAAGTGCTATGGGTCTACAATGTTAAAAATCGCAAGATTGGCAAGTATGTGGCAGAAGCCATGGGCGGTGTGCTAGGAATCAAAGGCACCACTATCACAGGCTATGATGCTACCAAGAGCATACAAAAAACACTTAGAAAACCTGAGGACCAACTTAAACAATTCCTAGCTTCAAGCAAAGTTGATTTACGTAAGTTTATTGAAAATATCAAGACTACTGATATCAAATTAAACGGACGTATCAACGCAGAAACCATATTACTGAAAGTTCAATAATCCCCTCGAGGTAGCGTAGTTCATTTGTTATCCTGCGGCTGAGCATAAATACATGAACAGCAACAGGATAATTAAATGACACAGATTGGCGCAAATTACGAAGCAGTACCAGACTTACCTGGTAATATCAGCTCAACGTCTAATAACCTAACACCTAATCTATCAGTATATACAGACAATCTGTATAACGGTAACACAGGTACAGGTGCTGGGCATATTGCCTTTGATGCTAACCTACAGGCACAGTTAGACACAGTAGCCAGCAAGCGTGCTGAAATCATTGACTATATCCGCTTACGCCTAGGCGATCAGATCGTAGATGTAGAAGCTGATAAAGAACACTATGAGATGGGTATCAATCAAGCCTTGATCCGTTACAGACAACGCAGTAGTAACTCACAGGAAGAAAGCTATGCATTCCTAAATCTTGCCCCAGAAACACAAGAATACATCTTACCTAACAGTATCATGAACGTTAGACAGATATTCCGTCGTGGTATTGGATCAGTATCAGGCACAACAGCCAGCCAGTTTGAACCATTCAGTTCAGGTTACTTGAACACTTATATGTTGGTAGCAGGACGTGTTGGCGGACTTACAAATTACGAATTATTTGTAGACTATCAAAAATTAGCAATGACTATGTTTGGTGGTTACATGAACTTTACATGGAACAAAGTTACTAAGAAACTGACTATCGTCCGTAAAATGCCATTTGGTTACGCTGGATATACTGGTAATAATGAAGATGGTAATGGACAGTATGAATCAATCTTACTTTGGATTGACAACTACAAACCAGACATCATGCTGTTGAACGATCACATGACATATCCTTGGATACAAGATTATGCTCTAGCATTAGTTTCAATGTCAATTGGACAGGCACGTGAAAAATTCGCTACAATCACAGGTCCACAAGGTGGTACAGCTTTAAATGGTACTGCACTCAAACAAGAAGGTAAAGAATTGCTTGAACGTTTAGATGATGAAATTAAACGTTATGTAGATGGTGCTATGCCTTTAACTTGGGTAACTGGTTAAAAAATTCTAGACTTTTCAATTCAACTATCGTACAATATTAATATTGTAAGGAGATTCTATGTCACAAGTCATTGGTATCGTGGGGCTGATTGGTGCTGGTAAAGACACCGTCGCAGATTATCTAGTTAATTTTCATGGTTTTAAACGTGAGAGCTTTGCCAACAGCTTGAAAGATGCTGTAGCACAAGTTTTTGGTTGGGATCGTGAGCTCCTAGAAGGGCGCACTAAACAAGCACGAGAATGGCGTGAAACCCGTGATGAATGGTGGAGTACCAGACTTAAACGAGACATAACTCCACGCTGGGTACTACAGTATTGGGGTACAGAAGTAGTGCGCAAAGGATTCCACGATGACATGTGGGTAGCTAGCCTAGAACATAGACTACTAACCAGCACTGACGATATCGTTATCACAGACTGTCGTTTTCCTAATGAAATTAAAGCTATCCGTAAAGCAGGCGGTCGTGTAGTGCGCATCAAACGTGGTCCTGAACCTGAATGGTTTGATGATGCTCTGAGCATGAATCGAGGACCTAGCCGCAATATGAGCTGGGCACTAAGCAAACATAACATTGAAAAATTAGGCATACATGCCAGTGAAACTGCTTGGGTAGGACAAAAATTTGACGCAGTATTAAACAATGATGGTTCGCTAGATGAACTATATCATCAGGTTGAGCGTGAAATTATCAATAATCAGGTACAAGATCGCCTTGACGCCATCCTAAACCCTCTCGGGCAATTTCATATTGACAGTTAGCACATATTGTTCTTAAATTAAGTATAGCATTGTTGTTTAAATCACCATCAACATGATAGACAAATAGCTGTTCTTTATATTTTGCATTGAAACCACACTTTTCACAGTGTGGTTTTCTTTTGTAGCCGTTTAACATCCATCTAGGTTTAGGCGCAGGTAATCCACGCTTCTTCCTACAACAGGTATCACACTTGGTCCTATAATAAGTTTTACCATGCATCTTATAGTTGACTGCAACGGGCTTTTTACCACAGATTTCGCATATTTTACGGTATTCCATATCAGTATTTAGCTTACTGTAGTGGATGAACCTTTCAAAGGGCACCTTAATGCACCAAAATTGCTGTTTACTTATAAATATATGAAAGCAATCCATTTAGAGGAACAATACTATGGCAACATTAAATTCACCTGGCGTATCAGTAACCATCATTGATGAAAGTCAATATGCGCCAACCCAAGCTGGTTCAATTCCGTTCGTGCTGGTAGCTACAGCGGCAAACAAATTGACACCCAGCAACACACTAGCAACTGGTACTACTATTGCCAATGCTGAAAAAGTTATCACAGTTACCAGTCAACGTGACTTGGTTAACTACTTTGGTACACCTAACTTTACACTAGATGCTGCGGGTAATCCAGTAAACGGTGACGAACAAAACGAATACGGTTTGTTGGCTGCTTACTCAGCTCTAGGTGTTACTAATCAAATGTACGTTCAACGTGCTAATGTTGACCTAGGACAACTAACAGGTACAGCAGTTCGCCCAACAGGTACACCAAGTGATGGTACATACTGGTTAGATTTAACTAATACTAACTGGGGCGTTTATGAATGGACAGCTGAAGACGGCTTTACATTAACACCTCCAGACATTATTACTTCAACAGCATATCTGAGTGGTGGTGTTCCTTTAAGTTCATATGGTGCTATTGGTGATTATGCTGTGGTTGCTACAAGTTCAAGCAATCCTATCTACTACAAAGGTTATAACAATAACTGGAGTTTAGTTGGCAGTGATTCGTGGAAAGATGTAGTTGCAACAGTTACTGGTGCTAATGCAAATCCAAGCCTAAGCGTGGGTTGGAAAATGGTTATCAACGGTGTAAATGTTACATTAACAGGTACGACAGTGAGTTCAGTGGCTACTAACATTAATTCAGCAGCTATCCAAGGGGTTAGCGCAAGTGCTAGTTCAACAGGACAACTGTTAATCTACGCAGACAGCCTAGCTGCAAGTAGCGGTAATATTGCTGTTAAAGATGGTAAACTAGCGATTAAATCAGGTACAACCATTGGTGGTACTGATGCTGCGGGTCCATTGGGTTTATTCCAAAGCCAAGCAACGATCAGTGCTAATGCTTATGTTTACAATGGCCCAACCATCACATTCAGCGGCTACACAAACCCACCAGCATGGAGAAACAGTGATGTAACTCCACGTCCAGATGGTTCAGTATGGTTTAAAACCACAGCTACTGGTAATGGTGCTAACTGGGCAGTTAAAGAATACAGTGCTATATTAAGCTCATGGCAACTACTAACAGCTCCACTATATGACACAGACAGCGATGCTATCTATGCTTTAGACGCAACAGGTGGTGGTGCAGGTATTCCAGTGGGACAAGTTTATGTCAAATATGACACACTAAGCACGACAACAGCTACATTCAAACCTTATATCAAGAACGTAGCAGGTGTATTGACAATCACAGGCACAGTATCAGGTGCAGGTGGTTCATATCACCAAAATGACAGCTTTACGATGGCAGTTAGCCAACCAGGTACAGCTACACTGGCTTCAGCTACAGTTACATTATCAGCTAACACAGCGGCAGCATTAGTTGGTGGTATCCTAGGTGCTAACTTACCAAACATCACAGCTGGTTTCAATGCCAGCGGTGCTATTTACATCACCCACACAGCAGGTGGTACTATCCAATTTACAGAATTAGTTGGTACTCCACTAGCTACAGCAGGTTTATTAAGTGATGCTAAAGTACAAACAATCGTGACTAACAGTGTATACTTGGCAAGTCCATTTACACCGTTAACTTATACATATAGTTTGACTGCTCCATATACTAATCCAACAGATGGTACGCTATGGTATTATAGCAATCCATTAGATGTAGATGTCATGATCAATGATGGTACACATTGGAGAGGTTACCATAATGTAACTAACGATGCACGTGGTTACAACTTGTCATTGACAGATGCAACTGGCGTGATTTTCGCTGCCAGTGCACCTACTACACAAGTCAGTGGTGGACAACTAGTCAATGGTGATTTATGGATCAACACAAGCATCACTGAATTAAGCAGTTATCCAGTACTAAGCCGTTACCAAGGTGGTGTATGGACACTGATTGACAACGCAGACAACATTGATGCCAGCGGTATCTTGTTCGCAGATGCACGTTGGAGTGCTACAGGTAATGTCAATCCAATCACTGACAGCTTGCCTTCAACAGTGAGTTTATTAACCAGCGATTACTTAGATCCAGATGCTCCATTGGCACAAGAATATGCACGTGGTACACTATTGTTCAACACACGTCGCAGTGGTTATAATGTTAAACAGTTTGAAAGTGCAGCATTTAATTCAACACAACTAGCTACAGTAACAGGTACACAGTCAGCAGCTTGGATCACACACAGTGGTGTAGATCCTACAACTGGCGTTCCATACTTTGGCAGCAAAGCACAACGTTCAGTGGTAGTCCGTGCGCTAAAAGAAGCTATCGCTTCAAGCACGACACTACGTGAAGAACAAACAGCGTTTAACTTAATCGTCGCTCCTGGATATCCAGAACTGATCCAAGACATGATTACATTAAACAACGATCGCACAAACACAGCATTTATCATTGGTGACAGTCCAATTGACTTACCTAGCGATTCAACAACATTGATGAACTGGGCAGACAATGCAGCTCTCGCAGCTGACAATGGCGAAACAGGTTTAGTTAGCCATGATGACTATGTAGGTGTTTACTATCCAAGTGGTTTAGCTACTAACTTAGATGGTAATTCAGTCGCTGTTCCACCAAGCCACATGATGTTGCGTACATTTATCCGCAGTGATGCAGTTGCTTATCCATGGTTTGCACCAGCTGGTGTACGTCGTGGTTTAATTGACAACGTATCAAGCATTGGTTATGTTGATCGCACAGACAATAACGTATGGCGTAGCATTGGTGTTACAAGTGGTTTACGTGATGTATTATACGAAAACGAAGTTAACCCAATCACAGTATTACCAGGTGTTGGTTTAGTAGCATACGGTCAAAAAACACGTGCTCCTTCAGCTAGTGCAATGGATCGTATCAACGTAGCTCGTTTGGTAGTTTACTTACGCACAGTTCTAGCTAAAGTCGCAGCTCCGTTCATTTTTGAACCAAATGACGCGATTACACGTAGTCAAGTACAATCAGCATTCAACGCTGTATTCCACGATTTAGTTGCTAAACGTGGTATCTATGACTACTTGGTAGTTTGTGATACAACCAACAACACACCAAGCAGAATTGATGCTAATGAGTTATGGGTTGATATCGCGATACAACCAGTTAAAGCTATTGAGTTTATTTACATTCCAGTACGTTTACAAAACACTGGTGCAGCTTTAACGATACAATAATATACGCAGTTAATGGGAGTGGCAACACTCCCCTAACGCGATAGAAAAATAGGTAAATACTATAAAGTATTAAAGGGAAAATAAGATGGCAACATCATCATTAAGTAATTTTACAGTACCGTTATCAACAAGTCAAAGTGCCAGTTCACAAGGCTTGTTAATGCCAAAATTAAAGTTCCGCTTTCGCGTGACTTTCTTAAACTTTGGTGTTACACAACCTACAACTGAGTTAACAAAACAAGTTATTGACTTCAAACGTCCAACAGTAAGTTTTGAAAACATTGAAATTCCTATCTACAACAGTAAAGTTTACCTAGCTGGTAAACCAACCTGGACAGAAGTTACATGCAATCTACGTGACGACGCATCAGGTGAAGTTACTAAACGTGTTGGCGAACAGATGCAGAAACAATTTGACTTCTTTGAACAAGCATCAGCAAGTTCAGGCATTGACTACAAATTTACCACACTGCTTGAAATCCTTGATGGTGGTAATGGCACAAGCACTCCAAACGTTCTTGAAACTTGGGAACTAGATGGATGCTACTTAATGTCAGCTGACTACGGTGACGTTAACTACAGTGAAAATGCTCCAATTCAAATTGGATTAACAATCCGTTACGATAACGCACTACAAACACCACTAGGTGGCGGTATTGGTTCAACAGTAGCAAGAACACTAGGTACAGTAATTACTGGCTAATCTAGACGACAATTACAAAAGCCCAGTTAATTCTGGGCTTTTTTTTGACGATAAATAACTGTATGAGTCAAAACAATATATTTGGACAACTGCTCCAAGCCATAGCACCACAAGAAAACATCCGCGACTATCAACATGCCGCGCGAACTTTCATTGACAGCTTATATAGACTAAGTCCTAAATATCAAAGCCTATTCCATGTGTACATGGACATCAACACAGACATATCTGGTATACAACAGGTTGCACAAATTGAAACAGGTATGATGGCTAAACAGGTAAACTTGCCTAAGTTCACTGTAGCAACTAAAACCTACAATGCTTATAATCGCAAGACAGTGCAACAAGAAAAAGTATCATACGATCCAGTGAACATTACTTTCCACGATGACAGCAGTGATGTGGTACGTAGCTTTTGGAAAGATTACTTTACCTATTATTACAGAGACAGTGACTATGGTTCTCCAGGTGGTAATATGGATCGCTACAAAGACAACAGCAAGTATAAAACACGTCAACAACAAAATTGGGGATATACTCCAAGAACAAGTAATTCAGCTAACTTACCATACCTCAACAGTATCCGTATATACAGCCTACACCAAAAACGTTTTAGTTCGTATACACTGATACGTCCAGTTATCAGCACATTCCAACATGGTACGCATACTACAGGTGAATATGCTCCAATGGAACATACCATGACTGTAAACTATGAAGCGGTACTGTATGATACAGGACCAGTCAGTGACGGAACAGTATTGGGCTTTGATGGAATACATTATGATCATACTCCAAGTCCACTAAGAAACTTAGGCGCACTGGTAGGTGGTGTTGAAAGTATATTTAATAATATAGAAAATGGTGACTTAGGCTCAGCAGTACAAAATTCGTTCAATGTCTACAACGTTGCCACAGGATCTAATTCACAATTATTACAAACACCTAATCTCAATATCCTAGGCATAGGACAGACAATCTTACAAGGACAGAATCCACTCAGCACAGTGTTTGCTCCAACCAGTGCCACGGTTAATCAAGGCTTATCAGGTTCATTGACAGCACAGCCTGGATTAGGCAGTGTGACAAATGCACTGAACATCAATGGACAAAATAATAATTTACCTAGCAGTAATCAAGGTATAGCAGGTTTATTCTAGGATACGACCATGGCGATCAACGGAAATCTACCTAATCAAACACCAGCAAATGCAACCACTAATTATTTCAATAATTACTACACGCAGACTCCTAGCATCAGCCCTTATGCTAATGATGCTGTGATCGCTTACTTCCAAGGATTGACTGGTGATACGGATACAGGCAAGAATCTAGCGGCCGCAGTTATCTATACAGCACTGCAACAAAATATAGATCCAATGGGCATCATTGAACAATTAAAAGTCATCAGCGACAAGAACAAATTAACCAGTCCACAGTATACCAGCTATATTGATCCCAATCAACAGGACACTGATGTGACTACAGACAATGGTACTACATGGACCACAGGCAATGTACAGTATGCCAAACCTGGACCCAGCACAGCATATACTAGCATCAGTGAAGTAGATGCTTTCTTAACCATGTTCCTCAATTTCAATCGTGTAGGTACTAGCCTGTTAGGACTCAGCAACAGTCCACAGACTAGCAAATACATCCAAAGAGCTATTCTTCCCTAATCATGGCCAAGTATGCCCAAGGCAAATATACTGTTAAGAATCCTGAAAAGTATATAGGTAAACGCAGTCCCACTTATAGAAGCAGTTGGGAGTTTACTTTCATGAGTTTCTGTGATAACAATCCAGCCATAATAAATTGGGCCAGCGAAGCCATCAGCATTCCTTACTTTAATCCAGTCAAAGGACGACAGACAATCTACGTGCCAGACTTCTTGGTAGTCTATGTAGATGCTAACCAAAAGCAACACACAGAAATAGTAGAAATCAAACCCTCAACAGAAACTACCATGGAGTCAGCTAGGAGTTATCGTGATAAACTCATGGTAGCGATGAACATGGCTAAATGGGCAGCAGCTGACAGCTGGGCTCGCGCTAATAACATGCGTTTTAGAGTCGTAACAGAATTTGATATCTTCAAGAATCAGAAGCGATAAATATATGTATGACACAACGATTAGAAGAACTATTCAATTTGCCACCTGCTGAAGGAACCACAGCAGAATCAGCCAAAACAACCATAGAAGAAAACCGTGAGATAATCCAAGCAGTAGACACTGCCATTGATAAGATTGATGCGGCACTACCTTATGTCAACGATTTAGACACCAGTGACAAAGAATTAGATGATCTCAGCGATCTTGCTAAAGAGAAGTTTGAAGATTTAATTTCACTTGGCATGAACGTTGAAGCACGCTTCAGCGGACACATCCTAGCCACAGCAGGCACCCTGCTAGGACATGCTATTACAGCCAAGCAAGCCAAGCTGGATAAGAAACTGCGTATGGTTGATTTACAGCTGAAAAAAGCACGTTTAGATGCACAAATCGCCAAAGATAGTGACAAATCTGATGGTGATAAGATCATAGATGCAGAAGATGGACGAGCAGTAATACTAGACAGAAATGAGCTGTTGAAACAGATTTTAGGCACGAAATCAAAGGATTAAATCTGCCAAAATCAGATAAATAACACTAAGAGGATCCTAAAGCATGAAAAATTTTACACAATACCTATCAGAAGTACAAAAGACTTACGAATTCCGTGTCAAGTTGGCTAACATTGACCCAGCAGATTGCATGGACCGTATCAAGTCAGCACTTGAAACTTGGCAACTACAAGAGATATCACCAGTTAAACGTTTACCAATACAGGAAAACGTTGCTGAATTTCCTAGTTTTGGTCCAACAGAAATCTATCAATTTGACGTAAGCCTAGCATATCCATGCATTGATGCACAGTTACGCCAATTGATTTCAGAACGCTGCAACATGCTAGCTTCAGCTATCTATGTTGTGCCACGCAGTCATCCAGAAGAACAATGGCGCAGTGGTGAAAACAGTGAACTACGTGAATATGTCCAAGGTGAAAATGTCCTAACACAACCACTACCAGAAGCTGATGCAGAACAAAAGGCTGCTAGCAAGGCTTATGCTGGTGCAGAAAGCATCCTTAAAGAACTAGCACCAACTAAGGATCGTTGGACAGTTGCTGGTGATGATAACACCATTGGTGGACAACCAGTAAGTTCATATGGTAAAACAACCAATGACATTCCACAAGGCAAGACAGATCCAATTGGTAGCAAACAAAATGCTATCCCTAACCCAGGAAAGAGCTTACGATAATGAGCGACATGAAGATGTATGACATCCTAGGTAAGTTCAAAAACCTAGATCCTGAGTTTAAACCTTTGGATCAGGTTGAACGAGCTAGCCAACCTGTTTACCAAGAGGTAGAACCTCGCGGTAGCATCACACAGGCTGTCAAAAAACTTCAAGAAAGTTTCGCTGAGTTTAAAGAAGCAGCAGTACAACCCAAATATGATTATCCTGATGTCAAACAACAACGCCAAGCACAGGCAGCTAATGATGCTAGTGATGCTGATTTAACCAAAAGCGCAGATCCAGAACTAGCACAGTTTGCCACACAGGCTAGATTTAAAAAAGCAAGAGCTAAAAATGATGTTGAAGCTATCGCTGGTGCTGCGGTTAGCATGCAAAAAGAGTTAGAAAAAGCCAAAGCCGCTGAAGAAGAAAATCGTGAAGCATTAAGGAAAAATCAAGAAATCATCAAACAAACAAATGATAGATTCGCAGAATTGAATGCTAAAGTAGCATCAGGTGATATCACACCACAAGATGTTGAAATCGCCAAAGCTGCCCAAGACATTGAAAAACAGGCTAGTGCTGCCCAAGCCGCAGTAGCCACACAACCAACAGCGGCAGTTAAACAAATTAAACAACCAACAGTTAAGATTCCTACGCAGATGCCAAAAGCTGTTAAACCTGCTCCAGCCCAACAACAAACTGCACAAACACAAACGGATGTTACAACCCCACTGGCTGTTACACAACAATCTTCAGGCGATGAACCTATTGACACGAGCAATATACTGCAATTTCCAAATCAAGCTGGACAAAAAACAAAAAAAATAAAAGCAGATGCAGAAACAAAAGTAGCTGAAGGTTGGTTTTCAGGTAAAGACAAACAACAATCTTTAAATTTTGATCAAGGACCTGTGCTTAACACAACTGTGAGTTATATAAATTTTAATAACCAACAGTTAGGTAAAATGTTACAGAATCCACAGTTGAATAGTGTGCCTTTGAGATTTCCAGATGGTGGTACGATTAACTTAACAAGACCAATGGCTGAAAAATTAAGTTTAGCACTGAGATCAATTAAAGATCCAAACATGGCACAAAGTGTTGCTGCTGATGTATTAGGTAATAGAGCAACGGCTTCCAGATACATCACTCAAACCAAAGGTGATAAAAGACTGCACTTTTTTTACAATGTTAAACCAAATGAAGTTGGGAAAGCAATTAATTATAATTTGAAGGTAAATCCACAAAATCGTTTCTATAGTTTGGATCAGGAGAATCCCTATGCCACTAAGGCATTTGGAAAACCACAACAACTATGGGTTTCTCCGCCACGTGGTAAACCAGCAGGAACACAACAAGAATCTTTAGGAAAAACAACTATGAAAGACATTAACACTTTAACTAAACAACTAGCAGAAGCTTACATGGGCTTCAAAGAAGATGCCAAACCAGACTTCTTAGATCTTGACAAAGATGGTGACACTGAAGAACCAATGAAACAGGCTGCTAAGCAGGCTAAAGAACATGAGCCTGCAAAAATTGATAAAGATGCTGTTGCTAAACGCAAACGCCTACAGGCAATCAAAGATCGCCAAGAAGATGAACGTGCTGAAAAGGGTGAAGACACTAAATCAGCAAGTCGTTTTGTTAAAGGTCGTGCTTACGGTGGT
>Ga0214165_1001196_pt1 | contig 14934 bp, 39 predicted proteins | sample TroBogypolimnion_34_FD_153004 | JGI IMG/M metagenome (GOLD analysis project Ga0214165, IMG submission 153004) | Freshwater microbial communities from Trout Bog Lake, WI - Practice 03JUN2009 hypolimnion v3 | ecosystem: Environmental > Aquatic > Freshwater > Lake > Hypolimnion/Profundal zone ... | reverse complement strand
GCCCAAACATTAGCCCCACAGGGGAGCAGGCGGTCACTCCGTCTCGAGCTGGGACGATCTCGTGAAAAGGTCCTGAATTTATGGCGTTGCTCGAGGCCCGGGACGCTGGGCACAGCTGGCTAGGAAGAAGCCTCCCACATGGGGACAGGGGTTCGAATCCCCAGCAACGCCTCCAACTTTTCCGGTTGACAACAGCCGCAGATGTGCTAATATCAGGTCATAGAGCAAAAACGGAACATAACAAGATGAAAGTCTACACCGCACACCTTGTGACTGAGTCATTGGATCATTATGTTTGGGTATATCGCAACAGGCCCAGTAAAGAACAGCTGATCCGGCGACTGATGGAAATCGAAGGGGCAGCAGAGAATGACTTTGATTTTTACGAGCAAACCACATCAATCCGTAGTATCGAAGAAACTGACCTCATCGAGGAAGAGTGAGCAAGATAGTGAGCTGCAAGGTCAGCAAGTTGGATGTGAATGGTGAAGGCAATTATTGCCTGGTTCAAATCAACGTGATGACCACCGCTAGCCTAGATTGCTAATATGGCGTTGCTCGAGGCCCAGCACCTGGCCACTGACGACATCATCCTGTTTCTCGTCACCGGTGAGACTGCTGGCTTCGGCAGCCTGGCCGAGATCGGCTTTGCCCTGTGCCAGGCTGTGACCAGCAGCAGGTACTTTGTCTTCCTTATCGAACCCACAGTTGATCCAGACCCAGAGGCTGATCCTGTGCTGGCCAAGGAAAGCCTGCGTGCCAGGGCGCTGGTGCGTGCCCATCTCAGCCTGAACACTCTGCCCAACGTGTTCGTCTGCGAAACCCGGCAGCAGATGCTGGATGTGAGCCTTGCGCTGCATCGCGGCCTGGGCCTGCTGCGATCAGCACGCAGCATTTAGCTTGACAGGCCTCTGCAGGCGTGCTATTGTGTGACCAACAAGGATCACAGCACATGACACCATTTGAACCCAGCCGCCGCATGCAGACGCTACAGGACCGGTTCGACGGTCTGGCCAACCAAATCTCCGCAGTGGCCAGGGAGGATATCGCACAGCGGCTTGCACTGATTGCTGCAGAGTTTCCTGGGCATGAGATTGAGTTTTACTGTGACATGGGCAGCCGCAGCGTGTCGGTCAGTCCTCCACTGGTCAGCAGAGACGATCAGCATATCGTTGAAGTCGTGCTTGACCATGACCTCGCCGATCGCCGGAGGTGGCACAAGGATGCTGGCCTGTCCCGCTTTGCCGACCATGTTGCGGAGATCTTTGCAGTTGATGACTGGTTGTGCGAAGCCACTCGTGTCGCCAGCAGCGAGCTGGGCAGCATCACACGCGGTATCAAAAGAGGTTGACACGCCTGACAGACGCTGCTAATGTGACCACAGCAACAAGGAGATCTGAGCATGACCAAGACCAGTCGTTTTCTCTGTGTTGGACCCGGTGGCACCCGGTGTGCCTGCTGCTTTCCTGCTCCTGGTTCTCGTGCTCGTCGAGCTGAATTTCGTCGTGCCAAGAACCGCAACCGTCGCGAAGTTCGCAAGCAAATTGAAAGCGAAACAGGGCCAGATCGAAGTTGACCACGGCCTGCAATCCAGCTATTGTGTGATGGCAGCAACAAGGAGCACGTGAAAATGGACGCAGCACGCTTTGATCATGATTGTCTCAACCCTGGCTGCTGCACCTTCGTTGGTCGCACGCTGCGCTCGGACGTCTACGTGACCCGGTCGGGTGGCCTCATCATGCGTGATGGCAACGACGGCCCCGACTACCGCAGCTATCCCACCATGGCAATTGCCCGCATGGTGGCTGCTCGTTGCCCCGAGGGGTTCCACGCCGTGCAGCTGGCTGATGCCCACCTATCGCGGAGCTCGGCACCATGAACATCGGCGATCAGATCACCGTGGAGGTACGCAACGACAATCGGCACCGGCTGGTGTGGCGGCCTGAAACCGAGGTCTATCATGGCCAGCTGGTGGCCAACGGTTCGTGGCTGGGCGATGACGTGATCTCCATGACATCGGACCTGCCCAACGGATTCGTGCGCAGCATACGCCGGGACATGATCGTGCGCCTGGTCACTGCCGAACAGGCCGTGCCACTGCCGTCAACAACCCAGGCAGAGCCCGCTGATCAGCAATGGAGCATAACCGGCAGCCGTGGTTCGGTCTACACCGTGACGCTGCGTGCTGGCCATTATGGCTGCAACTGCGCAGCAGGCCAGTTCGGTAAAAACCTTTGCCGGCACATAAAAACAGCACAGGCATCCTTAGCCGCTTGACAGCATCACAGGATCTGCTATTATGCCAACACAGGACATGCAGCAGGGAGAACGATGATGTACGCAGCAGGCACCCAGGTTACCGGCGTTACCTATACCGATGCTGGCCGAGAACAAATCCATGGCACGGTGGTTGTGCGCACCGACGATCCGGATTCGTTCTATCAGGACTATGTGATCCGTCAAGCCGATGGCACCATCGTCTACTGCGACGAGCAAGAGACCTACGAAGATCATGACCAACAGCTGATCAAGGACTAGGGTCCCGGCGACGCCCGCTGGTTTGCGGGTTTCAAGTACTGCTCCTCACCAATTTTTTTGTTGACAAGGTCTCAGCATGTGTTTTATGCTGCTACTAACAAGGAGTAGAAAACCTGTATAAAAACCTAATGGGCCTGCTCAATATAGTACTGACAGCGGTGCTGATCATGGTCATCGGGCCGGGCATGGCCTCAGCTGCCAATTTTTTCTGGTGCACCGATCAACAGCGTACCAGGATAGGTCTTGACATGCGATATAATCATGCTATGTTGTTGCATATAGCAAGGATCAATTGACCATGAAACCATTGCATCACGCTGCCATTTCCGTGAAGAAGTTTGGCGGTGTCGTTGAGGACTACATGCCCATCCACAATTTCTTTGACACGACAAAAAGCTGCATGGCCGACGTGCGGCACCGTGCCATCCTGCATTCAAGCTACGGAATCTTCATCGTGGAGCGGGTGTTTGGTGACTACATCGTCAACAGCGAGGGTCGGCGTGTCAGTGTACGCGACGTTGCTGAGGACCATGTGATCCAGGACATGGGCGACATTCCCAGCATGGAGAAGTGGTTGAAGAACCTGCCCATGGAGGATTGGATGTTTGGTCCTGGCAAGATCAAGACACGCAAGATCGAACATATTTCATTTGCTGATTGAAAAAAGGAAAACAACATGACTGTACTAAACCTTACCGAAGTTGTGAACAACTACAATCGAGCGCTGCGTGAGCTCAAGACGGCCATGGGCGAAAGATTCAAGGCTGAGCTGAAGACCGCGTTCAAGGCCGTGTTTGCCGAGTATCCCAACGTGACCCGGCTGGAGTGGACGCAGTACACTCCCTACTTCAACGACGGCGATATCTGCGTGTTTGGTGTCAACGAGGTTGAGATCTGGGACGACACCGTTGGCAAGGATGACGAGGTGGGCGTGTATGTCTGCTGGGGCGAGGGACGCCAGCGCTATCCCATGATTGCAGACCTGGCCGACAACCTGTCCCGTGCCGATACCCTGCTGCTGGAGATGTTTGGTGATCACTGCCGCATCACCGTTACCCCAGAGGGCATTGACGTGGAAGAGTACGAGCACGACTGATCGCAGCAGTCGTGAGTTGACCATTGGTCCGATACCAGCTATGCTCTACACATCATACAAAGGAACCATTAAATGAACGATCTTTCCTGGCTCATCTATCTCGCCGACATTGCAGGCCGCGTGGGAGGGCTACTGATCTTCCTGACTGTGCTTTCAGGCACCGCTGCTGTGGTTTCCTTGATCGTGGCCTTCGCCGCCGCCGTTGACGATTACCTTGAAATAGCTGCCGCCGGCCGCAGGATTTTCCGACAAGCACTGCCGGCCAGCATTGCCTGTGGGCTGATAGCAGGATTCATCCCCGACCGACAGACCGTGATGATGATCGCTGCCAGCGAAATCGGCCAGCGTGCAGTCAACAGCCCCAACGTCGCGGCCGTGGTTGACCCCAGCTTAGAACTGCTGAAAGCCTGGATCGCCAAGACCACCGCGGATCTGAAGAAGCAGTAAGCATGCAATTTCCCCGGGACGACATCATCCGCTACACCCGTCAGGTCATGGCTTATCGCAAGCTGATCCTGCTGATCATGGGCCGGGCCTGGTGCTCATCTGCGGCATCTGGGCATCGGGTGAGATCAAGCTTGGCCTGCGCAACGACTGGATGCGGCAATGCACGCTCACGGCCTCGATCAAGCATGGCTGGGACGGCGATCGTGCATTTGCACACTGCCTTGAATGGCGGGAGTGGCTGGATAAGCACGATCGTGAAAATTGGCGCTAGGCATCTGTAGGATGCCGGTCGGGGCATCATCTACATCAAGGAGCACGTAACATGGATTTCAATAGCCTTCAAGGCAAAACTTTAGTAGCTGTCACTGGCTGTTATAAGAACAGTGACGAGATTCGTTTCATCACCATCGATGGTGATTGCTATCGCCTATTTCACCAGCAAAGCTGCTGCGAGGATGTCCGTGTGGAAGACGTAGTGGGCAATCCGGAGGACCTCATTGGTAGCCCGGTACTGCGTGCAGAGGAACGCAGCAACGATGTTCAAGTTTGTGAAGACGGTTATAGCGAAGAGCAGTGGACGTTCTACACCATTGCCACCATTAAAGGGACCGTCGATCTACGTTGGTATGGCACCTCAAATGGCTGGTACAGCACCGATGTTGCGTTCGAGCAGCTGGAGCTTGATCATGACACCAACACGGATTAATCTCGGCAACCTAGGCTCTCCGCTTCTGACCGACCAGCTGGAGACCCTGCGGCCGCGACGACGTGTCTACATACGCGAGCGCGAATGGTGGACTGAGCAGCAGCGAGCCGCTGGTGTGCTGATCCGTGGCGGCGATGCGGCAGCACGCGAGTTTGCTCGTTTTGCGGCCGACATGGTCAAGTAATTCCAGCAGGCCGAACAGGCCGTGACCTGGGCCATTGCGTTTGATCAAGGCCAAGCACCTGCATATGCACCCTTGGATTCTGGCTCTTGGCAACTGCTGCAGATGCCCGACGAGCTGGCTGATCGCATATACCAAGAATACACCTGTGGTGTGTATGGCATTGATAATGGTTGACAGCAGATGATATCGTGCTAATATAGCATCAGCAAGGAGATTATCATGACAACCCTAGGACAACGGTTACAGCAGAGCATCGACGATCTGGAGCAAAAACGCCTGGCTGCATTGCAGCGTGAGGCAGAGGCGGCCGAGGCCAAGGCCCAGGCACATCGACATGCAGTTGGTGTGGCACTGGCTGAGCTGCGCCGGCGCATCGAGGCAGCCATTGCCCTGGGCGATCTACCCCGGCCCATGCGCTTGCCCAAGGTGCTGGATAATGATCATCGCAGCTGGGAAGTGCCCATTGACAACTGCCAGCATCGTGACCATCAGCAGTGGTTGGATCAAACGGCCACCTGGGCGGCGGGAGAAGATCTCCCGCCCACCGTGGAATATGCAAACGACGGCATGGGCATGGAAAGCTGGTGGTGCCTATCGGTTGCGCCGCGTGTCATCATGGGCCGGGCCTGATGAAAACCACCAACACCACTTCAACAAGATATGCCCTGCTGGATCGCAACACCGGCCGCTATGTCCGGATCGAGTTCGTCTGGCGTTATCACCGGGACCGCGAAGGCGAGCCTGCCATTTGCCAGTACTACCTGCAGGACCGCCCTGCCACCTTCCACAAGCACAGCAAGCACAGCCTCGGCAATGCCCTGGCAAAACTCAGTCTCCTGCCCACGATGCTTGAGTCAGAGATCACCTGGCAGCAGTCCGTCATTGATCTCGGTAACCCAAGCTATGATAGAGACGCGATCAAATATAACCAGGACATGTTGGATCATCTGCGGGGTTTTAAAAACCTGGATCTTGCCCTGGTTGAGATCACCACCGAGACCCGGGTGAGCCAAAGGATACTCTAGCATGGCGGATCAGCTGGCCAAGCTAGATTGAAAACCGCGTGTTGTAATAATACATCCAACAAAGGTAACAAATGATGTTTTTGGAATTTTTAGCCGTGGGCCGACATTTCGGAGTTAAACCCCGTGCTGCTTGACATTGCCCAGGAGGCCGACCTGGTCATGTATCTTGATGCCAACGGATACGACTACCAACGCGAACAGTTTAGGAATCTGGGTTTCAAACGTGGTGACAGGTTTACCGTCAATTATGTTGACATCGGAGGCTTCAGCAGCACCTATGGGTTTGCAGAAATTTCAAATCAACTGTTCAACACGGTGATGTTTACCGTGCTGCATAAGATGGTGGCGAGAGGAAACAATGATTGATCACAGCATGATCAAGGATCTTGCGCTGCTCTGCGACACTGAGTATTTTAGGATTTATGGACGCGCTGGACAAAACATCGCACGCAGCAGCTGGCAGGAACTGGTCGCCGGATGGTTATACACACACCAATGCAATGAAGATCAGCAGCAGTGGGATTAAACGGTAAGTATTAAAAAGGACACAACACCATGATACACATGCATGACAATTTCTATCGGCTATCACCAGACGATGCCTATATGTTCCAGAAGCTTTTTTCTTCGGAGGAAATTGACGCAGCACGATGGTTTTTAACCGCTGTATACGACAGCATGATGATCCTACGCGCAGCAGGCGATCTGGCTGGTCCAGGTGTTGATCCTGCCACATTGGTGCGCAGCAATGTAGACACGGCAAACGTTTTCCATTACGCTGTGATTCCTAGGAAAATCTCCGTGTCAGCAACAGGAGATGTAGAATGAGTGTGGGAAGTGGCATAGCCATCGCGGGTATATGGGCTGCGGTGGCAGCAATCGGTTATGCAAACCCAACTGCGGTGCTGTTTGTTTCGTGGCCAGCACTGTTTGCAACAATTGCAGTAACCACTAACCGCTAAACATGGGTGGAAAAATGGATATCAACGGCACTGATAAGATGGCTAAATTTTCCCTGCCTGCCGATAGGCCCCGAGATCCCAGGCTCTGGTCACTCGATCTCAAGCTGGCCTATGCCTGCTATCGTGCAGAGACGCTGATTGACCGATATCCCGTGCTGGCAGAAATCTGGCTCAGGGAATCAGACACGCTGCGGGCCGCGATTGCACGTGATCAGGCAGGCGATATTTCAGTTGACATTTGAGCTAAATCTGCTAATATATTACAATCATGCGAGATGTGGAAAAAATGCAGCACTGGCGGCTATTATCGGACAATGGTAACCTAAACCATCAGCCTACAGCACAGCTCAGCACGGTGGCCATGCCATTTACGTCACCGTGGCTGTTGCATGATTTGGGTTATGTGTATGAAAGCTGCATTTTTTATGCAGATGGCAACAGCGAAGTGGTGGCAAGATACAACAGCGAGCTCGACGCCGCAGCCGGACATCACCAGCTTTGCCGCCATCACGGGTTAACACGACATCTACAACGCGATGGCAAACACAATGTTTGAGTTTGAATTACGCCTCACTGCTGCCCAATTCGCTGAGATCCACCAGTGGTGTTGCAGCAATCTTGATCCAAAACAAGGACTGGTCTGGCAGGTTAGACCCGGATGGATTGACTGGGCCGACCTCCCGACAGGTAGGGAATGGTTTAGTAGCTACACATGGTGCTTTACTCTCAAGGAACACGCAACATTTTTCCAGCTGACCTGGTGCCATGAACTCGCGTAGCACATATTTGGCGGATATCAACAAATGGCCGCACACCAAAACTCTGTATAAAACTCGTGCTGAAATAAAAAATATGCGAGCATGGTTACGAGAGCATGTTGGCAGCACGGATTTCCGAATAGAAGTTCGTCCTACAACGCGTGGACGGCAAACAGGTATAGAAAGCGTGATAGTTCGCATAGCCAGCGATGATGAAGGTTTATGGTTTTTGTTCAGGCTATCCTGGGGTTAGCACGGGCCAAATGGTCAAATCTAATATAGCAAAAGGTCAAGAACATGGAAACGATTGCAGCAGCCGCAATATTGCGTGATGGACTTTCAACGCCAGACGTGCCGCCGCCGCCAGAGGATCTGGACTATCTTAGGCAATAGTTATGGCGTACATGGTTCAATTTAGCAGTTGACAATGCAGAGAATCATGTTATATTCGTGTTGCAAAAAAGGAACAAAAAATGACGTTTGCTGTCAAGTATAACCTCCGTGCCAAGACCCTGCGAGACGCAGGACTGACCTACAAGACCATTGCAACCCGCTTGAACATCAGCATTAGCAGCGCCTATCGGGCGGCAAATCCAGCTGCGGCCAACGCTGTGAAAGGCCGCACACGCAGCAAGATCAACACCGAGCAAAACGCCATTGCATTACGTGCCAAAGGCATGACATACACCGCAATTGCCCACAAGCTGGGGCTGCCTACAGGAACAGCATGGCGCATGTGCAATCGCGATCGTTCCCGGCAGAACAGCCGAGATAGCGCTGCGCGCTATCGTATCCGTGGCAAGGTAGCCATTGCAGACATTCGGCCAGCACGTTTGTGGCTGGCAATGAACAATTGCTGCACTGCTTGACGACAACATCGCCAAACTGGAAGATCAGCACTGGAACCATCTCCAGTGCTGATCTGTCTTGAGCCCAACACACACAGGCGGAAAATTCCATGAAAATCGCCGCGTATAAATGCACTGATACCGGAAAGATATTTGAGCATCATTCAGAATATCAGACCCACCGCAAACAGTATCTCGCCGAGCAGGCCAAGATTGCTGCCAGACAGGCGCGGGTGGCAGCAGCTGATACGATTATAGACAATCTGCGCAACATCGCCTCCACGTTTGATGAAATAGCGCAATGGGTGATTGACAACCAAGAAACGCTGATAGATCGGTTCTATGCAAACCACCCCAATGAAAGACGCCCACGAGAAACCAATCGTTATGTCCCCTTTCGTATTAACTTTGTTAAATTGGACGGAATGCAACATGGTGTAAACATCTCAAACAGCCATAGTGCACCCAAGGGCATGCCTACCAATTGGAGTGGTGGTAACCACCATTTGCCCACTGGATATCCGGGATGGCATGGACGCATTCTCATACAGCACGAAGGAGATTTTAGCCAGGTTTCTATGTTGTTTTCTGACATAGGTATCTGTACCGGAACTGGCGGCGGCGGCCCCGGCGAGCTGAGTTATGATGTCAAGCTATGGGAAGCTGATTGGCCCGCCATGCGAGTATACCAGGTGTTGAGCCAAAACGGTTGAACAAACGTATATCCACCACCGCCAAAAGACTGTCAATGGTTGTCTGGATATGGCTCAAAATCTCTAGAAAATAATTCAGTAATAATGTTGTGTAATCGCATGATATTGTATTTAACCGATGTCACTTGTTGTTTAGTTGGTTCTTAGACACAATCCCTGTCAAGCAACCAGAAATAACCGTTGCTGTTAGGCCACTACAAAATATGATAGGTAAGAAATTGTGTCCACTTTACTAGGAAATGGGATTAGCAAAGAAGAATGGTTAAGACGACAAAAGGCCCCTAAGGGCCTTTTTTAGTATACCACTGAGATTACATGGTTTGTAGTGCTGCTTCACGGGATTATCATTGTCTTGTGTACAACTTTTGCCAATGCAATCATTTTATTGCCTCCATGTTAGGGTAAAAAGCATTTCGTCCTCTTTTGTAGCAAATCTATAACTGTTGGCATCCATTGCCCAATTATTACCAAATTGATTCCAGCACCAATGGGAGATCTCGGTGTAGGTGTTAAAAATCTGAGAAAAATGAACGTGATATGGATATTTTTTCTCCAGATCCCGCCGTTTTCTCAGACCATCAGCGATTTTTAAAGCACCGTTGGACATGCTTATCTCCCTGTGTCAACATACCATTGCTCCATAGCGGCCTTGGTTGTAGGATCACGTAGATCCACCATGATAGGACAGCTACGGATACCGCAGGGCATTTGCACCTTTTGTTTGCAGTGATCGCACCAAACATATTTCTCAGTAATGATTTCCATTTCTATCCCCATCTTAGTTGGAAATGTATTAAATCAGCCCGATCAGCAAAGGTAAACTGAAGCCGCCGTTCAAGCGTTCCATCATGTATCCACTTTGTGGTATAGTTACCAACAGCATGTTCTCTCAACCATTGGCCAATTGATACTACCTGCTGCGTGATGGCCTTGGCCGATGCCATCGAGCTTGGAAGATCAAACACCATCGTGTATGAATGTTGATATGTCATTACACCCATGTCAGTCTAAACAAAGTGGCATCATCCATTTTGGCAAACGCATATTGATACGGCAAAATCAGTATATCGGCACTGCTCTCAAGATCGAAAGTCCAAAGAGATGGCTCCCATCGATGTCCACTTAGTCCCATGTTTAGCTCTAACCAATCAATTATTTCATTGCTTTTTTCTATATCCAGGTAAGATAACTTAACGGTATAAGGAAATTGATTCATAACCATGTCAGCTTTAACAGGGCTCGTATCTTTTTGTTTTTAACATAAAACTGGCAACTAATTGGACAGCATAGATTTTTGCTGGCCCATGTACCGTATCCTTCCTTGCCCATAAGATCCTCACACCATTGGTGTATGCTCCAGTATTTGTCCCAATCACAGGGTTTGACGGTGATGGTGCTCATGTCCAGGTCAACTGGAATAGAACGGCATCCTCTTCATGCAGGAAATACCAGACATGCGGATACAACAGTGAGTGACCGACACCAGTGGAAAGAGCACACCATTGCAATCCTCTAAGCCCGATGTTTTCTTCCAGCCAATCAAACACTGGTATCAGATTGGTGCCAGTACTGGACAGATCAACCTTGTAATGCATGGTGGCATGATTCAAGGGGTTGATGTACATGTCAGACGTTATCCCAAACCATTTTAAACCATATTGCATCTTCTTCGCGGCGGAACTCAAATCCATCCCTGTTGTGCAGCCAATCATGTCGATTGAGATTGCGCAAGCACCACCATGCAGGCATGCCTATAAGCTCCGTTCCATTGCGGTCAACGGTTATGTTATTGTTTTCAACCCGATAGGGGAACGATGTTTTGGTCATGTTAATCCCATACTAGCTGAAAGGCCACAGCATCTTCCTCATGGGCAAAATACCAGCTGCCGCCCGGCTCGTAGGACCATTCAATGTCCCTACGGTTCACCAAATTTTCCCTGCACCATAGAGATATTTCCTCACGATGCAAGTGGCCTTTTTCCCATCCTAAATGCACACACCAAGGCAATGGTAGGATGTTGGCAAGTTTATTGGTTTGAATCTCAGTCATTTGAAGTATCAACTGGGTGTGCTATATAGGTTTGTTTATGTCCTCGAGCTTCCATAACATATACAAGTGTCACTGCTTCCAATTGAGATAACCCATTGGCTAATATTTCTACATGCCCGTTGTCATCTATACGTTTCACCTGCCAACTGATTGTTTTATTCATATTCTAATAATAACCTATTGAATGTTTTTGTCAAGCAAATTTATTGTGAAGTGCCGCGCATATAAAAGCAACTTATTGTAGTCTTTCGCTTCTATCTATGATTCTGAAATCAAATCCCGCATTGTAGATGGTGCAATGTATATTGGAAGGGATGTGTGACTAAGGTGTTGACACTTGCATAAAGCGTAGTATAATCGGTTTATGGAGATGAAAAACATGAAAACTCTTGAATTGCAATTGCCTGTGCATTGGGCACCTTCTTTGGTTAATTCTGACGATTCTGGTCTATCTGATATCGATATAAAGGCCATTAATAAATTCATCTTTAGTATGATCGTTGAATATGGAAAATGTGCCTGTATCGATGTTTCAGAATACTGCGATTTTCTCAAGTATCATGATGCAATGGAATATGGTATTATGTCATGTGACTGTGCTACTTTCACTTTTGATATCACCCAAGAATAAGGAATACGATAATGAGTCTTAAAGAAGATATCTTGCGCGTTGTTGATCAGTATATTAGCACTACTCGTGAGTCTATAGATAATGCACTTGATGACCTTACTGGTGTTGAGTATTTGCGTGGTAAAGAAATATTTGCTGAAGATTATAGTCGATTGTGGGATTTGCAGACGTTTCGTAAGCAGTTCGCTGATGGTGTTTGTGACTATAATAGGAATATCTTAGCGGAAATTATTGAATATTTGATGGAAGATGATGATGCTTAATACTGCGATTACCAGACTGAAAACATCTATTTCTTTTAACAAATATATGATCCAGTCAATGAGGGCGTTTGATGGAACTAGCACAGCAGATATTGTAATCGCTGTGTGTGAAAAACATATAGTGGACCTTGAGAATGTCTTAAATGACCTTAAGATGATCGAACAGAAAGGATAACAAATGACACCCGAACAGTTACTAGAATATGCACGTATGCCGGGATATGCCACGAAGGAGCGAACACAGGATGTTATGGACTTTTTGGTTAAGTTCTAGGAGATGCTTGATATCTATCGATCCGCCTATGGTGAACCTATTGGACGTAGTGTGGAATCAACGATAGATCGAGTCGATTGGTATCTTACCAACCACACCTTTGAATAGGATAATACATAACTGTTATGCATAAACTAGCATTTACCTAATTTGCTGGCAATGCTATATTCTTAATATGATTAAGAGGGGGACGAGCATGATCATGTATGACTTTGGTGATGGCAATGGTCCAGTAGCAGCATACCAACATCCAAATGGTGGTGGTTGGGTTGCTGATAGTGCTTTTGTTGATCTAACTGCTTATGTTGGTCCTGATGCTTGTGTATATGGCAATGCTAAGGTCTGTGATTATTCTCAGGTCTTCGGTAATGCTAAAGTTTGCGACAATGCTTACATTACTGGCAATGCTAAAATTTATGATAATGCTAAAGTTTGCGACAATGCTTACATTACTGGCAATGCTAAAATTTATGATAATGCTTGTGTCTTTGGCACTGTCTGGGTTTGTGGAACTACTGTGCTTCGTGGTGATGATACGGTTTGCGGTAATGCTTATGATACCTAGTGAATAGTAGCTATGCATAAAGTATCATGTACCTAATTTTCTGGTGATGGTATTCTAGTCATATGATGAATAAGGAAACTACCATGTATGATTTCAAGGACGGTAATGGACCTGTAGCAGCACATCGACACTCAAAAGGTGGTGGCTGGGTTGCTGATACAGCTTATGTTGCTGATAGTGCTTTTGTTGGACTTGATGCTTGTGTCTTTGGTGATGCCATGGTCTATGGCAATGCTCAGGTCTTTGGTGATGCCATGGTCTCTGGTAATGCTCAGGTCTTCGATAGTGCTAAGGTCTCTGGTAATGCTTGGGTCTCTGGTAATGCTCAGGTCTTCGATAGTGCTAAGGTCTTTGGTAATGCTTGGGTCTGCGACAATGCTAGAGTCTATGACAGCGCCAAGGTCTTTGGTAATGCTTATGTCTCTGACAATGCTAAGGTCTCTGGTAATGCTCAGGTCCGTGGCAAAGCTTGTTATCTTTGATAATGCTAGTGTCTTTGCCAATGCTAAGGTCTATGGCAATGCTAGGGTTGGTGGCACTACTGTGCTTCGTGGCGATGATAAGTTTGGCGAGGGTGTATTGGGTGACCTTGAATAAGGAAATGAACAGGATGTTGACTACCAATCAAGATTTAGTGTATATTGGCAGTAAACTACACAAAAACATCAGCAATCGATCAAAAGACGAACTAACTCATCTGCTTCAATTGGCACAGATAGAAGTTGATAACTATAAACTAGCCATAAAGAATTATCCATCAGATCGAATGGAAAAATATGGATTGCCACATCTAACAGACCTGCAATCTAGAGTGGATTATATCCAGAGCATCATTACAAGGAAATGAGTGTGGCAGGATTTCTCACCGAAGACGGTCAATATCGTTGCACTTGTTGGGAGTGCAGTGAATAAGGTTTTAAACGCGGTCAACAACCAATTGAAATTGTTAACTGATATCCCGAACAAATGCCAGTTTCTGGTGTAACACAATCAGTTCTTTAAAGGTTGACATCGGTGGCAAAGAATGCTTATATGTTGCAGCAGCACAGCAAATGGCCTGTGCTGCTGAAACTGCACTTAAATGGCAGTTGTGAAAAATATCTTAACGTGTTGATACCGGAGAGTAGAATGACTGATCAGAAACCATCGTGCAACCGCTGCCGATATGCAGTATTTCAAGACTATGGCTACAGCAACTACACTATTGAAGGGGTCGAATTCAACTGTGCAATTCAACTGCATCCAGCCGGCAGCTTTGATCGCTGGTATGGCGTAGATACAAGACTGGACTACGGCAGTGAATGCTCAGGTTACGCGTCAGGTGAACCTGCACACATAGACGTTGAGGGTGACGCAATCCTGCACATGAGTGATCAACAACGTCAAAGTCTAAATCTGTTGGGTTTGTGGAAACTGTGAGAATCGCTGCCGAGATTGATTGCATGTGCGTCAGGATATCTTCATTGGTGTGTTCAATGTATTCAATTGCCCGTGCATTTTGCTTCACAGCAGTCATTTGCATTTCTGCTGTGGGTATTTGAAGTTCACAACAGACGGCGTTTTAACAAATTAGGAGACAGACATGAGCACGGTTGTTTTGGTGTCCGGCGGATTTCAATCCTCTTCACAGTGGGCACATACACTACCTGCAAGCAGCAAAAGATCTTGGTGATCTGCTGATTGTAGGCATCAACAGTGATGCTTGGCTGGCAAGGAAAAAAGGCCGGGCGTTCTTGCCAGCAGCAGAACGTCGCGTCATCATGGCCAACTTGCGCATAGTTGACCAAGTGATTGAGTTTAAAGACGACGACAACACTGCTTGCCAATCCATACGGGATGTACTACAACTTTATCCTCATGATTGCATTGTGTTT
>Ga0214165_1001171_pt1 | contig 15271 bp, 13 predicted proteins | sample TroBogypolimnion_34_FD_153004 | JGI IMG/M metagenome (GOLD analysis project Ga0214165, IMG submission 153004) | Freshwater microbial communities from Trout Bog Lake, WI - Practice 03JUN2009 hypolimnion v3 | ecosystem: Environmental > Aquatic > Freshwater > Lake > Hypolimnion/Profundal zone ... | reverse complement strand
GGCGCGCCGGTGTTGGCCAGCAGCCACTCGCGCCTGAACAGCCAGTACTGCGGGTGCCAGACGTTGCCCCAGTTGATTTCGCCGCTCTGGTGCCGGCCTTTGACCTCCCAGCGGCTTCCCAGCACGCGGCATGCCGGGGCGCAGGGCGGCGTCAGTTCCTGCGGACTGGACTGCAACCAGATCACGGCATCGTGTGTGGACAGCAAGCGCTGCAGATCAGTAGCGCCGGCACTAGCGCTGGCCCGCTCGTCGCTGTCGTAGGGGATGAAGTGATTGCCCGGCAGCAGGAATTCAAAGCGCTCGAACTGGCCGTTGAACCCGTTGGGCACCGCGATGCGGGCCTGCCGCAGTTGGGCCGTTACCTCGTTGCCGTACAGCCCGTCGGCGCCGTTCAGTGGCGCGGTGCTCAGGCTGAAGCAGGCAAACACGGCCAAGCCCGTCGCCACGCTGCAGGCGCGCGTCCAGGCCGGTTTGAACAGGCCCGCCAGGACCAGCGCCAAGCCGGCCGCGACGGTGAGCAGCGTCAGCCCCAACTCAAGTCTGCTTCCAATGCCCAGTTCGTGCGCGGCCCAGGCGATGCGGCCCAGACTACCGATCAGTATGCCGCACAACATCAAGGACAGCAGGAACCAGGCGCGTGCGACGCGCTGCCATTCGAGCGTTAGCAGAATTGCGAGAGCCGGCATGGCCGGGATCAGGTAGCGCGCCGAGCGCTGGCTGGGCAGCGTGAACACGATCAGCCACACGGCCAGCCACGTCAACAGGATCACGCGCTGGGCCGACTGTGCCTGGTCTGCAGAGCGAAAGCGTGTGCGCAACCCGAGCACCATCCAGCCGAGCACGACAAAGGCGAGTAGCCCGGCGTTCTGCGCATAGGCCAGCAACTGCGCCCAGATGCTGAAGCCCCCGCCGAGCAGCGCGGTATGCCAGTAGCCCTGTGCGTTGGATAGCTTGCCTGCGTTTTCACCGATGACGAACTCCCGCCACACGGCCGTCGGGTCCGGGTCCAGTACAAACCACAGCGCAAAGATGCCAAGCGCCAGTGCGGCGCTCAAGCCCACCTTGAGCGTGACCTGCAGCACGACACGCCAACTCAGCGCCGGACCACTCAGCAATTGAGCGCACCACAACGTGGCCGCAGCGGGGGCAATCAGGGCGAAGGATTTGTAGGCCAGTCCCAAACCCAGCGCAAGCCCGAAGCCTGCGTGTACCAGCCAACTCAGCGATGCATCAGTGGCCCCGACGGCCACTTCGTCATTGCGAGCGGAGAGAAGCAATCCAGGGTGTTGGTTCGCCAGCATGGACTGTGATCCGCGTTGCCACAGCAGCCAAAACATCGGCAGGCCGAACCAAAATGTTTCCGGGGCGCTGGTCAGGTAAGTCCGGCCAAATCGATAGGTGCAAAAGAATGCCAGGTACAGACAGGCGGCGATGCAGGCGCTGCGCGTCGAGCCGGTCATCCGCCGCGCGGTCCAGGCCACGGCACTTGCGATCAGCAGCGTGTAAAGCAGGCTAGGCAGACGCAACGCGGCCATGGTCCAGTGTTGCCCCCAATCACCCGCCACCATGGCCTGCCAGAACAGCAGGGGCGGCTTGGTATTGCGCATGTGGTCGAGTTCCGAAACCAGCGGTAGCCAGTGGTCGGAGGCTGCCGTCAGGCGAGCGATATGGGTGTAGACGAGCTCGTCGCCGTTGCTCGGGTTGTACTGTCCGCCCAGGCCCAGCGCATAGATCACAACAGCCAGGGCCAGCAAGGCGATCCAGGCCAGGGTCGCGGCGTCAGGCACGCGTTGGGACCTTGACGACTCAGTTGGCATCGCTCAATGCGGCTTGCGCCGGCGAAAGGTCCAGCGGTCGTTGGCTAGAAAATTGCTGACGCTGGCGCTGAGGATGGCGATGATGTTGGCGATGCGGTAATCGATGTAGCCGGCCAGCAGCAGCGTCAGGAAGTACTGCACGGCGCTGCCAAAGCTCGACGCCGTTACGTATTGACCAAACTCGGTGCCGAGCAAGCGCAGATTGACGTGGCCGCTGGTAAGTCCTTTCTCCAGCGCCCGAACACGATCAGACCAGGTCCACAAGCGGTTCCAGGTGAAGTTGTTGATAGTTGCCAGTGTGATGGCCAACGCCAGTGACGCATACGGTTTCTTGTAGGCCGTTTCGATCGAATGAAACAGGTACTCGTGCCCGATGTGCAGCATCACCAGGTTCACTACCGTGCCACTCGCGCCGACAATACCGAACTTGAGGTAACGGTAACGCGCGATCCAGGCCAGCGCCCGCAGCAGTGCGCGTTGGATGGGCTTCATGGCTGGCCTGTCACGCTGTCGCGTTTTAGGTAGGCCAATGCGTCGGCCAGCACCGGGTCGGGCGCGATGCGCTTGAGACACTGGTTGTCGCCATCGCAAAAGCTCAGGCGGTGGTTGTATGCCGACAGGCATGGTGAGCAGGCAAGGCCGGACTCCAGTACCTGGTTGCGCTGGCCCAGCGGTCCGTACAGCCGGCCGGTTTCCGGGCCGAAGAACACCATGGTCTGGATCGGCGTCAGGGTAGCGAAATGACCGGGGCCGCCGTCGTTGGTGATTAGCAGATCACAGGCGTGAAACAGCATCAGCAACTCGCGGATGCTGCGCGTGTAGCCGGTCAGATCGACGCATGCCGCATGGCCGACTTCGGCGATCAGACTGCGCGCGAGCGCTGCGTCGTCTTTCAGGCCAATCAGCCCGACCGCATGGCCTGCCTCGCAAAGACCCTGGGCCACACGAGCGTAATGTGCGGCGGGCCAGGCGCGCTCGGGCAGGATGCCGCCACCGGCGTACAGCAGCACCACCTTGCGCCCTGCCAGCGCGCTGTGGTCGCGCACGACCTGGGCGCGGTAGGCCTGCAACTCGTCGGCTTCAAACGGCACCGACAATTCGGTATCCACGGGCAGACTGCGAATCGGCGCGGTCTTGTTGCGCGGCGCTGCGGCACCCTCTTCTAGCGCATCGACCAGCGAGAGAAACTGCTTGCTGATGTGCTGGTAGGGGTTGTAGGGGATGGCGTGGTCGATGAAGCTGCCGCGGTACAGCCCTTCCTGCGTGTGGGCGGTAAAGCCGACCCGCACCGGCGCACCGCAGGCAAAGGAGAGCAGGGCGCTGACCCGCGAGAAAAGCTCACAGTCCACAACCGCGTCGAGTTGGATGCGGCGAAGCAACCGGCTCACGCGCAGGATGTCTCGCAGCAGGGACAGGCCGGAGCTGTCGTCCAGCCCGTGCAGGTATTCGGCTTGGGTCAGGCCCAGCAGGCGCGAGACCACCTGGTTCTTCCTGAGTTGCAGCACGTGGATGGCCGCGCCAGGGTAGTTGCGGCGCAGGGCGGCGAACATCGGCCCGGCCAGCACAATGCTGCCCATCTCAGAGAGCAGGATCACCAGAATGTGGCGCGGCTTGGCGGCCAGGCCGCGGGGCTCGCCAAACAAGCCTTTGAAGCGCACCCACGCAGACACAGCGGCGCAAAGAAGCTGGCCGACCCAGCGGTCAATCCAGCGTTGTGTCTGCAGCTTCATGCGTTGCGGCCGGGTGCTGTGGTGGACCTAGAGTCCCGCAGCAGCCCGCAGTGCCTGGGCCTTGTCGGTGCGCTCCCAGGTGAACTCGGGCTCTTCTCGGCCGAAGTGGCCGTAAGCGGCCGTCTTCTCGTAGATCGGACGCAGCAGGTCAAGCATCTGGATGATGCCCTTGGGCCGCAGGTCGAAATACTCGCTGACCAATGCTGCAATCTGGTCGTCCGGAATCACACCCGTGCCTTCGGTGTAGACCGTCACGTTCATCGGGTGCGCCACGCCAATGGCGTAGGCAACCTGGATCTGGCATTGCCGCGCCAGGCCGGCGGCCACGATGTTCTTGGCCACGTAACGCGCGGCATAGGCGGCCGAGCGGTCCACCTTGGTCGGGTCTTTGCCGGAGAACGCGCCACCGCCATGCGGGCAGGCGCCGCCGTAGGTGTCGACGATGATCTTGCGTCCGGTCAGGCCGCAGTCGCCCTGCGGGCCACCGATGACGAAACGCCCGGTCGGGTTGATCAGGTACTTGGTGTCCGAGGTGATCCACTCCTTGGGCAGCACCGGCTTGATGATGTCCTCGATCACTGCTTCGGTGAAGGCCGGCTTCATGGTCAGGCCGTCGCTCATCTCCGGGCTGTGCTGGCTCGACAGCACCACGGTGTCGATCGAATGCGGCTTGCCATCGACATAGCGCATCGTGACCTGGCTCTTGGCATCGGGGCGCAGGAACGGCATGCGCCCGTCCTTTCGTAACTGCGCCTGACGCTCCACCAAGCGGTGCGCGTAGTAGATCGGCGCGGGCATCAGTTCCGGTGTTTCATTGCAGGCGTAGCCGAACATCAGGCCCTGGTCGCCGGCGCCGGTGTTGAGGTGATCGTCGCTGGCGTGGTCCACGCCCTGGGCGATGTCGTTGCTCTGCTTGTCGTACGCCACCAACACGGCACAACCCTTGTAGTCGATGCCGTATTCGGTGTTGTCGTAGCCGATGCGCTTGAGCACATCACGCGCCACCTGGATGTAGTCCACATGCGCGTTGGTGGTGATTTCACCTGCAAGCACGACCAAGCCTGTATTGCACAGGGTTTCTGCGGCAACGCGGGACTTGGGGTCTTGCCGGAAGATCGCGTCGAGGATTGCGTCGGAGATCTGATCGGCCACCTTGTCGGGGTGACCTTCGGAGACAGACTCGGAAGTAAAGAGAAAATCGTTCGCCATTGCTTTTTCGCTCCAGTTTCAATGATTGCAACAAGTTAAATACCGCGTTGCTTGGGCTGGGGAGCTTCGGCGAACGCTTTAGCAGAAGTGTCAAATTTGACAAGGCACAATGGCAACCCGTGGCGAGCCCTCCATTGTGTGTCGCCCTGCAAGTAGTTCCGTAACTCAGCGACGCACCAATTTTATCCGAGTGATGATCCGGTTTTTCAAAATATTCTCCCTGCTGCCTTTGTGGCTGGCGCACGGGGTCGGCTGGTTCGCCGGCTGGCTGGTGTTCGCTTTCTCCGGTGTCTACCGTCGGCGTTTCCTGGCTAATGTTCAGCAGGCCGGGATTGACTGGCGGCAGTGGCGAGCTGCGGTCGGCGAAGCTGGCAAGCTGGTGGCCGAGTTGCCGCGCCTGTGGCTGGGACGGCCGGTGCCGGTGCGCATGGAGGGCGAGCACTATGTGCAGGAGGCATTGGCACGGGGTTGCGGCGTGGTTTTCCTGACACCGCATCTGGGCTGCTTCGAGATCACGGCACAGGCTTATGCCGAGCGCTATGGCCGCGCCGGCCATCCGCTAACCGCCTTGTTTCGCCCGCCGCGCCAATTGTGGTTGCGCGAACTGGTTGCCCATGCGCGCAACCGTCCGGGGATGGAGATGGCGCCAACGACCTTGGCCGGTGTCAAACAGATGATCAAGGCGCTCAAGAAGGGGCATTCGGTCGGCCTGTTGCCAGACCAGGTTCCGCCGCAAGGACTGGGGCTTTGGGTGCCGTTCTTTGGCCGCGATGCGTACACCATGACGCTGTCGGCTCGTCTGGCGCAACAAACCGGGGCGACCATTGTCCTGGGTTGGGGCGAGCGTTTGTCCTGGGGACGTGGCTATTGCATCCGGTTTCTGCCGTTTTCGGCGGTCCTGCCGGCCGATGGCGCGCAGGCGGCGACGCTGATCAACCAGGCCATGGAGGAGTTGATCCGCGCCTGCCCCGGGCAATACCTCTGGGGCTACGCGCGCTACAAGCAACCGAGGCAGGAACTCTGATGCTGAGCCGATTCGGGATTCAGGTGATGCGTGTGTTGGGGCGTTTGCCGCTGCCCTGGCTGCGCGCCTTGGGTTTCCTGCTCGGCTGTCTGCTCTATGTGCTGATCGTCCCGCGGCGCCGGGTTGCGGCAACCAATCTGCGCCTGTGTTTCCCGGCGCTGCCGGCGTCGCAAATCCGCATGCGGGTGATCCGGCTCTTTATTCATTTTGCACAGGCCTGGCTGGACCGGGGCTGGCTCTGGCATGGTTCGCCCGAATTGGTGCGCGCGCGTCTGAGGCTGACCGGCGCCGTGGACGAACTGAGCGGCGACGCGCCTGTCGTGATTTTTGCCCCGCATTTTGTCGGGCTAGATGCCGGCTGGACCGCGCTGACCCAACAACTGCCGCGCCGCTTCACCACGATCTACACCAATCAGGCCAATAAGGTGATCGATGGCTGGATTCTGGCCGGGCGCCAACGCTTTGGCAAAGTGCGACTGTTCGGTCGGGTGCAAGGCGTCAAGGCGATCGTGGCGGCGCTGCGCGCCGGTGAGCCGCTGTACCTGCTGCCCGACATGAATTACGGTCCGCAGGAGTCGGTCTTTGTGCCGTTCTACGGTGTTGCGGCGGCCACCGTGCCCTCTCTATCGCGATTTGCCCGGTTGGCGCGAGCCAAGGTGGTGCCGGTGATCACGCGCATGACAAGCCAGGGCTACGAGGTGCAGGTGATGCCGGCGTGGGCGGACTTCCCGTCCGACGATATGCTTGCCGACACCGCCCTCATGAACCAGCGCCTGCAGTCGTTCATCGATACCATGCCGGACCAGTACTTCTGGGTCCACAAACGGTTCAAGGACCGGCCTCCCGGCGTCCCAGGCGTCTACTGATGCAGAAACGAATCAATCAAGTCGGCAATGTGCCCTGGTTGCTCGTGCACGATCCAATGTGAAGCGCCGGGGACCTTGTGCAGTGTCAACTGCCTGACATACTGGTCCAGTCCTTCGATCAAGCCCGGCGGCAGCGCAATGTCGCCGAGTGCCCAGATCACGAGCGTGGGCAGGGTGACGGTCAACAGATCCATGGGAATGCTCACGGCTGAGGCCGCCGGGTCCTGCGCGCTCGCCGGGCGCAAAGGTGAAGCGCGGTACAGGTTGCAGCCGCCGCGCAGGCCAGCTTGCCAGACCTCCCTGTATTGGTCCCTGACCTTGGGCGTCAGCCACTCCGGCGCTTCGATTCCATTCTTCCCGTTGGTCAGGAATTCCCAGAGCCGGCGGTAGTCGTCCTGAGCCAGCAATTCTTCGGCGTCCGGCCGGATCAGGAAATTCATGTAGGCGCTGGCCGCCTGCTGTGCCGGGTTGTGCTGCAACTCGCGCAGAAACGTCCCCGGGTGCGGCGAATTGATGATGACGAGTCTTTGCGCCAACCCGGGCAACTGGTTGGCTAGGTTCCAGGCCACGGCGCCGCCCCAGTCGTGCGCCACGAGGGCGGCCAGTTGACCGCCCTGGCTTTGTGTTTCGATGGCGATCAGGGCAGCGATGTCTTGCACCAGGTGCTTGGGCCGATAGGCGCTCACCTCGGTCGGCGAGCTGGAGCGCTCAAAGCCGCGCAGATTGGGCGCGATGCATCGGTAGCCGCCGTGTTCAGGGCGGGAAAAATACGCCAGATGGAAATCCCAGACGAAAGCGCCTTCCGGAAAGCCATGCAAGAACAGCAGCACGGGACGCCCCGCTTCGCCTGCGGCACGGCAACTCAGGGTGATGCCATGTGGCAGGGGGCGTTCGAAGGTTTCGATCATGGCGTCGGATGCGCCCACTGCCACAACAGGTTCGAGATCTCGTCGATACCCTGGCGTTTGGTGGCGGAAAAGAGCCGGACCTCACCGCCGCCGGCTTGCAGTTTCATGATCGACAGCGCCTTGTTCTGCTCGACGCGGGTCAGTTTGTCGGCCTTGGTGAGGATGACCAGGAATTTGAGACCTTCCTCCACTCGTGGCCGGATGATGTCGAGCAGGATTTCGTCGAGCTCGGTTAGGCCATGGCGCGGGTCGCACATCAGCACGATGCCCTTCAGGTTCTCGCGTGTCACGAGGTAATTGGCCATCACCTGCTGCCAGCGAATCTTGTCCTGCTTTGGCACGGCTGCGTAGCCGTAGCCCGGCAAATCAGCCAGCACTGCGTCCGTTACCCCCTGCTTGCCGAGGGAAAAAAGGTTGATGTGCTGGGTGCGCCCGGGTTTCTTCGAGGCAAAGGCCAGTTGCTTCTGTTGCGTCAGCGTGTTGATGCAGGTGGACTTGCCCGCGTTGGAGCGGCCCACGAAGGCGATTTCGGGCACATCGAGCGCCGGCAGAAAGTGCAGTTGCGGCGCGGTCGTGAGGAACTTGGCGGTGTGCAGCCAGCCCGACGCGACGGCATTCGTACTGGCAACGTCGCTCGTTGCAGGGGTGGGCCGGGGTGTCGGCGTGCTTGTGTTTGAGGGGTTAGTCATTGGGTGCAGGGATAAAACCCCAGGCTGCATTGTAGAATGCCCCCTGTTTTGCCCAACTGACTTGACCAGCCAATCCCCTATGAAGTTGCTTGCTTCCCTCCTATTTGCCGCCTGCCTGGCAGCGCCTGTTGTTACCGCTTTGGCTGAAGAGGCCAAGCCGGCTGAGGTCAAGGCCGCGCCTGCGCCGGCAGTGATCAAGCCTGACTTAGCCAAGGGCGAGGCCAGTTTCAACGCGGTGTGCGCGGCCTGCCACGGCGCTGACGGCAACTCGACGATTCCGGTCAACCCGAAATTGGCGCAACAGCATCCCGACTACCTGGTCAAGCAGTTGTATGACTTCAAATCGGGCAAGCGCGCCAATCCGGTGATGTCGGGCATGGCGGCAAGCCTCTCTGATAGTGATGTTAAGAATATCGCCTACTGGCTGGGTAGCCGGACGGCCAAGCCTGGATTTGCCAAGGACCGGGCATTGGTAACGCTGGGTGAGCGCATCTTCCGCGGCGGCATTGCCGACCGCCAGATTCCCGCTTGTGCGGGTTGCCACAGTCCCAATGGTGCCGGGATCCCGGCCCAGTACCCGCGTCTAAGTGGTCAGCATGCTGACTACGCTGCGGCGCAGTTGGTCGGTTTTCGGGATGGCGTGCGCAAGAACAGCCTGCAGATGACGCAGGTGGCGGCCAAGTTGAATGATTCGGAAATCAAGGCGGTTGCCGACTACGTCGCTGGTCTGCACTGAAACGCTTTCTACTGACCCTGACAGGGGCAGGTCCATTTCGATGGCGCCTGCCCTTTTCATTTGAGTTGATGACAATCAGGTCCTGATGGCGGGGTCGGTTTGCCACCGGTTGTGCGGCGATCGCCGTCCCGGCTATGCCATTGCAACGAGGATCACAGCATGCTCATCAAAAACAGCCAGGACGGTTTTTCGCACACGCTCGCCAGCGAGATCACGCCGCAGCGCGTGTACGCGGGCCGACGTGATCTGATCAAGCTAATGGCGGGCGGCATCGCTGGTGCTGCCATCGCCTCCTGGGCGTCGCGTGACGCACTGGCGCAGGGTGCAACGGCCCGCCCGGGAAAACTGGCCGTGCTGCCGGGTGCAAAGTCGGACTTGGCTGGCGCTGTCACGATGGAAAAGCCGACCGACTACAAGGACGCCACCAGCTACAACAATTTCTACGAATTCGGAACCGACAAGACAGACCCGGCGCAAAACGCACACACACTGGTGACCAGTCCGTGGACGGTCGAGGTCGAGGGTCTGGTTAAGAAGCCGGCTCGCTACACGCTCGAAGATCTGCTCAAGCTCAGTGCGCAGGAGGAGCGGGTCTACCGTCTGCGCTGCGTGGAAGGCTGGTCCATGGTGATTCCGTGGGTTGGTTATTCCTTGCGTGAACTGATCCGCAAAGTGGAACCGCTGGGCAGCGCCAAGTACGTCGAGTTTGTGACTCAGGCCGATCCAAAAACCATGCCGTTTGTTGGCTCGCGCGTGCTGGACTGGCCGTATGTCGAAGGACTACGCATGGATGAGGCGATGCATCCGCTGACGCTGCTGAGCTTCGGCATGTACGGCGAGGTGCTGCCCAAGCAGAACGGCGCGCCGGTTCGGCTCGTTGTGCCGTGGAAATACGGCTTCAAGAGTGGCAAGAGCCTGGTCAAGATCCGCTTCACCGACAAGCAACCGGCCACAGCATGGAACAAAGCGGCGGCAAATGAATACGGTTTCTTTTCCAACGTCAATCCGAACGTCGACCATCCGCGCTGGAGCCAGGCGACGGAGCGGCGCATCGGCGAGGACGGCCTGTTTGCGAAGAAGCGCAAGACCCTGATGTTTAACGGCTACGAGGCACAGGTCGGACAGTTGTACGCCGGCATGGATCTCAAGAAATTCATCTGATGCCGTCCTTGCGCCCAGCCGAGCAGGCGCGGGCCTTGCTGCTGCACCGTGCAGCCAAGCCGGTCGTTTTCGGTTTGATGTCGCTGCCGTTTTGCTGGTTGCTCTACGCGACGCTCACAAACCAGTTGGGCGCCAATCCAGCCGAGGCCCTGATTCGTGCAAGCGGTGACTGGACCTTGCGCGCGCTTTGCCTGGTGCTGGCGGTGACGCCGCTGCGGGTCATCACTGCGACGCCCGCGCTGGCGCGTCTGCGCCGCATGCTGGGCCTGTTCGTCTATTTCTATGTCATCGTGCATCTGCTGAGCTACAGCGGCTTCGATATGGCGTTTGAGCTCACCGATATTGCGCGCGACATTGCCAAACGCCCGTTCATCCTGGTCGGATTTTCATCCTTCGTGCTGCTTACGGCGCTGGCTGCGACATCGTCGAACCGCGTCATCCGGTTGCTCGGTGGCAAGCGCTGGCAGCGCCTGCACCGGCTGGTTTATCTGGTTGCCGGTCTGGCGTTGCTGCACTTCTTCTGGATGCGCGCCGGCAAACACAATTTTGCCGAGGTCGTGGTTTATGCCGCCATTCTGAGCCTGTTACTGGGCTGGCGTGCCGTTCGCCTCTTGAAGAAGAACGGCGCCTAGGCGCCGCTCAATCAGGACAGGTCGCGCTGCGATTCAGAGCAGTTTTTCCTGGCGCATCTGGTCGGCCAGCGTTTCGCGTCGACGAATGACGTGTGCCTGATCGCCTGTCACCAAGATTTCCGGCGCGCGTCCGCGGGCGTTGTAATTGCTGGCCATGCTCATGCAGAAAGCACCCGCTGACAGCACGGCCAGCAGGTCACCTGCTTGCAACGCCAACTCGCGGTCGTGCCCGATCCAGTCGCCGCTTTCGCAGACCGGGCCCACCACATCCCAGGTAATGGCTGCGGCTTCGCGTTGGTGCAGCGGCACGATCTGGTGGAATGCTTGGTACATGGCAGGGCGCGGCAGGTCGTTCATGGCGGCGTCGATGATGCAGAAATTCTTCTGCGCGCCTGGCTTGAGGTAAAGGACCTCGGTGAGACAGACGCCGGCATTGCCGACCAGCGAGCGACCGGGTTCGATCATCAATTGACGCTGGCCGAAACCACGGGCGTCAAGCCGTACCAGCAATTTTTTCCAGAGCTGCTCGGCACCCGGCGGCGTTTCGCCGTTGTAGTTGATGCCCAGACCGCCGCCAAAATCGATGTGCTGAATCGGGATGCCCGCCGCCTCGATAGCCTCAACCAGGTCGACCATGCGCTCCACTGTTTCCAGATAAGGTTCTTCCTGCGTGATCTGGGAGCCGATATGGCAATCGATGCCGATCACGCGCAGACCCTTGAGCGCCGCAGCCCGCTGGTACGTGGGCAGCACCCGCTCGTGGGGAATGCCGAACTTGCTGCTCTTGAGACCGGTTGAAATGTAGGGGTGCGTTTTCGGATCGACGTTGGGGTTGACGCGGATGCTCACCGGTGCGCGCACACCCATGGCCGAGGCCACTTCGTTCAAAACGTCGAGCTCGGCTTCGCTTTCGACATTGAAGCAGCCGATGCCGACATCGAGCGCGCGGCGCATTTCAGCCCGGGTCTTGCCGACCCCGGAGAAGATGATCCGGTCGGCCTGGCCACCCGCAGCCAACACGCGTTCGATCTCGCCGCCCGAAACAATGTCAAACCCACAACCCGCCCGGGCAAAGACCTGAATGATGCTCAAGCTGGAGTTGGCTTTGACGGCATAGCAGATCTGAACGTCGCGCCCGGCAAAGCCGCGCTGGTAGGCTGCCAGCGCAGCCAGCATCGCGCCCTTGGAGTAGACGAAAAGCGGGGTGCCGTGCTGCTTTGCCAAGTCACTGAGCCGAACGTCTTCCAAAAAAAGTTCTTTGCCCCGGTAGGCAAGTTGGGGTTGGCCGGGAAGGTCGGGGGAAGTCATTGCGGGACGGGGTTGGTGGCCGAACTTGCAGCAGCCGGCTTGATTGGCGACGGTGTGGTGGTCTGTTTCGCCGGGACGGGCTGGGTGGGCAGGTACAGTGCACCTTGCTGACCGCAGGCGCAAAGACTCGCCCCACTGGCGGCAAGGACAAGCGCACTGACTAGAATTTGCTTAAAACGCAACATGGTTAAATTGTAATGACTGACACAGAATTCATGGACCGCGCGGAAATGCTTCTGCACAGAGTCGAGGTCAGCTGCGACCGCATCAATGACGAGAACCGAGCTGACATCGACAGTCAGCGCGTCGGGGGGATGGTGACGCTGGTTTTTTCAAACCACAGCCAGATCGTCATCAATCTGCAAAAGCCGTTGCACGAGGTCTGGCTGGCTGCCAAGGCAGGCGGTTATCACTACAAATTCGATGGTAGTTCGTGGATGGACACCAAAGGCCAAGGCGAATTCTTTGCCGGCCTCTCGCGTCTGGCCAGCGAGCAGGCCGCCTGTCCGCTTAGTTTTTGAACAGATCGAGAATATTCTTTCGCTCGTCGGCCGCTGGCAAGCCCTGAACCGATGCGCCGGGTGGACCATTGGGCTTTTCGCCCACTCCGAGGCTGCTGATGCCTGCGTTCTTGGCGTATTCGTCATAGAACCATTCGCCGCCGATGTGGACAACGCCTTCGGGCGCATCGGGTTCCATGATCGGGACGTTCTTCAGCGCATGCTCCATGAAACGGATCCAGACCGGCAGGCTCAGGCCACCGCCCGTTTCACGGTCCCCAAGTTTGCGTGGGGTGTCGTAGCCGATCCAGGTGACTGCCGCCAAGGTCGGCTGAAACCCGGCAAACCAGGCGTCGATCGAATCGTTGGTGGTCCCCGTTTTCCCATAAAGGTCCGGACGCTTCAAGGTGGCCTGCGCGGAGGCCGCCGTGCCCGAGCGTGTGACGGTTTGCAGCAGACTCTCCATCATGAACGCGTTGCGCGCATCAATGGCGCGCATCGATTCATCCAGCACGGGCGGTTTGGTTTCCACCAGAAGCTTGCCCTTTTGTTCTGTAACCTTGGTGATCAACCAGGGATTGATGCGGTAGCCGCCATTGGCAAAGACCGAGTAGGCTGAGACCATCTGCATGGGTGTGACCGACCCGGCGCCAAGGGCCATCGTCAGGTAAGCCGGGTGCTTGTCTTCATCGAAGCCGAAACGCGTGATCCATTCCTGCGCATACTGGGCGCCCACGGCCTGCAGGATGCGGATCGAGATCATGTTCTTGGACTTGGCCAGGCCTTGGCGCATTGTCATCGGCCCTTCGAATTTGCCGTCATAGTTCTTCGGTTCCCAGGGCTGACCACCAGTCACTCCCGCATCAAAGAAGAGTGGTGAGTCGTTGATGACGGTGGCCGGGGTGAATCCCTTTTCGAGGGCAGACGAATAGATGAAGGGCTTGAAACTGGAGCCCGGTTGCCGCCAGGCCTGCGTGACGTGATTGAACTTGTTCTTCTCGAAGTCGAAGCCTCCCACCAGCGCCTTGATCGAGCCATCGCGCGGGTCCAGCGCCACAAAGGCACCTTCCACTTCCGGAAGCTGCGTGATTTCCCACGTATTCTTGGGTGTCTTGGTGACCCGGATGATGGCGCCGCGTCGAATCCTGATATGCGTCGGTGCCTTGTCCGACAGACCCGATTGAGCCGGTTTCAGGCCTTCGCCGGTTATGTCAATAACCTCTGTGGTCTGGCGAACGGCCTTGATATGGCGGGCATCGGCCTCGAGCACCACGGCCGACATGACGTCGCCGTTGTCTGGGTGGTCGTCGAGTGCGTCGGAGATCGCGTCCTCAAGTTCCTGCGGATCGGTTGGCAGGTCCACGAATTCTTCCGGGCCACGGTAAACCTGATGCCGCTCGAAGTCCATGATGCCGCGGCGCAAGGACCGGTAGGCTGCATCCTGATCTGCCGTGCGCAAGGTCGTGTAGACGTTCAGGCCGCGCGTGTAGGTGTCTTCTCCATATTGCGCAAACATCAACTGGCGCACCGTTTCTGCCACATACTCCGCATGCACTTTGGTCGGGTCGGCATTCGACTTAACCCTGAGTTCTTCTTTCTTGGCAGCGCTGGCCTGCGCCGCGGTGATGAAGCCGTTTTCCTCCATGCGGTCAATGATGTGGAGTTGGCGCGCCCGGGCCCGGCTTGGGTTGCTGATCGGGTTGTAGGCGGAAGGTGCCTTCGGCAGTCCGGCCAGCATGGCAGCCTCGGCAATGGTGATGTCCTTCAATTGCTTGCCAAAGTAGGCTTCTGATGCTGCGGCGAAGCCGTAGGCACGGTTTCCCAGGAAGATCTGGTTCATGTAGATCTCAAGAATCTGGTCCTTGGTCAACATGTGTTCGAGTTTGAACGTCAGCAGGATTTCGTAGATCTTGCGCGTATAGGTCTTCTCCGACGACAGATAGACATTGCGTGCTACCTGCATGGTGATGGTCGACGCGCCCTGGCTCTTGAAGCGTCCGAGATTGGCGAGCCCGGCGCGCAGCATGCCCTTGTAGTCGACGCCGCCATGTTCATAGAAACGGGAGTCTTCAATGGCCAACACGGCATCGGTCATGATCTTCGGTATCTCCTTGATCGGCGTGAGATGTCGGCGCTCTTCACCAAATTCGCCGATCAGGTCGCCTTCAGCTGAGAACACGCGCAACGGCAGTTTGGGGCGGTAATCGGACAGAGCGGAGATATCGGGCAGGTTCGGGAATGCGACGGCCATGGCGATGCCGACAATGATCACAACGGACAAGACACCGGCCAGTGCGACGGCTCCTGCCCATAGCGCAAGTCGTACCAGCCAATTTCTGGTGGTTGGGCGAGCCGGGTGAACTTTCGGCGGACTTGCGTCGCCAGGTGAGGGTTTGGAGGGCATAGGGGACTTAATGGAAACGCGTCATCATTATAAAAATCTTGGTGTGAGTGTGTTGCACCGCGGCGCTAGTATCCGATATTGTTGCGACATGTGCCCCCGCCGTGTGCCTCGCCTCTATTCTGTGTAACATCCACGTACAAATCGTCAACTTTTGGCAACGCCCGAAATTCAGCTAATTAAGGGAATTCGAGTATTTTCCAAATCAGGTATGAGCCTGAGCGAAGGTGACTTGTTGGGATGAATCAGGCTGCGGGTTTGGATCGTCGGTTGAACAAGTCGAATAGTTT
>Ga0214165_1001168_pt1 | contig 15309 bp, 6 predicted proteins | sample TroBogypolimnion_34_FD_153004 | JGI IMG/M metagenome (GOLD analysis project Ga0214165, IMG submission 153004) | Freshwater microbial communities from Trout Bog Lake, WI - Practice 03JUN2009 hypolimnion v3 | ecosystem: Environmental > Aquatic > Freshwater > Lake > Hypolimnion/Profundal zone ... | reverse complement strand
ACTTGTATTAGCAGATGACGCTGCAATTTCTGTAAACGTAGAGCAAATTCTGCTTGAAGCAGCTTTGCCAATCGCTTCATTAACTGCCGGTACTTTGATCCCAATTCACTTGGATCGTGCTGCTCCATTACCAGCTAAACGCTACATGGCTCTCCAGTACACCACAGTTGGAACAATGACTGGTGGTTCTGTGATTGCTGCTGTTGTACGCGATGTTCAAGACAAAGGCAACAACACATTGTTTGCGTCTGGTTTCTCAGTATCGTAAGAAATATGACCAGCCTTCGGGCTGGTCTTTACTTTTGGAGTGTTAAAAATGGCTTTAGCTCGCGCACTAACTACGATTTTCCATGAAGGTACTTTGTTAAATGCAGGTGATACCTTTGATTATGAAGGTGAATTGTCTGATCCTACTGTTGATGGAATTGAATGGGTTACGAAAAAAACAACTGCGGCATTTGATAAAGCAGAACAAGCAGCACAACAAGCATTGGTTGAAAAAGCGACAGCTTTATCTGATCGTTTAGCAGCTTTAAAAGCTGAATTGGATGCAGATCCTTCTCGCGGTGATCTGGTTCAACAAGTTTTAGATGCACAAACTGCTTCTGATGAAGCTGCAAAAGAAGTAGCTGATGGCGCAGCAGCATTAAGCGCTGAGTAAGTATTTCAATATTTAGGAATTTCCTCAGCAGGACTTTATACGGGGCTGATGGCCCCGTTCTTTTTATGAGGTGGTAATGTGGCTAGTGAAACAGATATTTGTAATGGCGCTTTAGCGCTCATAGGTGACACGGCTAGCGTAGCCTCAATTAGTCCACCAAGCGGCAGTATTCAAGCAGTGCATTGCGCACGATTTTACCCAATGGCTAGAGATTCTTTATTAGAAATGCACACTTGGGCATTTAGTACTAAGCGAGTTTCTCCTGCTTTATTAGCTGAAACTCCTCCAAGCCCTTGGTCTTATGCGTATGACACGCCAAGCGATGTAATTAACTTTTTATCGATCTTAGATCCGGCGGCAACGGATGATTACAGTGCAGGGCTAGCGCAGTATGGAAATATCTCAGGATCATATAACTACAACGTCGGCATCTATACGCCTCAGCCATTTACGGTAGAAACAGATAGTTCAGGAAATTCTGTGATTTATACAAATCAGCCAAATGCTGTTTTGCGATATACCGGAAAAGTCACTGATACTACGCAGTTTTCACCACTTTTTATTGAATGTTTGACTTGGTTACTCGGTTCAAAATTGGCTGGCCCAGTTATTAAAGGTAGTGAAGGTAGGGCAGTGCAAGCGGATTGCCTTAAGAAATTTGAAGCGTTCCTAGGGTTGGCAACATCTTCTGATGCAAACCAACGCCGTGAGAAACCTGCTACTAGCGTTGACTGGATTGTGAACAGATAATGGGCGAAAAAGCTACTGACAGATCGTTTGCTGGGGGAGAAATATCCCCTGACATGTATGGCCGCGTGGATTTACAGAAATATCAAAGCGGGGTGGCAGTATGTCGTAACGCTTTTGTATTGCCTCATGGCCCCATTGAGAATAGACCAGGTACGGAATATGTATCGGAAGTAAAAAATAGCGCCAATGCAGTGCGCTTAATTCCTTTTACTTATTCATTTAATCAAACCATGTGCATTGAAGTGGGCGCTGGTTATTTTCGTTTTCATACACAAGCTGGAAATCTCTTATCTGGTGGCGTACCTTACGAAATTACCAATACTTACGCACAAGCCGATTTAATGAGTATTCATTATGTGCAATCTGCTGATGTATTGACTCTAGTACATCCTAATTACCCCGTTGCAGAGTTACGTCGATTAGGCGCTACAAGCTGGACTTGGACGCAACCTAGCTTTTCCGTACCAACCTATTGCCCAACAGGCGCTTCAGTTGCAGCTACTACTCCTCATACAACAAGCTGGAACCCATTCCCTTTTCAGTATGCAGTCACTACCGTTCAAACTACTGACTTGCAAGAATCCATTGCTTCAAATGTTACGGGTTCAGTAAGTAATGATTTAACACTTCTTGGAAACGTCAATACGATTAGTTGGACTGCACCAGTAGGTGCTTCAGTATTGCGTTACAACATCTATAAATATATCAATGGATTATGGGGTTACATTGGTCAATCTGCCGCTGGAACTACTAGCTTTATTGATAACAACATTACTCCGAATACGGCTCAAACTCCTCCAATTATGGATGCAGGTTTTAATGATGCTGTAGGAAACTACCCTGGCGCTGTATCTTATTACCAGCAACGCCGTTGCTTTGCAGGATCTACCAATAAGCCTCAGAACGTCTGGATGACGATGAGTGGCACTGAGTCCAATATGACTTATACGCTACCCGTACAAGCTCAGAATCGCGTGTCATTTAAGATTGCTGCGCGTGAAGCTTCTGGTATTAGTCACTTAGTCCCTGTTTCAAACTTGGTAATGCTTACGCCTTCTTGCGAATGGCGGGTTGTATCGTCTGACGGTAATGCTTTATGGGCCGGGAACTTAACTGTGCAGCCTCAAAGCTACATTGGATGCAGCAATGTTCAGCCAATTATTGTGGGCAATACTATTTTATTTAGTCAATCTCGCGGCTCTCGCATTCGAGAAATGACTTATAGCTGGCAATCACAAGCCTATCAAACCAATGATATTAGTGTGATGTCAACGCACTTATTTGATTACAACAATATCGTTGATATGACTTTTAGTCGCGCCCCTTACCCAATGCTGCATTGTGTATCGAGTAATGGAACTTTAGTTTCCATGACTTATGTACCTGAACAACAAGTCGCTGCCTGGCACCATCATGACTTTTCTGGATTTGTAGAATCGGCTTGTGTGATTACCGAACAACCAGCAGGAACTTTAGCTGCTGAAGATATGCTCTACATTGTGGTCAATCGCGTCATTGCAGGAGTAACGCGTCGCTATATTGAGCGCTTGCATACACGGTACTTTAATACGGCTAGTGATGCGTTTTTTGTCGATAGCGGATCAGCAAATTTCTTACCAGGAACCTATTCATGGCAAGGAACAACATTAACTTGCATCATTCCAAATCACGGATTATCTGTTGGTAACTCCAAATACTTTACATTTAGCGATACCACGATTAGCAATACCTATACTGTTGCCAGTGTTATTGATACCAATACACTTACACTAACGGCGCCTTCTAATAACCAAGAAATTGGTACGGTAGCGATGACAAATAGCTATCAAGTCAGCACAATCTCTGGATTAACTTGGTTAGAAGGAATGACAGTTAATATTTTGGCTGATGGCGCTCCTGTGCCATCTCAAGTTGTTAGTGGTACTGGAACAATTACTTTGCCATACCCTGCAACTAAAGTGATTGTAGGTTTACCAATTACCAGCCAAGTACAAACCCTGCCAGCGGCTTTGACAATTGATTCAGGATTTGGCGAAACATTGCAAAAGAACGTCGATCAAGTTTGGTTACGGTTATATCGCTCTAGTGGAATTTTTGTAGGGCCTGATGCTAACAACTTAGTCTATGCAACACAACGTGCTAATACTGATTTGCCTGGTAGTCAACCGGCGCTCTTTACAGGAGTGATTCCATTGGTCATTGAACCTGAATGGGGATTTGATGGAACGATTTTTATTCAGCAAACAGACCCATTGCCCATGACTTTATGTGCTTTAGCGAGTGATATAACAGTGCGATAGGTGTACAAGAAGAACATTCTGATCGCTATGCTTTATGAAACTTTAAGGGTGCTTTCATGTGTACTTCAAATGCTGGGAATGCGCTGAACGCAGGAGTCTTAGGGTTAGGCGCCGTTACGCGTAGCATAGGTGCCTATCAAACATCTTCTGCTGAAAAACAATCTACCGCTTATCAGGCATCAATCGCTGCCAATAATGCCATTCTTGCGCAAGATAAAGCTACCTCGGCAGAAAATGTCGGCCAGCAACAAGTTCAAGATCAAGATCTTAAGACCGCTCAAACTTTTGGCATGCAACGCGCCAATCTTGCAGCAAATGGCGTTGATTTAGGTGAAGGTTCTGCAACAGACATCTTAGCTAGTACCAAAATGATGGGTAATCGTGATGCCGCAACGATTCAAGATAATGCGATGCGACAAGCTTGGGGCTATCAAACTCAAGCGGCTGATTTTCAAAGTAATGCAACTGCATTAACTAACATTAGCAATTCCATTCGACCTGGAAATGCTGCTCTAAGTTCATTGGTTAATAGCGCTCCAATGGTGTCAAATGCTTGGAGATCCTATAACTCTGCCAATAACGGCAGCACGTCGTTTTAGGAGTAAATAGTGCCTACTGTACCAACGTATGACACTCCTCAAGCTCAAGCTCAAGGATTACCAGGAGTACAACTTCAAGGGTTAAGCCCACGCGCATTAGCTCAAGGTGAAATTGCTGGTCAAACCGTAGAGCGTTCGGGTCAAAACCTGATGCAAATGGGTGCTAATAACATTGATGCTGATGCCAAAGAACAGATGATGGCCAATCAGGTTCGTGTGGATGCGGCATTAAACAATGTCAAAGCTGCTCAACAATCCCTTACTTATGATCCCACACAAGGCTATCTTGGAATTAAAGGCCAAGCTGCTATTCAACCGAATGATTCTGGCCAGGGGCTAGTAGATCAGTATGGTCAAAAGCTGCAAGATACGATCAATAGTGCTTCTGCTGGTTTAGCCAATGAAGCCCAACGTCAAGTCTTTGCGCGTAGTGCGGCTGGTCTATCTACTCAATTTAATGGTCAATTGCAAAGTCATGTATTGCAAGAGTACAAGCAGTTTGGTTTGGATACCCAAAAAGGAACGATTGATCTTGCTAGTGATGCTGCGCAAAAAGCGTGGAATAACCCCGATACGATTGACCAAAATATTGCTAGTGCAAAAGCAGCCGTCTGGAAAACAGGCCAGATCAATGGCACGCCTGCTAATTTAGTAGAAGCGCAAATGCAAGCCGTGACCAGCAAAATTCATGCTGGGGTAATTGAGGCAGCATTGCAAAACAACAATCCTCAGTATGCAAATCAGTACATCAATCAATACAAAGATCAGATGGATGCGCATGATTTACTTAAAGCAACAGGTTTAGTCACTTCTGATATGCGTGGTCGCTTGGCGACATCGACAGCACAAAACGCGATCAATACTTATGCAACAGCTTTTACGCCAGACGATACGACTCGCGTACAACAGATTACCAAGCAAACTGAAAGCAAAGGCAACGTCAATGCTATTGGGCCATATATTGAAGGCCAAGGTACGGCTAAAGGTTCTATGCAAGTCATGGATGGTACTAATTGGAAGCCTGGTTATGGCGTTACTCCTGCTAAAGACAATAGCCCTGAAGAACGCGCACGCGTAGGTAGTGATTACATTATTGCGCTGGCTAAGAACTATTCTGGTGATATGGCTAAAGCTTGGGCTGCTTACAACGCTGGCCCTAGCAATGTGGATAAAGCGATTAAGGATGCTGGCCCTAATGGAAATTGGTTAGATGCCCTTAAAACCTATCAATCACCAGCAAACCATAATCAAACCGTCAATTACGTTGCGCAAAATATGAATGCGTACAACAAGGGTGGCGGCGCACCAGCATTGCCATCAATTCACGATATTGAAAACAATATTCGCACTCAACTTGGCGCGAATCCTGATCCATTAACCCTTAAAGCGGCATTGGATGAAGGAAAACGTCAATACACTGAAATGATGTCTGATCGCAAGACACAAGGTGAGAATGCCGTTCAAGCTGCCCAGCAATACCTGATTCAAAATAATGGCGACTTTAATAGCATGCCTGAAACTTTGAAATCTGCTATTACTCAGTACGCACCAGATAAGTATGACGATGTGCAAACTTATGCTGGAAAGATTGCTAACCCAACTAAAGCTGACAATATGGCGGCTTATCACACGGCAATTGAACATCCAGATGAATTAGCCAAAATGACAGATAGTGAGTTTAATCATTTTGCGATGGATAACTTTACTCCTGCTACACAAAAGCAAATTGCAAAACTGCGTCAGGATGAGGCTAGTGGCAAAGCAGATGCCAGCGCTGGTTCTATCAATAGCAAATATATGACATCTGAGCTAAATAATCGTTTAACTCAAATTGGTATTGAAACAAAACCCAAATCTGCCGAAGATAAAGCCCGTTTAGGAACGATTCAAAAGTTTATCTCTGATGGAATCTTTGACCAACAGCAGCAACTTGGTCGAAAGATGAGCCAGCAAGAGGTAAGCCAATATATCGATCAATCATTCCTTAAGAACATGCAGTTCAAAAACACCTTCTTAGGAATGACTTTAGCTGGCGTTAAGCAATTACCTTACTTGCAGATGACGGTAGGGGACATGCCTGGCGATCAACTAGATCAGATCAAAGCTGCCTTAGCAAGAAATGGCAATACATCACCTTCTAACGATCAAATTTTACGCACCTACTGGGCGAAAAGAATGAAAAACAATGGCTGATACATCCAATGAGTTTGACGGCGCAGCAGCGCAGGTAATGCAATCCCAAGCTTCAAATATTCGCAACAATGTCTATAACGCAGTACCCCAGAATCCCGCACAAGTAGCGGAGCATTCTAAGATTGCGGGTGTTTTAGGCATTCCAGTTGATAGCGTTGCAGCAGATCCTACGGTGGCACGCCAACAAGCGGCGATGCAAAACTTTGATGCCGATAAGATGGTGTCAAATTACCCACATTTAGCGCAGTTTTTAGGTGATCCACTCAATGCGGCTAAGTCGCATACTGATCTTCCTACATTGGCCGCGACTGAGCAAGCTGTAAAAGGATTGCCAAACACAGTAGATATTCACAACATTACTGATGGCAGTCAATTCCCAGCAGCAGTAGGTTTGCCAGATCAAGCACCTTCATTGCGCGATCGATTAACAGATTATGTTGCTAATATTTTTGGTACACAAACTGCTGAACAACAAAGGCAGCAATCTAATGCTGCGCAAGCCAATGCAATCTTAGTTGGAAGATCAATCAATCCTGACCTGACTCCAGCGCCAGGCGCAAGCCCATCAGAAATCCAATCCAAAAACGATCAAGCATGGGAATTATCCCGTAAAGCTATTGGTGGATCTTCACAGATTCCTGATATGGCTGCTGAACAGTTTATGAAAGCGATGACTTTTGGCCTTGGCAAAAATACAGTCGAAACTCAGCCTCATTCATGGCAAGCTTCAACGGCTGGAGCCGGTGGTCAATTAGCTGGTTTTATTGCTGGCCCAGCTAAACTATCTGGCGCATTGCTTGGTGAAGCTCCTGTTATTGCGGATGGTGCATCGTGGGCAACACATTTGATTCAAGAAGCAGGGCATCAAGCTGCCGTATTAGGATTGGCGTCAGGATTAGAGCAGTCTGGTAGTGCAATACTTGATAGCCATTCTGCTGATGAAGCTGAAAAGAAAATTGGCGATAGCATGCTTTCTGGCGCTGCTACTGGCGCTACTTTTGGTGCCGCAGGTAGATTGCTCCCAGAAAATACTTTAGCTCAATACTTAGGGCGTTTCTTAGGAGTATCAGCAGCGCAAGATGCAATGAATGGTCAAACTCCTTGGGATGATCGCTCATTGCAGGACAAGATATTTAACTATGGGTTAAATGCTTTTTTTACCTTGAATGGCCCAGGTAAGGTAGATGGCAAGTGGTTTCCTAATATGGATAAAGTGCGCGACATCATGCCGCGCATTCAAGAGCAATTTCAAACTGCTGAAAAAGTGCAAGAAGCTACTAAAACCCGTGATGTCATTCAAGGCGTTTCAGATCTAGCGCAAAAGTCCACGCTTTTAAAGAATGATCCCAAAGCATTCCATGATTTTGTAAGCTCTGTAACAGATGATGGCCAAGCGCCTAAAGAAGTTTGGATTAACGGTCAAACTTTAGTAGATTCATTCCATCAAGCGGGAATTACAGAAGATCAATTTAAAACTCAATTGCCAGATGTATTTGATCAATTGCATGAAGCGCTTCAGACCGGTGGGGATGTTCGTATTCCATTAGCAGATTACGCTACTCATATTTCCGTGTCACCACTTAATGATGTGATCATGGATTACCTTAAAACTGATCCTGAAGGCTTGACCTATAAAGAAGGCCAGCAATTACTTTCTGAACAAAAAGAAAGTATGACTAAGCAAGCTCAAGATTTAGTTCAAAAGCAAGCCGCTTTAGATGAGCGCTCTAAGCAATTAAAAGCGATTACTGATGATGTGCAACGTCAATTAGAAGCAACTGGCCGCTTTCCTTCATCGGTAGCTAAAGAGTATTCAGCACTACATGGCGCTTGGTACGACACGATGTCAGAGCGTATGGGCATTAGCCCAGATGAATTGCGTGCTATACGGCCATTGCCCACTATAACTGGCGATGAAAAGACCAAGGGCAAAGATTGGCTTGAACGCAACTCGGGGTCCAATTCCCCGCGCAATCAAGCCAACCCTGCCCTTGTAAATACCACTGTATATGAAAATCCAGAATTAGGCAATTTCTATAAACAGGACGCAATTAAGCAAACAGAAACCCCAGAATTTAAAGCTTGGTTTGGAGATAGCAAGGCAATAGATGAGTTTGGAAATCCATTAGTTCTTTATCATGGAACTGGAAACGACATTTCCAAATTTTCAATGAAAAAGTCCAATGATAAGGAAGGTAGAAATGCTGGATTAGGCCTTGGAAAAGACAAGATTTATTTATCCGGAAATAAGTCTGCTGCATCAGATTATGCTGAAAATGCCCCTAGACGTAAATTGGGATCATCTCCTAATGTTATGCCTTTATTTGCTAGTATAAAAAAACCAATTTCTTTAGAGGATTATCACAAGCAATTTGCTGAATTATCCGGAGGTAAGCAAATCTATGATTCCAGTTTAAATATGACTGAAAGAGATTCAATAATCTCAAAGTTGGACAAAAAACTTAAGAATGAAGGTGTAGATGGAATTATTGAGCATGTAAAAACAGGTCAAAATACCTATAAGATTGGTCAAGTTGCAGTATTTGAGCCAAGCCAATTAAAGTCATCAATTGGAAACAATGGTAATTTTGATCCAAATAAATCAGAGGTGTACCACCAAAATAAAAACCTCATTGCGCAGCACAACTTAAGCAGTGAAAACCTGCTTCACGCTGATCGTATTGGTGGTTTACCAGTTCCGTCATTAGCCGTAACTACTAAAGAAAACCCAATTAAAGGGTTTGGCGACATTACGTTGTTGGCTGATAAGGGTTTAATTAACCCCAAAGATGGCGCTAAAGTATTTGGTTCGGATATTTATAGCCCACGCTATCCAGAAGTAGATGTAAAGCTAGATAAGTATGCGCTTAAAGGATTGAATAATAAGTTGAAAGAATTTCAGGATGGCCGTGAAATTTACAGCAGCGATATTGAATCTGCTAAAGATTTAACTAGAGATAAAGCATTTGAAAAATATGCTGAATCTAAAGGCGTTAATGTCAATTCATACCATGATTTGAAAGCGCTGGCAGAAGAAACTTTACGCGATGTAGGGGCTAAAGAAAGAATCTTTAAAGGCCGTGATGACAATGGTTATGCAAAATATGCAGATCACACCATTGATAACGTCGTCAAGATTCTTAAAAAAGATCTTCGTGGTGGCGAGAATTTTAATTATGGCGTTGGTAATATTCGCTCAAAAGTATCTCCTCAATTTAAAAGTATTGAGCAAATTAAGAAATCTCAAGATTTATTGGTAAGCGAAAAGGATTTTGAATCCGTTAAAGAAGAAATCAATAAAGAATTCTTTAAAGTAGCTGAAGGTATGGAGGAGTTTCATCCAGCAAGTAATCGTTTTGGTTTTTTAGATACTGTATCTTCTACGATGCAAGATGCAGCCACAATGGGTTTGCCAAAAGCATTAAAGGAAAACGGATTTAGTGAGGTTCCTGAAGCAAAGCAACAAGAAATTGTTGAATTTATGAATAAGCTGAAGGATCTTCCAACTGCTTATTTTGAAGCAAAATTGTTGCGTTCAGTAGGATTGGATGAATTTAAAGGTGCCGTTGTACCGCATGATGTCGATCCCAAAGTGATCAAAGCTTTAAATGACAAAGGTATAACCGACATAAAAACTTATCAGTCTGGTGATGAGTCAGATCGTACCGCCAAGATTGGTGAGTTTGAGCATTTATTGTTTCAAGAATCACGCGGAGCTTATTCCCCTGATTCCAATACTTTAGCTTTACTCAAAGATGCAGATCTCTCAACATTCCTGCATGAATCTGGCCATTTCTTCTTAGAAGGCATGCACGATCTAGCGAAATTACCAGAAGCTCCTAAAGGCATTAAACAAGACTTTGATACCTTACTTCAGCACTTTAAGGTTGCCGGTGAAACACCAGAAGAACGTATGGCTAACTGGTCATCAATGGATCTTAATGCCAAGCGTGAAGGCCATGAATCTTTTGCCAATGGATTTGAAGATTACCTTATGACTGGTAAAGCTCCGACTCCTGAATTACAAAGCTTATTTAGTCGTTTCCGTAGCTGGTTACTCAATCTCTATCAAGCAATGCGAGGTGAAGTTAGCCCAGAAGTCAAAGGAGTAATGGATCGCATGTTGGCAAGCGAACAATCTATTGCTGAGGCTGAAAAAGTTCAGGCATATGCCATCCCTAATTTGCCAGTTGAGGCTGGCCAATTAGCCGAAGATTACAAAAAACTTGGAAAAGAAGCCACTGATCAAGCTATTAGCGAGATGCAAGCACGATCAATGCGCGATATGAAGTGGTCTACAAACGCTAAAAATAAGATGATCAAGTCGATGCAACGCGAAGCTATTGAAAAGCGTGCAGCTATTCGCCGTGAAGTCATTCCTGAGATTATGAAGCAGCCTGTTTATCGTGTTTGGACATTCCTAACAGCAAAACATGGCGACTTGGTAGAAGGCGAAAAAGTCAAAGAAATTAGCAAAAGCGCAATTAACCCAGATGAAGATAATATCTTTACAGCAATTTCCAAGCTTGGCGGCTTAAAGCATGATGCGGTTGAAAAGGCCTGGGGTGTAACAGACAGCGAACGTCGTAAGATTAATGAATATGGCACTAAAGGTAAGCCAGTCGTTCATAAAACAGGTGGAGTAGAAGTCGATGAGATGGCTGAGAAATTGGCTAGAGAAGGCTATTTGACTGAAGATGAGCATGGCAAAGCAGATATTTCTGAATTTGAATCCATGTTTGAAGATCAACGTCGTGGTGTTGATCGCTATTCATTCCATCGTGATATGGAACAGGCTTATGGTGATGGCTTAAAACCATTACCAGATTTGCCAGAAATGGCTTATGGAAAACTTAGCACTCAAGATATTGAATACATGTTTGGTACAGGCAAAGATGAAGCCTGGCGCAAACTGGAAAACTTGAAGATGACCAGCAAAAAGACTGGCTTAGACCCTCAAATTGTTGCTGAATTATTCGGCATGGATAATGGCCGTGATTTAGTAAAGTCTTTGATCGCTGCTGAAGATCCTAAAACCCTGATTACCAAGATGGTTGATCAGCGCATGTTAGAGCGTCATGGCGATCTGACTGACCCAGTAAGCGTAGAACGTGCTGCTGAAGGTGCAATTCATAATGAAGTACGCTCCAAGATGATGGCTACTGGCCTTAAGATGTTTACCAAGTCGCCTATGTCAGTACGCGAAATCAATCAAGCAGCGAAAGTGGCTGCTGAAACAGCGATTGCTCAAAAGCAGGTAGGGGATTTAAGACCTACTCAATACTCTGCTGCTGAAGCTAAAGCCAATAAAGAGTTGCTGAAATTAGCGCCTAAAGATCCAGAAGGCGCAGCTAAAGCTCAACGCGAGGCATTACTCAATAACCGTTTATTTAAAGCTTCTACCGATGCCATCTCAGATATTCAAAAGGGATTAACTTACTTTAAGCGCTTTAATAAAGAAAGCTTACGCAATAAGATTGATTTAGATGTACGCGATCAGATTGACAACTTGCTATCTCGTTTTGATTTACGTCAGAACCCTAGTACTGAACCTACTCGCGGACAATTAAATCTTGAGAAATGGATTACTTCTCAGATGGAAGCAGGTTACTCCCCAACAGTTACAGCCGAAATGCTTGCTCCTGAATTCAAAAAGCCCTATAAAAACATGACGGTGGAAGAATTTAAGGGATTAGTCGATACGATCAAGTCGATTGAACACATGGGTCGCCAGCGCAATATGCTGACAGTTGATGGTCAAAAGCAACAAGTAGCTGACTATGTAAAGAATGAGTTAATCCCTAAACTGCAAGAGCGTGGTGAGCGCTTTAGCACTGATGAGATTTATACCCGTAGAGAAGATCGCGACATTAGCAAATTTACCTTTGCAATGGATAAGCTATCTAGCGGATTAAGAGCCTTACATGCTCAACTTACCCCGCAAGAGTACAAGCGCAATGCGTTTGATCGCCATGACATTCTGGGGCCATTTGGAAAGGCCATCTTTGATCCGATTATTGATGCCAACTACAACAAGGTTAGGATGCTTAAAGGTTTATCCGATGACTTTGCTGCCAAGGCTGAAGAATTAGGAAAAGAATGGCAAAAGAGTCTGACAGAATTCTTGCATAACGACAAGTTGATTGATGCAATTGCTACTAAAGAATCGGGTTCATCCGTCTTTATGAAGATGTCACGCGGAAAAATGATCGGTATGGCTATTCATGTGGGTAATGAATCCAACTTTCACAAGCTTACTGAAGGTTATGGCTGGGAACCTGTAAAGGTTTGGGAATTCTTGCATGACAATATGACTGCAAAAGATTGGCAAGCTGTTCAGCATGTTTGGGATCTCTATGAAAAGCATTGGCCGCAGATGGAAGCAATGTATCGCCGTCTGGGTCAAACTACTCCAGATAAAGTGGAGGCTAGATCCTTTCATACTCCGTTTGGTGAGATGCGTGGTGGCTATGCAGCAATTACTTATGATGCACTGCGCTCACGCAGGGGCGAAAAGGATGCTGCTAATCAAGCGATTAATCCAAGTGAAGGATTATTTAATCGGGATTACTTTAGCCGTAAGTCCACCACGAATGGTTCAATGAATGCTCGCGTCGAAGGCTATACCGATGCGATAGATCTCAATTTCCACACAATTGAACAAAGCATGCACGAATCGATTCATGACTTGGCCTATCGTGAAGCCCTAATCGATGCTAATAAGATTGTAGAAAATGCTGACTTTAGACGAGAATTCTTTAAAGCTTATGGACGTGAAGAATATAAAGCGATTCAAGACTGGATGGGGCGTATTGCCAACTCTGATAACTCAGATCGTGCAGTAGGAGCATTAGGTCGATTATTGCAATATACCCGTACTGGCATGGTGATGAATGCAATTGCATTACGCGCCACAACTGTACTCAAACACGGTGGATCTGCTGGTATTAAAACCCTTGGCTATTTCTCTGGCGATAGTAAAAAGTACCTTGCAAGTCGCATAGCTGCAATGGGTCATGACTATACGAATCAAATTGAATCAGCAAAAGAGAAGTTTGGCGAGATTAATGCCAGATTACTCCAGCAAGATCGAGATTACAGGGCAACAGCAAGCTCATTATTTGAGCCAGAAGGTCTAAAAAGTAGAGCAGAACGATTCGGACATGCTGCTGTTGCTTGGTCAGACATGATGACTGCCGTTCCAACAGCTTGGGCAGCCTATGATCGTGCCATTACTGAAGGAATCCCAATTGATCAAGGCGGTACTGGTAAGCCCATGACTGAAAAGCAAGCGGTTTCCTATGCAAATAAGATTGTTCGCGAAGCTCACGGAAGTAACGTGGAATCGGCTAGATCCAATATCATGACGGCACCTAGTGAAGTAATAAAAACTTACACTATGTTGTACGGATTTATGAACAACACTTATGGTCAAATAGCAGATAGCGTAAATAAATTTCAAACACCAGGTATGGCAAAACCAGAAATCCTTGCCCGCACCTTTATGGCAATTATCGTACCTGGATTATGGGCGGGTTGGTTATCTGAAGGCGGCTTAAAAGAAGGTGAAAACATTTTTGAATGGGCAGCAAAAGCCATTACTGGTGAAGTTGCTGGAACAGTACCTTTAGTTCGAGATGCTTATTCAATGATTCAAGATAATCGTAACGCTGGTGTTGTTGGCGCTGAATCTTGGATTTCTAGGGTGGTAAGAGGCGGTAAAGATGTTGTTCAACTTGCTCAAGGTAAAGAACCTAAGAAACTTATTCAAGACGTTGCGGATGCTGCCGGTATGGGCTTGCATATTCCAGGCTTAGGTCAAATTGGAAAATCACTTCAATATATGCGTGATGTCAGCAATGGTGAGCAACAACCAGCCAATGCCCTTGAGTATGCACAAGGAATGGTAGTCGGTGGCCATAAGAAATAGGGTGTACAAGTAAGTAAGGTCTTATCGGACACTCTTAGTATCTTAAGAGGGTGTCCGAAATGATTAGTAGCAGCACGCGCGTCGCTGGCCCATTTACCGGAACGGGAATACAAACAGTATTCCCATTTAGCTTTAAAGTCTTTCAAGCTTCCGATGTATTGGTCATTCAAACAGATTTAACTGGTCTTGAAACCACTCTCGCCTTAACTTCTCAGTACACGGTTTCTCTCAATTCTAATCAAGATACATCCCCTGGCGGTACGGTCACAGTATTAACTGCACCTCCTAGTGGATATTTACTGACTTTGAGCAGCCAAGTACAAGCATTACAGTCCACCAACTTGACCAATGCGGGTAATTTCTACCCCTCTGTTGTAAATAATGCTCTTGATTATTTAACAATTCTTGTTCAGCAATTGGCGGTACAAGTAGGATTAGCCGTTAAAGTCAATATTTCAAGTGGTATTAGTCCTAGCGTTATGGCAGGATACATTGTTGCACTTTATAACAATTTAACTAATTTAATCGCGGTAAATTCAAATTCCGCAAATATCAATGCAGCAGTAGCTAATGCAACAAATATTAATACAGTCGCATCAAATAATACTAATGTTACCAATGTAGGTGCCAGCATTACTAATGTCAATACTGTTGCTACCAATATTGCATCCATAAATACTAATACTGCAAATATTACAGTCATTCAAAATGCTTCAGCTAATGCAACAGCAGCAGCTAATTCTGCATCATCAGCCTCTACATCTGCGGGCAATGCAAACACTAGTGCTTTAGCAGCCGCAGCAAGCGCATTATCAGTAAATGCTGCAAACATCGTCAATAAAGATTCTTCCACTGGAGCAGCAGCAATACCTACTG